>CDYS01009476.1_pt1 | contig 45206 bp, 34 predicted proteins | sample 557491 | NCBI WGS metagenome assembly CDYS01 (sample SAMEA3182057, study PRJEB8094) | gut metagenome | biome: human; feature: gut; material: Stool; isolation source: human stools | place: Canada | collected 2012-11-26
CGCAGGCCAGCGGCGTCAGCACGAGAAGGGCTGTCGCCGCTGCGCTCAGGATGCTGCCGCAGAACGCGTCCAGCCCCAGAACCGTCAGCAGGAGCAGCGCATATCCGATCCGAAGTACGGTCATACGCCCTCCCGGCTCTTCCGGATCACCGGCATTTCCACGTTTTTCAGGATTTCATCCACGATCTGCTCCGCGCTGCGCTCCATCATGCGGGCCTTTGTGCTCAGCATCAGGCGGTGGCAGCAGACGTCCGGGAAGATTGCCGCGACGTCCTCGGGCATCGCGTAATCCCGGCCCTGCACATAGGCATACGCCTTTGCCATCCGGCAAACGGCCAGCGCGCCGCGCGGGCTGAGGCCCAGCTGCACCAGCGAGTGCACGCGCGTCGCCTCCGCCAGACGCGTGACGTATTCATAAACGCTTGTCTTCATTTCCACAGCTGCCGCACGCTGCTTGAGCGCGTTCAGTTCCTCCGCGCCGACGACGGGGTAGACGCGGTCAAGCGGGTTTTCCGTGTGCCGCTCTTCGAGAATGCTGACCTGGCTTTTGAAGTCCGGGTAGCCCATGGTCAGCTTGACCAGAAAACGGTCAAGCTGCGAGTTCGGCAGCATCTGCGTACCGGCGGAGCCGGCGGGGTTCTGCGTTGCAAGGACGATAAACGGGTCTGGCAACGGATGCGTTTTGCCGTCGATGCTGACATGGCCCTCTTCCATCGCCTCCAGAAGCGCGGACTGCGTTTTGCTGGAGGTACGGTTGATCTCGTCGGCCAGCAGCAGGTTCGTCATGACTGCGCCGGGCTTATAGACCAGCTTTCCGGTGTCCTTATCGTAGACAGAAAAGCCGATGATGTCCGACGGCATGGTATCGGAGGTGAACTGCACGCGGCGTGTTTCCAGTCCCAGCACACGCGCGAACGTCATGGCCGTCGTCGTTTTTCCAACACCCGGCACGTCCTCCATCAGGACATGGCCGCCCGCCAGAATCGCCATCAGGATACGCTCCATGACCTCGTTCTTGCCAACGATCACGGTTTCGATCTGGTCTAAAATTTCCTTGATTTTTTCCTGCATCTGTGTTCCTCCTGTTTATTCCTCTGTGCCGTCCTCTGTGCCCGGATCGGGCTCCGGGCCGGGTTCGGGATTTGGATCCGGGTCCGGGTCTGGGCCAGGAGCGACTGGCTCCGGCATACCGCAGAAGCGGCAGAAGCCGTTTTCATAGCTGTGCGGATAGTTCTCATATGTGCCCGGCTGCTCTGTTTTGTCGCCGCAGTACACGCAGCGCTTTACCTCAAGGCTGCACGTGCATTCGGCCAGGACGATCTCATAGCTGTGCGGGTACTCAAACGCGCCGGGCGCGTCGCGCTCAAACGTTTTGCCGCACAGGCTGCACCGGGTCGTCTCATGGCTGCACGTGCACAGGGCTTCAATCGCCTCCAGCGTTCCATTGCAAAGCTCCGTGTGGGTATAGCCGCAGGTGCAGACCCAATCCCGCAGGCCGTCGTCCCATTCGTAGCGGTGCTCGCCGCGCGTGCCCTCGATCTCCGCGTGACAGATCTCGCATTCCTCCCAGTGCTCCTGTTCGTTGTGCTGGATCACGGGCGTATGGTTGAGCTTCTCAGACGGCTCGTGCTTTTCATAGCCGCAGTCCAGGCACCGGGAGAGCTTCTCGCCCGCCTGCTCACAGGTGGCGGTGTCCTCTATAAATTCAAAGCGATGACCTTCTTCGACCTCTTTTTTGCAGCGGGAGCAGATCTTGCGGTGCTGCTCGTCATTCTGCTCGATCTGCTCGATCTGCCAGTCGTGCGCCTCCGGCTCTGTGACGGACTTCTGGCACTTGAGGCAGAATTCGTAGCACATCATGCCGTCCTCTGTCTCGCGGTATTCCGTCTGCGGGTGCTCGCACGCGCGGAGCTTGCCGCAGCTGGTGCAAACGGTCTGCTCTGCGCCGTCCGCACCGGTGACGGTCTGCCACTTGTGCGAGATGTTCATCGAACCGTTGAGCATGGACACGCAGAACGCGTTTTCCTGATCGGCGCTGCTGACGTCGCGCTGATAGGCCAGCGTATAGCGCAGCACCAGCACGTCGCCGTCCTGCAATTCGTAATTGGAGAGGGTCGTGCCCGGATAATATGTACCGCCGCCGACCGTATACAGCCAGCCGGAGCCGTTTGTGAAGTCAAACTCTCCGACGGAGGTGTTATGACAGCCGTTCAGACTGATGCCCGCCAGATAGATGCTGCGCCAGAGCGCGGCATAGGCTGAGTTTTCGCCGAAGACGCCGTCAATGGCGGCAAGGACGGATTCACGGTCCGAGCCGTAGCTGGACCAGCTGCCGCGCAGCGCATTGGAGCGGGCGGCCATATTGGTCCCGTCGCCAAGTCGGGCAATATAAAAGTTATCGTCGTAGCTGCCGGTAAAAGCGGTCTCGGAGCTTGGCCAGCCGAAGGTGTTTGCGGCTGTTCCAAACGGGTCGCCCGCATCATAGCCCCAGACGGCCTTTGCCACGCTGTAGGACGCGGGTTCGCCGGAAAGCACCTCGTAGCTGAGCGGCGCAGTCACGCCGAGGCCCAGCACCGTCATGTCGATGTAGATCGTCGCGTGGCCAATGGGTTCGCCCTTGCGGGAGCGTTCGCCCAGAAGCGTCAGCGTGAGCACGTCCTTGTTGCCGTAGGTGTCCTCGCAGGTGATGACCAGCGTATGCTCGTTTTCGTCGCCCTCCGCCGGGTTCTCCGGCACAAGCGTATATTGCAGTCTGCCGCCCGACGAGCCGTAGCTGCGCTGCACCTCGCCGTCCAGCGTCACGACGACGTCCGAGGCAGTCATCTGTGCGATCAGAGTGCCGTCCTCCTTTTCGCTCCATGCGGTCACGGTCAGGGTGATGTTCGTTCCGTTCATGACCTTCTGGCCGTCGGTCAGATTCGTCTCGATCTTGACGGTCCCGTCGCCGCGCAGCTTATAGGGGACGTTGATTTTGAAGGTATACTGTTCTCCTGCCTCGGATTTTGCCGTTATGGTGAAGGTATTCTCGCCCTCGCTGCCGTCCGCGTTGACCAGAAGCTCGATCTGGCCGGATTCGGCGGAGCCGAGCGCCTTTGTCTTGCCGCTGCCGGACTGGTAACAGGAGACATCGCTGATCTCGACGCCGCTGGCTGCGTCGCCGCCGGTCAGCGTCAGCGTATAGAATAGAATGCCGTCCGTTACCTCGTCGCTGTAGACCGTCTGCGCGGTCTTGCTCTTTCCATTCGCGCAGCGGATCGCGGTCTGTGTCCCGTTCAGCAGCGTATAGCGCAGTTCAAGGCTCACGTCGCCGGAATAGCGGAGGACATAGGTAAACGTCAGGTTTTTGAGACTTCCGTCGCTTTTCTGATAGCGGGCCTGCACGATCAGGGTATATTTGATCGACGTGGCGCCGTCCGGGATGCGCAGGACGGTGCTGCCGTCCGGGACGGCAAGCGTCTGCGCCGTGCCGCCCTCTGCGGCAAGGCTGGCGGAGGTGATGGTCATCTGCGCCGCATCCCGGCCATCCGGCTGGAGCTGGTAGCTGAATTCGCCGAGCTTCAGCTCGGTGCGGCGGATCTCGGCGGAGGCACGGTCGCCGGGCTCGCAGACGATACTCTGCGCCTCGGTGCTGTTTTTCATCCAGACGAGGTTCAAGCGGAGGTCCTGCTCCTCCCGCCACTCCAGAAGGAAGGTGAACGTCAGCTGCCGGGTCCGGCCGCCGCTCGTTACCTCGGTAAGCATGGAAATGGTATAGGCGTTTTTCCCGTCCGCGCCGCTTTGCAGCGTGAGCGCGCCGCCATTTGCGTCCAGCACCCCGCTCTGTCCGTTTGCGGCGCTGTATGCAATGGAAAGGAGCTTTGCATCCTCGGCGCTCTGCCCGCCCAGACGGAAGCTGTAGCGCAGAAGATTTTCTTCCAGCTCGTCGTTTCTGACCGTGCACGCGGCCCGGCCTCCGGGCTGGCAGCGCAGGCTGGCCGTACCGCCGCCTGCAAGCGTCCATAGCAGCTGCGCTTCCAAATCAAGCTCGTCGGAATAGACCAGCACGAAGCAGAATTCCGTCTCCTGCTCCTGCCGTGCTCCGTCCTCCAGCACGTGCGTGCAGACTGCCTGCACGCGGAGCGTATAGTAGCTGTCCTCGCCCTGCGGGCCGACCTGCATGGCAATGCTGCCGCGTTCGTCCGCCGGTGCAAATGCGCCGTTGTTTTCCGAAATCTCTACGTTGGTAATTTGGGAATCGACCGCGTCGAGGCCGCGCAGCTCCAGCTCATAGCGCAGCTTTCCATCGGGCAGCTGCGCAGTGCGCACGTCCTGCCGCACGGTCGTATCTGACGGGCAGAGTGAGCGATAGCGCTCCCCGCCGTAGCGGTACCAGGTGAGTACGAGGCCAAGGTCGAGTGCGTCGGGCTGCGTCTCGTCTCCGGCGTCGTCCGGCTGGCCGTCGGTCCTCTCACCGGGCTGCTCGCCGGATTCCTGGCCGGGCTGCGGCTCCGGGTCGGATCGGGGCTGCTCAGGCAGCTGCTCGGGCACGTTCTCGCCGGTCTGCTCCTCCGGCGGCTGTTCAGGATTCTGCTCCTGCCCGGACTGGCTGCCGCCTGTTCCGGTTTCCTGCGTAAGCGGCGCGGCGGCAAGCGTGCCGCCGTCTCCGTCGCCAAAGCTCAGTCGGCGCACCGGCTGGATATTCTCCTTTCGGATCGGGTTTTCCGGCTCCTGCCGCTGCATCTGCAGCGCAGGGAGCACGACCGGCGCAAGCAGCGCCGCCGTCAGCACCACGCCGAGCAGAACACGGAACCAGCGTATCGTCCAAAGCTTTCTCATAGAGCCTCCCAGTGCAAAACAAAAACACCCGACCCGCAGACGGATCCGGTGTTCGCAGTTCCAACCGAAGACAGCAATTCTCCTGACTTGCGATCTGGGCGGCTTTCCGCCCGCGTGCTGCTCCTACCTTCTCACGGTTTCCCGCAATGGCTGCCTTTCGGCCCGGCGCTTTCGCGCTTCGGAGCGGCCCTCTCGCGCACAGTTCTTTCGAGTAGGTCCATTCCTTTTTCGCCGCCCCCTGCCGAACACCCCGGCAAGACGCAGCTACACATCTTCGGTATGCTATTTTTTCGCCTTTATCATACAGCAGGCGCAGGAAAAAGTCTACTGTTTTTTGCGTGTCTTTTCGCGGGGAATGGGCGCTTGGGGCGCACAGAAAACCCGCCCCTGTCATGCGGCGCATGGCAGGGGCGGGTTGGGGGTATCGCTTATGCCGCTTCCTTGGTCATGTTCATGAGCACCTTTGCTCCCATTGCACGGGTCGCAGTGCCCTTCGGGTTGAAGGCTCCGTTGGAGCCTGCCAGATAACCGGCGGCGGTGCAGTAGGTGACGGATTCGAGCGCCCATTCGCCGATCGTGTCAACGTCGGTGTAGGTGAGCTTCTCGGTGATGCCATCGGCGGTCTTGCCGCCGATCTTGTCATAGCCGTAGAGGACCTTTGCCATTTCCTGACGGCTGATGGCCTTGGTGGGCTTATAGGTGCCGTCTTCATAGCCGTCGACGATCTTGTTCGCGCTTGCCCACAGAACGGCGTCCGCGTACCAGCTGCCGTCCGTGCAGTCGGTGAACTTCTCGCTGACCTTACCGGTCACCTCAGGAGAACCGGCCATGCGGTACAGGACCGTTACAAGCATACCGCGGGTCAGAGCGCCGTTCGGGCCAAAGGTCGTTTCGCTCAGGCCCTTCATGAAGTTCTTGTCTGTGACATAGTTGACAGCCTCAACCGCCCAGTTGCCGTCGAGCACATCGGTGTACGGGGTGGCAATGACCGTGATGCGGCCCTGCGGAGCAGCATAGGTTGCGGGAACGATGCCGCCCAGGCTGTCCTTGATGTAGTTGATCAGGACCTGATTGTCCAGCATGACGGAATCCTGCAGCAGCTTGTTGTCCGCGAACATATTGATGCCGTCGCCGGAATCCTTGAGCATATAGTTGTGGGACGCGACCGTGTATGTAGCCTTCGGATCAATATCGACATACTTGCCGTTCTTCAGGACCTTGACGTTCTTGACGCGGTACGCGCCGTCGACGGAGACGAACATGGATTTGTCGTCGCCCTTTGCAGAGGACTTGACCGTGGTGTCGATGGTGTACTTCAGGCCGGAAACCTGCAGGAAGCCGCCCATTTCACCAACGGAGTTCTCCCCGTCGGAGTAGGTGGACATGGTGTTGCGGGCCGTCCATTCGAGCGCGTCGATGATTTCCTGACCGGTCGCCTCGACGACGCAGAGCGCGTTGCCGTACGGATGGACCTTGATGATCTGGCCGTAGGTGATATCGCCTGCGGGGATATCGGCACGGATACCGCCGCCGTTTACGAGGGCGATGTCAGCGCCGGAAACGGCGCGGTACGCGTCGGCGCAGAGGTCGCCGAGGTTGGTTTCGCGGTTGCGGATTGCGCGGGTTCCGTCTGAATGCTTGGTGGTCAGGTCAACGGAGGTTCTGGCAACGACCGTGTTGACAAGGGCTTCATTCTTTTCCTGAATGGACTTGACAAACGCGTCGGCCGTATCGTCCTTGGCGGCGTAGTCGGAGACAAGCTCCGTGGTGAACACGCCGTTGGAGATGGTCAGCTTGCCGATGTTGACGAGCTTCGTGCCCGTGGAGGACAGGGGGATCTCCTTGCCGTCCTTGTTCTTGACCAGCTCCATGGCAATGGTGGAATGGGAGTGGCCGTCGAGCACGGCGTCGATGCCGGTGGTGTTGGCGATCAGGTCGGTCGAGCGCCACGGCTCGGAGGATTCATCAACGCCCAGATGTGCTAGGGCGACAACGTAGGTCGCGCCGTCCTTCTTGGCAGCGTCAACGGTTTCCTGCACCTTGTTATAAAGGTCAGCACCCTTGTTGCCCTCCGCGAAGGAGTAGACGAAATTGCCGTTGGCGTCCTGGAAGTAGGTCGGGGTGGACTTGGTGAAGGATTCGGGCGTGTCGATGCCGACGAACGCGACCTTGATATCGCCGTAGGTCTTGATCTCATACGCCTTGTAGCCGGTCAGGCCCTTGCCGTCCTTGCCTGTGTAGGTCAGGTTGCAGCACAGGTACTGATACTTGGCCTTGTCGATGAGCTTCTGGAGCTGCGGAAGAGTATAGTCAAACTCATGGTTGCCGAAGGAGGCAAAATCATAGCCTACTTCGTTCATGATGTCGACCAGATATTCGCCCTTGGACAGCGTGCCGATGACGTCGCCCTGCACGGAGTCGCCGCAATCAACGAGCGCAACGTAGTTATACGCGGCCTGCATCTCCTTTTTGTAAGCAGCCAGACCGGCATAGCCGATGTTGTCGTCAACGGCGCAGTGCACGTCGTTGGTGTACAGAATCACAATGTCGTTGGATTTCTCGTCTGCTGCGAACGCTGTGGTCATAAGGCCCAGCATCAGGCATGCCGCCAGCAGAAGTGCAATCAGTTTCTTCATAGTATCCTCCCTTTACATCTTATCTGTCCTTGGACAGATGGTATGTTTATATTATACTACAAAGAACCGTCGTCAGCTATTCACAAATGTTTGAAATCCGATGTCCGTTTTTCGTCATAATGCACAAATTGTGTAGAACATTAGTGTATGAAACCAGGTGAAGCTGTCAGTGCGCTACGGCGTCGGCTGTTCCTCGGCGAACGGTTCCCCTTTCAGAACGACCCCGCGCAGGAAGCGGAACGTCTCCTTCTCGCCGCGTTCGGCGAGCATCGTGAGCAGAAAGCGCAGTCGCTTCATGGTCTGCGGGTGCACGAGCCGCGATTCGTTCGCCCGGTCCAGATACTGCAGCGGGGATGCGTCGGTATAGGCCGCGCCCTGATATGTCTTGCAGGCCGCAATGCGGTCAGCGACCATTTCGCACAGGTATCTGACCGGCATATCGACCGGCTCATACGTTCTCGTTTTGGGGCTCAGATCCGTCCAGTATTCAAAATGGTGACGGTTGCGGCCCTTGTGGTGCATCCAGGCAAGAGAATAGCCGTTCGCCTCACGCTCGGCGGTGTTCGGGCTGCGGTCGCCCTGATAGTACCGGACGCCCGCCAAAAACTCGGTTGGCGAATATTTGGACAGGTCATGCGTCAGTCCCTGCCAGATCAGGCCCATGCGGAAGCAGCCGCGCATGACCAGGTGCCGGTGATGTGTGATCGTTTTCAGATGTCCCCAGAATTTATTCATTGCGCAGCCCTCCCGTTTTTCTCATTACATTATACGATAAATCCGTTCCGGCTGCAACGCAGAAAAATTTTAAAAGCCTATTGACAAGCTAGGGAATGTGTGGTAGGATACAGCCATCCGATAGATGTTACCAACATACTATTTTGGTTCCATTTGAGTGAGGGCACAGATATGTTGAGTGAGGGCACAGATATGATCCTGCATCTGCTTCCGTGCGCCGTGTTCCGATGTCGGATGTGACAAAGGAACCGGATCGACGCTTTCATTTTATAAAATATAAAGGAGATTTTGAATATGTCCAACATTTATACTTCCGCTGACCAGCTGATCGGCAAGACTCCCCTGCTGGAGCTGACACACATCGAAAAAGAGCTGAACCTCAAGGCCAGAATCCTGGCCAAACTTGAATACTTCAACCCCGCCGGTTCCGTCAAGGACCGCATTGCGAAGAAAATGATCGACGACGCGGAGGCTGCGGGTCAGCTGAAGCCCGGCTCTGTCATCATCGAGCCGACCTCCGGCAATACCGGCATCGGCCTCGCCTCCGTCGCGGCAGCCAGAGGCTACCGGATCATCATCGTCATGCCTGAGACGATGTCCGTTGAGCGCCGTCAGCTTATGAAAGCCTACGGCGCGGAGCTTGTGCTGACGGAGGGCGCCAAGGGCATGAAGGGCGCGATCGCCAAGGCGGATGAGCTGGCGAAGGAGATCCCGAACAGCTTTGTGCCGGGCCAGTTCGTCAATCCCTCGAACCCGAAGGCCCATATCGAGACAACCGGCCCCGAAATTTACGAAGATACCGACGGCAAAGTCGATTACTTCGTTGCAGGCGTCGGCACCGGCGGCACGATTACCGGCGTCGGTCAGTACCTGAAGCGCAAGGTTCCGTCCGTGAAGGTCGTCGCGGTCGAACCGGCCTCGTCCCCGGTTCTGTCGCAGGGCGTGGCAGGCGCGCACAAGATTCAGGGCATCGGCGCGGGCTTTGTCCCCGATGTGCTCGACACGAAGGTCTATGACGAGATCATCCCCGTTTCGAACGAGGACGCGTTTGCAGACGGCAGGCTCGTCGGCAGAAAAGAGGGCGTTCTGGTCGGCATTTCCTCCGGCGCGGCGCTCCACGCAGCAGTTGAGCTGGCCAGGCGTCCGGAAAATGAGGGCAAGACCATCGTCGTCCTCTTCCCCGATACCGGCGACCGCTACCTCTCTACCCCGCTGTTCGCGGATTGATCCTGCATGATGTGCCAAGCCCCGGCTTCCATTTTGAACGGAAGCCGGGGCTATCATTTTATCCTGTGATATCCTCATACAGCGCCCACATGGCGTCGACGGTGCATTCGGAGAAGCGGTTCTGGGCGGCAAGCTCCGTGCCGTAGCTGTCCAGGAGCATCGGGCGGTAGGTGTACCAGCCAGTGTTCTCATTGCGGAGAATGACGTTGATGGTCGGCTTGAGGTCGTATTCCGATACGTGCGTTCCGTCCGCGTCCTTGACGATGGTGACGCTGGCCATGCCGCCGAGGAGGTTCATTTTCTCCTTCTGGTGCGACAGGAAGTTTCCGAGACTGTAATAGACCGGCACGTCGCGGCCGTCGGATGCCGTAAGCAGCTCGACCGGCTGGAGCGTGTGCGTGTGACCGCCGATGATGAGATCCGCGCCCGCGTCCGCCATTGCCTGCGCCCAGGTGAGCTGGTCGTTGTCCGGACTGAAGGTGTCCTCCGTTCCCCAGTGCGGGAAGACGATGACGAAATCCGCCGCCTGCTTTGCCTGCTCGATGCGGCCGCAGACCGTTTCCTGACTGGAAAGCATATCGATCATCCAGCGCTTTTCGGGCATGGAGTTGTTGAGGCCGTAAGTGAAGTTCAGCATGGCGATGCGGATGCCGTTTTTCTCGACGATGGAGATCGCCTCGGCATCAGCCTCCGTGTCATGGATGCCGAGCGTGGTGATCTCCGGATATGTCTCGTGGAAATAGGACAGCGTATCCGTGATGCCGGTTTCCTTTTTGTCAAAGCAGTGGTTGCTGGCGAAGGTCACGACGTTGAAGCCCGTATCGGCCAGCGCGTCGGCGACCTCGATGGGCGAACCGAAGACCGGATAGCTTTCGATCAGCTCACGGTCCTTGACGAGGATCGTCTCCTGATTGATGCAGGCCAGATCATACTGCCGGACGGTGGGGCGGATATCGTCGAAGAACGACGTGAAATCATAGCCGCCCTCCGGCGTCTGCGCGGACCAGTAGACGCAGTTGTGGATCAGATCGTCTCCCAGCGCCATGAGCGTCACGCGGGACTCTGCTGTCTGCTCTGCAGGCTGCTGTGCGGGCTGCTCCTGCGGCTCCGGTTCCTGTACGGCAGGCTCTGTCTGCTGTACAGGCGTCTGGGCAGGGGCAGAAGCCGCCTCGGCGGCAGCCCTTGCGTCGGACATACGCGGCGTGAACGCCGCCTGCACGACCCACATCCCGCCGAAAACGACGGCGGCAAGCAGAAGCAGGATCAGGATCAGGCCCAGCGCAACGGAGGGCTTTTTGTTCGGAGCTGCGGACATGATGCGCACATCCTTTCGGTGAAATTTACTGAAAGCATCGGTTCCTCAGGAAATGATGCCGTATTCCGCCTTGACGGTCAGAATGCGCAGAACGCTCTCGTCAATACGGGCCTGCGAAAGCGTGCCGTCGGCGACGGCGGCCTTGACGGCGTCGAACGCAGCCTGTAAATCAGACGGCATGAGGATCATATCGCATCCGGCGGCAAGGGCCTTGACGGCGGCATCGCCTGCGGAATAATGGTCGGTGATGGAGGCCATGGAGTGCGAGTCGGTGATGATGACGTTCTGATAGTCCAGCTTGTCGCGCAGGATATCCGTCACGATGGATGCGCTCAGATCGGCGGGCGTATCGCTGCCGGTGACATTCGGGTAGGACAGGTGCGAGACCATGACGAACGGGACGCTCCCCTCCGAGGCGATGATGGACTGGAACGGGACAAGGTCACAGCCTTCCAGCTCACTGAGGGTCTTTTCGACGATCGACGTGCCGTTGTGATCGTCGACGGTGGCGCTGCCGTAGCCGGGGAAGTGCTTGAGGCATGAGACAATGCCCTCGGCGCGCAGGCTCTTGACGATCACACCGGCCAGCGACGCGCACAGCTCCGGATCAGAGCCGAACGAGCGGCTGCCGATGACGCTGTCCGCACCCTGCGCAACGTCCGCGACCGGGGCAAAGTCCAGATTGAAGCCCAGCGCGTGCAGGCTGCCGCCGATGTCCTGCCCGGCGGCATAGGCCGCTGCGGGATCCTGCTGCTTGCCGAGCGAACGCATATCGCCGACGGACGGCACGCCCATGTCCGGGTTGCTGCCGACGCGGCTGACGGTGCCGCCCTCCTCGTCAACGCCGAGGAAGAGCGGAATTTTTGCGTAGGACTGCGTGTTTTCCAGCAGCGCGACGGTCTGTTCGCGGTCTTCAAGGTTTTTCGCGAAATACACGATGCCGCCGACCGGGTACTGCTCCAGCGCTTTCTTTGTCGTCTCCCCCGCTACGGTGGCGGTGTTGACGTTTGTGATGGCCTCCGGCGTTACGAAGAACAGCTGCCAGATCTTTTCCTCGTCCGTCATGGTATCGAGAAGCGCCTGCGCCGTCTGCTGTGCGGCGGAGGCTTCCGGAGCGTCCGGCGTCTGCGGGTCTGTTTCATTCTGATCATCCGTACCCGGCTGTGGCTGCTCGTCCGGCGTCTCCGGCTGGGCGGCCTGGCCGGGAAGCTCGCCCTCGTAGGGCGCTTCGCGCTCCGGCTCTACGGTCGTCGGTTCGTTGGAAAACACGCCGTCCGTCTGGATGGTCTCGGCCTGCTCGGGCTTCTGCTTTTCCGGGAGCGTCTTCCACAGAAGGACGCCGACGCCGGCCAGCAGCGCGATGCAGAACAGAACGGCGAGCATGGCGGGTAATTTACTGCGGGAATGTTCCATAGCGTCGATCCCTCACTTGTGATAGAGCGTGTGCGACTGATAGACCGGCTCGAACGTAACGTTCATGCCGAGGCGCTTGAACATCCCCTCGTCGACCGAGGAGAGAATGACGGACGAATGCACCTGACTGCCGCGCAGGGAGGCCAGCGCCTCCATGGCAAGCTCGGCGGTCGGATTCGTCACGGCGCTGATGGACAACGCAATGAGGATCTCGTCCGTGTGCAGGCGGGGGTTGGAATTGCCCAGATGCTCGATCTTCAGGTGCTGGATGGGCGCGAGAACCATCGGAGAAATGAGGTTCACGCGGTCGTCGATCCCGGCGGAAAGCTTGATCGCGTTCAGAAGCGCGGCGCACGACGCGCCCATCAGGCCGGAGGTCTTGCCGGTGACGAGCCGCCCGTCCGGCAGTTCGATGGCTGCGGCAGGCGCGCCCGTCTCGGCAGCCTTGGCCCGCGCGGCGGGGACGGTTCTGCGCATGGACACGTCCAGATGCAGCGAATTCATGAGCATTTCCTGCTTGCGCAGCTCCTCGGGCATGGCGACGCCCTTTTTGACAGCGCAGGCGGAGGCAAAATAACGCCGGATGATCTCCTGATACGACGCTTCGCGGCAGGCCTCATCGTCGCAGATGGCGAAGCCCGCCATATTGACGCCCATGTCTGTCGGGCTTTTGTACGGGCACTCGCCGAAGATGGAGCGGAAGATCGTTTCGAGCACCGGGAAGATCTCGATGTCGCGGTTATAATTGACCGTTGTTTCGCCGTAGGCCTCAAGGTGGAAGGGGTCGATCATGTTGACGTCGGCCAGATCGGCTGTCGCGGCCTCGTAGGCGAGGTTGACCGGGTGCTTGAGCGGCAGGTTCCAGATCGGGAACGTCTCATATTTGGCATAGCCTGCGTTCACGCCGCGCTTGTGCTCCTGATAGAGCTGGCTGAGGCAGGTCGCCATCTTGCCGGAGCCGGGGCCGGGGGCCGTGACAATGACGATGGGGCGGCTGGTTTCGATATACTCGTTTCTGCCGTAGCCCTCATCGGAAACGATGAGATTGATATTCGAAGGATAATCCGCAATGGGATAGTGCCGGTAGACCTTCACGCCCAGCGCCTCCAGCTTGCGCTGGAACACCTCGGCGGCCTGCTGGCCCGCGTACTGCGTGATGACGACGCTGCCGACATAGAGTCCGATGGAACGGAACGTGTCGATCAGGCGCATGACGTCCAGATCGTAGGTAATGCCGAGATCGCCCCGGCGCTTGTTCATTTCAATGTGGGCTGCGTTGATGGCAATGACGATCTCCGCCTGCTCCTTGAGCTGCAGCAGCACCTTCATCTTGCTGTCCGGCTGGAAGCCGGGCAGGACGCGTGAGGCGTGATAGTCGTCAAAAAGCTTGCCGCCGAATTCCAGATAGAGCTTGCCGCCGAAATGCGCGACGCGCTCCAGGATCCGTTCGGACTGCAGCTTCAAATACTTCTGATTGTCAAATCCAATTTTCATAAATCTTTCCCTGTCCAGCGCATGGCAGAAGCTTCTGCCGATTTTGTACTACACTTCACATCATATATCATAAACCGAAACCGAAAACTTTGCAATCACCAAACGGAAAAACACGAAAATTTTCCCCGTCCGCGAACGCTGGGCAGGCCGCCGTATATCCTGCGGGCTTTGCGGCAAACCTTGACTTTGGAGTAAAAAAACCGTATACTATATCTAATTATAGTGGGTGGAATGCCCGCTACAGCACGAAATATTGTGAGGAATCCGCATGAAAGAACAAAAAGCCTATGGAAACGAGTCCATCTCGTCTTTAAAGGGCGCGGACCGCGTCCGGCTGCGGCCGGCGGTCATTTTCGGCTCGGACGGCCTGGAGGGCTGTGAGCACGCCGTTTTTGAAATTCTGTCCAACGCCATCGACGAAGCACGCGAGGGCTACGGCCGGCAAATTCTCGTCACGCGTTATGAGGATCATTCCATTGAGGTCGAGGACTTTGGGCGCGGCTGTCCGGTCGACTGGAACGAAAAAGAGGGAAAATACAACTGGGAGCTTGTCTTCTGCGAGCTTTACGCAGGCGGTAAGTACCAGAACAACGCGGGCGGCGATTATGAATTTTCGCTGGGCCTGAACGGCCTCGGCTCCTGCGCCACGCAGTATTCGTCCGAATATTTTGACGCGACCGTCCGCCGCGACGGGTTTAAATACACGCTGCATTTTGAAAAGGGCGAGCTTGTCGGCAAGATGAAAAAGGAGCCGGCCGACCGCAAGGCCACCGGCTCCGTCTTCCGCTGGAAGCCCGATCTGGCCGTCTTCACCGACATCAACATTCCGAAGGAATATTTTGAGGACACGCTCAAGCGGCAGGCTGTCGTCAACGCGGGCGTGACGTTCACGTTCCGCAATCAGGAAGGCGGCAAATTCGTCAAGACGGATTACTGCTATCCCAACGGCATTTTGGATTATGTAAACGAAATTGCAGGTGAGCAGACGCTGACCATGCCGCAGTTCTGGGAGGCCGAGCGCAAGGGCCGCGACCGTGAAGACAAGCCGGAATACAAGGTGCGCATTTCCGCCGCCCTTTGCTTCTCGAACCGTGTCAACCGTCTCGAATACTATCACAATTCTTCTTGGCTCGAACACGGCGGCGCGCCGGAAAAGGCCGTCAAGAATGCCTTTGTCTACGCCATTGACGCCTACTGCAAGCAGACGAACAAATACACGAAGTCCGAATCGAAGATCACGTTTCAGGACGTGGCCGACTGTCTGGTGCTGGTGACGAACTGCTTCTCCACGCAGACCTCGTATGAGAACCAGACGAAAAAGGCCATTACAAACAAATTCGTGCAGGACGCCATGGCGGAATTTTTCCGCGACCGGCTGCACGTCTATTTCATCGAAAACAAACAGGAGGCCGACCGCATTGCCGATCAGGTGCTGGTCAACAAGCGGAGCCGTGAATCGGCGGAAAAGGCGCGTCTGAACATCAAGAAAAAGCTGACCGGCAATCTTGATATTGCCAACCGCGTGCAGAAATTCGTCGACTGCCGCACGAAGGACGTGTCGAAGCGCGAAATTTACATCGTCGAGGGCGATTCCGCGCTCGGCTCGGTCAAACTCTCGCGCGACGCGGAATTTCAGGGCATCATGCCCGTGCGCGGCAAGATTCTGAACTGCCTGAAGGCTGATTACGACCGCATTTTCAAGTCCGACATCATCACCGACCTCATCCGCGTGCTTGGCTGCGGTGTGGAGGTGCAGACGAAGAAGACGAAGGATCTGTCCGCGTTTGATCTGGAAAATCTGCGCTGGAACAAGGTCATCATCTGCACCGACGCCGACGTCGACGGCTACCAGATCCGCACGCTGATTCTGACCATGATCTACCGGCTGTGCCCGACGCTCATTCAGGAGGGCTATGTGTATATCGCGGAATCGCCCCTGTATGAGATCACGTGCAAGGACAAGACGTGGTTTGCCTACACCGACGCGGAAAAATCCGAGATCGTCAAGAAGCTGGAGGGCAAAAAGCTCTCCATCAACCGTTCCAAGGGTCTTGGCGAAAACGACCCGGAAATGATGTGGATGACGACCATGAACCCCGCCACGCGCCGCCTCATCAAGGTCATGCCCGAGGACATGGAGCGCACGATGCAGATCTTTGACCTGCTGCTGGGCGATAATTTACAGGGCCGCAAGGAGCATATCGCGGAAAACGGATATAAATATCTCGACCAGCTGGATGTGTCGTGAGATGCGCCCCCAAGGCTTCCCTTTATTCAAAGCGAATCCTTGGGCGCTCCCGTACCCGTTGTAGGGGCCGATACCCACATCGGCCCGTTGGGAAGTTACGAATTCGCCGTAGATTCCCGTAAAAACAGTGCATTCTGCCGGGCGGACAGAGTCGTCCGCCCCTACAGAGAGCAGGGCCGTAAAAGATTATTTGTAGGGGCCGACGACTCTGTCGGCCCATTGGGCAGTTGCGAATTCGCCGAAGATTTTCGCAAAATCGGTGCATCCTGCCGGGCCGATGTGGGCATCGGCCCCTACAAAGGCCCTTCGGGCCACCTTCCCCCTAGGAGAAGGCTTTGAGGAACGAACGATAAGGAACGATCAACTATGCCAAAGAAAAAACAACCGGAAAGCAAAAAGCATGACGACCCGAATGTGATGGGGCTGCGGGCAGAGGTGCTCGAGCAGCCGATCTGTCAGACGCTGGAGTCCAACTACATGCCCTACGCCATGTCGGTCATCGTCTCGCGTGCCATTCCGGAGATCGACGGCTTCAAGCCGTCGCACCGCAAGCTTCTGTACACCATGTACGAAATGGGGCTTCTCACAAAGCCCCGCACCAAATCCGCCAACATCGTCGGCCAGACGATGAAGCTGAACCCGCACGGCGACGCCGCCATCTATGAGACGATGGTGCGTCTGGCGCGCGGCAACGAGACGCTGCTGCACCCGTTCGTCGACTCCAAGGGCAACTTCGGCAAGGTCTATTCGCGCGATATGGCCTACGCCGCCTCGCGTTACACCGAAGCGAAGCTCGAGCCGATCTGCGCCGAGCTGTTCCGCGATATCGACGCCGATACCGTCGATTTTGTCGACAATTACGACGGCTCCATGCAGGAGCCTGTGCTGCTGCCGACAACGTTCCCGAACGTGCTGGTCTCGGCCAACATGGGCATCGCTGTCGGCATGGCGTCGAATATCTGCTCGTTCAATCTGGCCGAGGTCTGCCGCACGGCGATCGCGCTCATCAAAAACCCGAACGCGGATCTGCTGGACACGCTTCCGGCCCCGGATTTCCCGACGGGCGGCGAAATTCTCTACGATCCTGCCCAGATGCAGCAGATCTACGAAACGGGCCGCGGCTCGTTCCGCCTGCGGGCAAAGTGGCGCTATGTCAAGGACGGGAACATGATCGAGATCTACGAGATCCCCTACACAACGGCCACGGAGATCATTCTGGACAAAGTCGCCGAGCTGATCAAGGCAAATAAGATCCGCGAGATCAGCGATATGCGCGACGAAACCGACCTGAACGGTCTGAAGCTCACCATCGACTTGAAGCGCGGCGCGGACCCGGACAAGCTCATGCAGAAGCTGTTCAAGACGACGACGCTGCAGGATGCGTTCGGCTGCAACTTCAACATTCTCATTGCCGGTATGCCGCGCGTGATGGGCGTGCGCGAAATTTTCTCCGAGTGGACGGCGTGGCGCACCGAATGCGTCCGGCGCAGACTCTATTTCCAGATGAACAAAAAGAAGGACAAGCTGCACCTGCTGAAGGGCCTCGGCAAAATTCTTCTCGATATCGACAAGGCCATCCGCATCATCCGCGAGACGGAGCTGGATGCGGAGGTCGTCCCGAACCTCATGATCGGCTTCGGCATCGATCAGGTACAGGCGGAATACGTCGCGGAGATCAAGCTGCGCAACATCAACAAGGAATTCATCCTGAACCGGTTGAAGGAGACGGAGTCCCTTGAAAAGGAGATCGCCGACCTCGAAGCGACGCTCGGCTCTGAGAAAAAGGTGCAGGCGCTCATCTGCAAGGAGCTGGAGCAGGTCGCGCAGAAATACGGTAAGGAGCGCAGGACGACCCTTGTGTATGACCACGAGCTTCCGCAGGAGCCGGACGACGAGCCGGAAAACGACTATCCCGTCACGGTCTTCCTCTCCCGCGAGGGCTATTTCAAGAAGATCACAGCGCAGTCGCTGCGGATGTCCGGCGAACAGAAATTCAAGGAGGGCGACAGCCTGCTTCTGACCCGCCCGGCGCAGAACAGTGAGGAGATGCTGGTCTTTACCGACAAATATCAGGTCTACAAGACGAAAATTTCCGATTTTGCCGACGGAAAAGCCTCCACGCTCGGCGATTTCCTGCCCGGTAAGCTCGGCTTCGATGAGGGCGAGAGCTTCCTGACGGTCATTTTCCCCGGAAAATACGAGGGCAATCTGCTCTTCGTCTTTGAAAACGGCAAGGCGGCGAAGGTCGCTGCGAGCTGCTATGACACCAAATCCAACCGCAAGCGGCTGACGGGCGCATACTCCGACAAGAGCCCGCTCCGGGCCGTGATCGATCTGCCGGAGGAAAAGCAGATCGTCATCCGCGCAACGGACGGGCGCGTGCTCGTGTTCTCCACGGCGCAGCTTTCCGCCAAGACCACGCGCGCGACGCAGGGCGTCGCTGTGATGAGCCTGAAGCGAAAGGCCGCCATCGAATCGGCCGCGGAGCTGGAAAAAACACCGCTCAGCAACGTAGGCCGCTATTCGGCCCGGACGCTGCCCGCCGCGGGCGCGCTCCTGCGCGGAGAGGACGTCGGCGAAACACAGATGAAGCTGGATATCTGATAAAAAAGAAGTACGGGAGGACGACGGTTTGAAACGTGAAACGCTCAAGACCATCTGGCAGATGGGATGGAAGATCACCCTTGGCAGCGCCATTTTCGCACTCGGCTTCGATCTGTTTCTGGAGCCGAACAATCTGAACGTCGGCGGCATGAGCGGTCTGGCGATGGTCCTGCGCGAGCTTCTGGGCTTCGGCCAGATCGGCGTGATCACCATGCTTTTGAACGTACCGCTGTTTGTCCTCGGCGCAAAGAAGCTTGGCAGAAAATTTCTGTTCGGTTCGCTGTCCGGGATGCTGCTGAGCTCCGTATTCATCGATCTGTTCGCCTTTATCCCCGCGCCGAAAACGGAAATTCTGCTCGACAGCCTCTATGGCGGCATTCTCGTCGGGCTTGGCATCGGCCTTGTGTTCCTGTCCGGGGGCTCGACGGGCGGCTCCGATATCGCAGCCAGACTGCTGCGCCGCCGCTTCCGCTCGGCCAGTCTCGGCAAGGTCATGCTGGCGATCGACCTGTTCATCATCACGCTGACCGGCATCGTGTTCCACGATCTGTCCAAGACGCTCTACAGTGCGCTTCCGCTGGCGGCATCGTCGTTCGTGATGGATCAGCTGCTCTACGGGCTGGATCATTCGACCGTCGCGCTGATCATCTCCGAGCACTACCAGACCGTCTCCGAGCAGATCGGAACCCGGCTCGACCGCGGCGCGACCGTACTGGAGGGCAGCGGCAGCTATACCGGCAGTCCCCGGCCCGTGCTGATGTCCGCCGTGCGGCAGAAGGAGCTGCCGGAGCTGAAATCCATCGTGCGTGAGATCGATCCGGACGCGTTTGTGATCCTGCTTCCCGCGCACCAGGTCCTGGGCGAGGGCTTCCGCGTCTCGGGTGAGGAATTATAACGGCAAGGAGGGGCTGCTTTGAAACGCTGGATGATGACGGCTGCGCTTGCTCTGCTGCTGGCAGCCCTGTGCGGGTGCAGCAGGCTGGTCCCGTCCTCCTACACCCTTGTGACCCCGCACAACACGGGCACAAAGGCCGAGCCGCAGAGCGACGTGCTGACGGTTCGCGATTATAAGTCGCTCAAGAACGCCCTGCGGACGCTCGTGCAGAACGGCGTGGAGCATGGCGTGATCCATACGAGCCAATATTCCGGCGACGTCGAGGAGGATCTTCCCGCCGCCGTGTACGAGTTTTCGCGCGAGGATCCGATCGGCGCGTACGCCATCGACTATATCACGCACGACTGTACGCTGATCGTCGCCTATTACGAGATCAGGATCGATATCACGTTCCGCGATGTGCGCACGCCGCTGGACGAGATCGAATATGTCGGCAGCGAGTCGGAGGCAAAGCGTCTGCTGTGTCAGGCGCTGGAGAATTACGACGACCATCTGACGCTCTACGCGACCTATCCGGGCCAGCCCGACTATGCGGCGCTTGTGCAGGATTACTGCGGCGCGCATCTGAAGGAGCAGTCCGCGCAGCCGGAGCTGACCGTCACGTCCTATCCGGCTGACGCCCGCAACCGCATTGTGGAGCTGGTATTCGACTATCCGGCCTCCCGGCTGGAGCTGCGGAGTATGCAGCAGGACGTATCCGAGAGTCTGCGCGCGGCGGAAATTTATGTCCGCTACTGCACGAGCGAGACGGAAAAGGCCTCGCTGCTGTTTACGTATCTGGCCGAGCGCTTCCCATATCAGGAGGGCACCAGCCGCACCCCGGTCTATTCCGCGCTCTGCCAGGGCATTGCCGACAGCAAAAGCATGGCGCAGAGCTGGCAGCTGCTGTGCGATGAGGCGGGCCTTACCTGCCAGACCGTCAGCGGTATGCGCGGCAGCGAAAGCTATTACTGGAACATCATGCAGCTTGACGGCGGCTACTGCCACGTCGATATCCTGCGCGACCTGCTTGGCGGCGGAACGCTCCGGCTGCGCTATGACGAGGATATGACGGGCGAATATTACTGGGATCAGCCCCAGACGCCTGCCTGCCCGGCACCCGTTCCGGAGGAGCCGCCCGTCGAGGACCCGGAAGAGTCTGCGCCTCCCGCTGAGGAAGACCCCGGCACAGCCGTTCCCCCTGACGAGGAGCCTGCACCGCCGGAGGAGCCGCAGCCTCCCATTTCTGACGAGCAGACCTGACAAAATGCCCGGACGCGCTGCCGTCCGGGCATTTTCGTGCCATGCTCCGCAGGATAAGGGAAGCCTTGCGCGGCTGCGCGGGATGTGGTAAGATAAGAAAAAACAAAGGAAGCGCATTGCATGGAAACACAGAGGCTGCCGGAGGGCGTGGAGCTTTCCTATACGGACCACGCCGTGCATCTGACGACGAACGGCGCGCTTATGACCTATCTGCGGCAGCGGGGCAACGGCTCGCTGCCGCTCAGCCGCATGATTCTGGACGGCTACGCGGCGGAGCACGGCGCGCAGCTGCACATTACGGAGCGCTCCATGGCCACGGAGCTGCTGATCCACGCGTATCTGGACGGCATTTTTGACCGCTGGATGCGCGCCGGAGAGGCGCACGGGCATCAGGACAGAAGGCTTTACAAAACGGCGAAGCGGCTGAAAAACGCGACCGCCGTGATCGATATGGGCGAGCGCAGCGTCGACGCGAACCGGTGGGTCTTCGACCTGCTTGCCCACGGCTACGGGATCCTCTGCTTCCTGCTGGGAAGCAGGGCGTGAGGAGTCTTTATGAACGCATTGACGGAAAAACGATATCTGACGCTGCCGGAGCCGTCCGCCGGAGATACGCTTGCCGCGCGGGAACGGCTGCTGGCCGCGCTGCCGGAGGGCTGCCGGCTGACGCTCGGGTGTATGCAGCAGCTGTATCCGGTGCTGCACGAGGCGGGCTATCGCGTTACGGTGACGCTCTGCCCGGGTGCGGGCGGGACGGATGTCGTGCGCGTCGAGCCGGGAGACACGACAGACTGGAATTATGGTCTTTGCCTCGATATCGGCAGCACGACGATGCAGATGGAGCTTGTCGACCTGCTCTCCGGGAAGACGCTTGCGGAGGCAGCCTGTACCAACAGCCAGACGCAGTTCGGCGCGAACATCCTCGACCGCATTCTGGCCGTGAAGGAGAACCCTGACAATCTGCACACGCTTCAGGCGCTGACGCTTGACGACGTGCGGCAGATGATCGAGCGCTGCTGCGCGCAGGCTGGTGTTCCGCCGGAGGCTGTCTCGGCCATGACGGTCGGCGGCAATACGACGATGCTGCACTTTTTCCTCGGCTGCGACCCGTGGCAGGTGTTCCAGAGTCCCTATACGCCGGTATTTTTTGACCCCGGCGTGCTGCGCGCATCGGAGCTTGGACTTCCCATCGCGGGGAATATTTTCTGTATGCCCGCGATCGCAAATTACCTGGGCGGCGATATCACGAGCGGTCTTCTGATGACGGATCTCGACACGCGGGAGGATCTGGCGCTGTTTCTCGATATCGGCACAAACGGCGAGCTGGTGCTCGGCTGCCGGGAATTTCTGCTCATGGGAGCGGGAGCTGCCGGGCCTGCGCTTGAGGGCGCGGTCAGCAGATCCGGTATGCGCGCCGAGCCGGGCGCGATCTGCCGCATCAAAATCGGGCCTGACAACCGGCTCCGGTACGAGACGGTCGGGGGTCTCGCGCCGAAGGGCATCTGCGGCTCCGGCATTCTCGATCTGATCGCGGAGGGGTTTCTGTCCGGCTGGATCGATTCAGCGGGAAATCTGCAGAAAAGCGCCTCGCCGTGCATCCGCGACGTGTGGGACGACACCAGACAGCGCAACGTCCCGGCCATTATCTATGCCTACGACGGCAATGTGCCGCTCTATTTTACACAGGACGACATCGGGGAATTTCTGACCTGCAAGGCCGCCGCGCATACGATGGTCGCGACGCTTCTGGAAAGCGTGAACGTCAGTCCGTCGGAGATCGGCGCGTTCTATCTCGCGGGCGGCTTCGGGACGCATTATGATCTGGAATCCGCGATTACGGTCGGTCTGTACCCCGATCTGCCGCGCGAAAAATTCAAAATTCTCGGCAACTCCTCCCTCGCAGGCGCAAAACGCCTGTTGCTGGATACGGGCTGCCGAGCGCGGCTGGATCAGATCCGCGCGCTTGCGACGTATGTGCAGTTCGGGGAGATGGAAAAATTCGTAGAGAATATGCAGGCGGCCAGATTCCTGCCGCATACGGACGCGTCGCGCTACCCGAGCGTGATGCGGAGGCTGCGGGAACGCGGCAAGACTTTCCCTCCGGGGAAGCTGGCTGCGGAGCGAAGCGGAGCAGACTGATGCGGTTGAGGCAGTTGTATTTTGCTTAAGATTTCCAAAAATTGAAACTGTTCCCCGGCCCTCTTCCGGCCCTTCGGGCCACCTTCTCCAGTGGGGAAGGCTTTAGGTGCGCGCCCGCAGCTTTCTGTTGTTTTTTGTGGATACCTGTGATAAAATAAAAAAAGAAATCAGAAACGGAAGGATTTCCGCATGATTCAAATCGATACAACATCGCATGACCCGTATTTTAATCAGGCGTTTGAGGACTATGTGTTCCGCACCTACCGTGAGGGCGATGTGCTGCTGCTGTGGCGCAACCGGCCTGCTGTCGTCGTCGGGTGCTATCAGAATATCTGCCGGGAGGTGCATATGCGTGCGCTTCTGGACAGGGGTATTCCCGTCGTGCGCCGGATGTCGGGCGGCGGGACGGTCTATCATGACCTTGGGAACCTCAACTATACGCTCATATCTGACCAGACGGGGCCGCTCGACTACGACCGCTGTCTGGAGCCGGTCATCCGGGCGCTGAACGCGCTCGGCGTTCCGGCGCAGAAAAACCGCACCTGCGATATCGCCGTCGACGGCAAAAAAATCTCCGGCAGTGCGCAGAAGATCGCGGGCGGGCGCGTCCTGCACCATGGGACGCTGCTGTTTGATTCCGACCTGTCGCTGCTAGATGAGATCACGACCGGCAGGAAAAACGACGCGTTCTGCTCCAAGGGAACGGAATCGGCCATCTGCACGGTCACGAATCTGCGCCCTTATCTCAAGGACGACTGCGAGATCGTCACGTTCGCAAAGCGGCTGGCGGAGCAGTTGCTGCCGCCCGGCTCGGAGCAGATCCGGCTGACAGAGCCGCAGCTGGCCGAGGTACGGAGACTTGCGGATGAGACTTATCATGCGTGGGACTGGACGTGGGGCAAGACCCCGGCCTTTACGTATGAAAAGAGTGCCGAATTTGCCGGGAAACCGATTTTTGTGCGGTATGAGGCCAGGCGCGGCCTGCTCCGCAATGCCGAGGTGCGCTCTGACGCGCTTGACGCGCAGGCGCTGTGCGCCATGCTGAACGGCGTCCGGCTCGACCCGGCGCTGTTTCTGGAGCTTTGCCGGACGCTTGCGGGCGAACGGGCGGAAGAATTACTGGATTGTCTGATGTAATGAAAAGGAGCATTTGATTATGGAAAAGCAGCTTGTTATGCCGAAATTGCAGCCCGAAATGAAGAGCGGCGTTCTGTGCGCCTGGCTCAAGGACGAGGGCGACGAGATCCACAAGGGCGACGCCCTGTACGAGATCGAGACGGACAAGGTCGTCAACCAGATCGAGGCCACGGAGGACGGCATTCTGCGCCGTCAGCTGTGCGAGGAGGGCGACACCATCGACGCGCTGGCCCCGGTCGCGATCGTCGAAACGAAGTAAAGGCGGGAGACGGAATGGAACGGAAACCTGAATGGCTGCGCGTCCGTTATAACCAGCAGGCGGTGAATGAGGTCGCGGAGCTGATGCGCGATCTGAAGCTCAACACGGTCTGCAAGGCGGCAAACTGTCCGAATCTCGGCGAGTGCTATCAGAAGCACACCGCCACGTTTATGATCCTCGGCGATGTCTGCACCCGCAACTGCCGGTTCTGCAACGTCACGTGCGGCAAGCCCCTGCCCCCCGACCCGGACGAGCCGGAAAACGTCGCGCAGGCGGCAAAAAAGCTGGGGCTGCGCCACGTCGTTCTGACCTGCTCGACGCGCGACGATTTGCCGGACGGCGGCGCGGAGCACTTTGCGAAGACCGTCCGCGCCATCCGCGCGCTGTGCCCCGGCACGACGGTCGAGACGCTGACGAGCGACATGAAGGGCAGCCATGAGGCCGCCGACATTGTCATCGCCGCGCATCCGGATGTGTTCAATCTGAATATTGAGACGGTCAAGGAGCTTCAGCAGGCCGTCCGCCCGCAGGCGGGCTATGAGCGGACGCTGGGCGTTCTGCGCTATGTAAAGGAAAAGGATCCGACGATCCTGACCAAGACCGGATTCATGGTCGGCCTCGGAGAGACAGACGAGCAGATCTCGGTCCTCATGGATGATATTCTGGCCACCGGCTGCGACATTCTGACGATCGGACAGTATCTCCAGCCGTCGGAAAAGCACTGGAAGCTCGACCGGTACGCAACGCCGGAGGATTTTGCGCGCTATAAGCAGCTGGCGCTAAGTAAGGGCTTCCGCCATGTGGCCTCCGCGCCGCTGGCCCGCAGCTCTTACCGCGCGTGGGAGGCGCTGGAGGACGTGCATGATCTATATTGAGACGGGTTCGACCGACGTTTACTATAATTTTGGCCTTGAGAACTATTTTGCCACGGAAAAGCGCCTGCCCGATACGGTTTTCCTCTTCTGGCGCACAACGCCGACGCTGATGGTCGGCAAGTACCAGAATATTCTCGAAGAGATCAACAAGCCGTATGCCGATGCGCATGGGATCCATCTCGTGCGCCGTATGTCCGGCGGCGGGACGATCTACACCGATCTCGGCGGCTGGCAGTTCACGTTCATTGAGCACTCGCCGGAGCAGCAGATTGAATTCGCGCAGTATATCGGTCCCGTCGTGGACGCCGTGCGCGAGCTGGGCGCGGATGCCAGCTTCAATGGCCGCAACGATCTGCTGATCGACGGCAGGAAGTTTTCCGGCAACGCGCAGTACCGTCTGGGCGACTGCATTGTGCATCATGGCTCTTTGCTCTATGACACGAACATCGAGCAGATGGTCGCGTCCACCACGGTCGACCCCTATAAAATTCTCTCCAAGAGCATCAAATCCGTGCGCGACCGCGTGACGAATATCTCCGAGCATCTGCCGCGCAGGCTTTCTGTGGAGGAGTTCAAATCCTGCATGGTGCGCCATCTGATGCGCGGCAGCACGGATACCTATACCGTCACTCCGGAGGACGACGCGCGCATCAACCAGCTGGCGCAGGAGAAATTCGCCGCATGGGACGCGATCTACGGCAAGAATCCGCGCTTCAATCTTGAACGCACAGGCCGCTTCCCAGGCGGCAAACTCACGTTCCGGCTGGACGTGCAGCGCGGCGTGATCCGCAGTGCGTCCGTCTGGGGCGATTTCTTCTCCACGCTCTCCGCCGAGGCGATCACCGGCGCACTCACCGGCTGCCGGTACGACCGGGCCGCCGTTCTGGATGCGCTGCAGAAAAACGGGATCGACGGTGCAGTCTATCAGATCAGCGCCGCGGACATGGCCGCGCTGATCGCGGACTGACTGACCAGAACGCAGCCCTTTCGAGGGCTGCGTTTTTCGCACAATTCATAGTTTTTTTACGGATATAGGCTTGCATTTTCAGGGAATGTGTGGTATTATCTCGCTGAAAATTAAATGTGTCTAATTTTTGTTAGCCGTATCTAACATTGAGTGCGGCAGCAATCCAGAACAGGAGGTACATTATATGAAACATCTTGGTTTGTTCGCGGCTGGCGTTCTGTTTGGCACCGCCGGTCTGAAGATCCTCAGCAGCAAGGAAGCAAAGAGCGTTTACGCGCACACCACCGCAGCCGTTCTGCGCGCCAAGGACTGCGTCATGCAGGCCGTGACGACCGTGCGTGAGGGTGCGGACGATGTCTACGCAGACGCCAAGGCCATCAACGACCGCCGCGCTGCCGAGGCTGCACCTGAGGTGATCGAGGATACCGCTTCGGACGCGGAATAAGCCCGTTGGGTTTGCAAAGGAAGAGCCGTTTTTGCGGCTCTTCTGTTTTTCGGAGGTACAAATCAGCATATGAAGTGTAACATTCTGCATGAGACGCCCAGGCGTATGCGCGTGCATCTCGCGCTTCGCCGGATGTCGCTGCGCGAAGCGGATCTGTTGGAATATGATCTGAAGGGCGTTGCCGGTGTCGTGTCCGTCAAGGTCTTCGACCGGACGCAGGACGCCGTCATCACCTATACCTGCCCGCGTGCGGATATCGTGCGGGCGCTCTCGTCCTTCTCGTTCACGTCAGAGCGGGCGCTTGCCCGCCTGCCGGAGCATACGTCCCGCGCGCTCAACCGCGAGTATGAGGACAAGCTCGTCTTTACTGTCTGCCGCCGCGCGTTCTCGCGGCTGTTCCTGCCGGTTCCGGTGCAGACGGCCATCGCGCTGTTCCGCTCGGTCAAATACATCCGCGCAGGACTCAGTGCCCTGCTGCACGGCAAACTCTCTGTCGCCGTGCTCGACGCGACGGCCGTGACCGTCTCGATGGTGCGCGGCGACTTCGACACCGCAGGCTCCGTCATGTTCATGCTGCGGCTGGGTGAAATTCTGGAGGAGTGGACGCACAAGAAGTCTGTCGCCGATCTGGCCGGTGCGATGGCGCTGAACGTCGACAAGGTATGGCTGCAGTCCGGCGAAACCGAGCTGCTCGTCCCCATCGGCGATGTGAAGCCCGGCGACCGGATGATCGTGCGTACAGGCAATCTCATTCCGCTCGACGGCAAGGTCGTCTCTGGCGAGGCGACGGTCAATCAGGCGTCCATCACCGGTGAGTCCATGCCCGCGCCGAAGCGCGAGGGCAGCTATGTCTATGCCGGGACGGTCGTGGAAGAGGGCGAGTGCATTGTAAACGTGGAAAAGGCGCTCGGCGGAGGCCGGTACGACCGCATCGTGCACATGATCGAGGAATCGGAAAAGCTCAAGTCCACTGCCGAGGACAAGGCTGCGCGCCTTGCCGACCGGCTGGTCCCGTATACGCTGGGCGGCACGGCGCTGACGTATCTCGTCACGCGCAACGTAACGAAGATGCTGGCTGTTCTGATGGTCGACTTCTCGTGCGCGCTGAAGCTGGCCATGCCCATCGCGGTGCTCTCGGCCATGCGTGAGAGCAGCAGCTATCATATTTCTGTCAAAGGCGGACGTTTCCTGGAGGCCGTGGCAAAGGCCGATACAGTGGTGTTCGACAAGACCGGCACGCTGACCTACGCCGAGCCGAAGGTCGCGCAGATCGTGCCCTTCGGCGGACATGAGGAGACGGAAATGCTGCGTCTGGCCGCCTGCCTTGAGGAGCATTACCCGCATTCGATGGCCAACGCCGTTGTGGAGGAGGCCAAGAAGCAGGGGCTCAAGCACGAGGAATACCATTCGCAGGTGCAGTATGTCGTCGCGCACGGCATTTCCAGCATGGTCGAGGGCAAAAAGGTGCTCATCGGCAGTGCGCACTTCGTCTTTGAAGACGAGGGCTGCACCATCCCGGAGGACGAACGGGAAAAATTTGATTTCCTGCCCGCGCAGTATTCACATCTGTATCTGTGCATCGCGGGCGAGCTTGCCGCCGTCATCTGTATCTTCGACCCGCTGCGCGCCGAGGCAAAGGACGCTATCTGCGCGCTGCACGCCTGCGGCATCAGCAAGGTCGTCATGATGACCGGCGATAACCGCCGGACTGCCGCGTCCGTCGCGGAAGAGGTCGGCGTGGACGAATTCTACGCCGAGGTCCTGCCTGAGGACAAGGCCGCGTTCATCCGCCGGGAAAAGGCTGCGGGCCGCACCGTTATCATGATCGGCGACGGCGTGAACGACTCCCCTGCCCTGTCTGAGGCCGACGCGGGCGTCGCCATTTCGACCGGCGCGGCTATCGCGCGGGAGATCGCCGACATCACCATCGCGTCGGAGGATCTGTTCGAGCTTGTCACGCTGCGCAGAATCAGCGAGGCCCTCATGGGCCGCATCCACCGCAATTACCGCTTCATTGTCGGCTTCAACCTTGGTCTGATCGTCTTCGGCGTGGCCGGACTCCTGCCGCCGACGACCTCGGCGCTCCTGCACAACGCGTCTACGCTCGCCATCAGCTTAAAGAGCATGACGAATCTGCTGCCGGATAAAAAGAAGATCTGAGCACAAGTGCCTTTGGCGCATGTGTTTTGCAGGGACCGATGCAGGCATCGGCCCCTGCAACGAAATGAGCTTGTGCCTTCGGTTTTGCCATAGATTTTTGAAGCATGAGACATTTCGTGCAGGCGGACAGAGTCGTCCGCCCCTGCGAATCAGGTGCGGTTTTGCGGCGCTATTTAGGGTGTATCTGAAAACTCCCAACGCACCCGGACAGCGGGCCTTTTTGCGGTGCGCCGCGTCATTTTTCCTTGAAATACGTCAGTATTCCTGCGAAAAAATGTCTTGCGCAACGCAAAAATCCCTCGCTACCGGTCACATCATGAGTTTTCAGATACACCCTAGGCCCGGCCTTGTATTCTCACAAAGCCGGGCGCGTTTTTTGCCTTGGAGGTTGCAATTTGGGGGCAAAACGGATAGAATAGAAGGAACGTCCTGTTTACAGGGCGCAGCAAAGAGAAAAGGTCAGATCAGGTATGGAACAGGTCTTACAGCAGTTTTGTCTGGACGGAACGCCCGTCTCCTGCGAGCCGTTTGGAAACGGCCATATCAACCGCACCTTCCGCGTCACCTGCAGCAGCGGAAGGGTCTATACGCTCCAGCGCATCAACCGCGTCGCGTTCCGGCACCCGGAGGAGCTGATCGAGAATATTGACGCAGTTTCGCGCTTTATCGCAAAGAAGAACACCGGACTGGAAATGATCCGCCTCTGCACAGCCAGGGGCGGCAGAAAATATGCCGTCGACGCACAGGGGGAATTCTGGCGGGCCTATGATTATATCTCCGGCGGCCTCAGTCTCGAGGCGCCGCGCGACTGCAACGACTTTTATCAGGCGGCGGTCGCCTTCGGCAAGTTCCAGCAGGCGCTGGCCGATTTCCCCGCCGCCACGCTCCACGAGACGATCCCCCGCTTTCACGACACCGAGGACCGGCTCTGCCAGCTGCGCGCTTCAGTGGAGGCCGACGCCTGCGGCCGCGTCCGGGAGGCCGGGCCGGAGCTTGCGTTCATTTCCGCCCGTGAGCAGGAGCTTGGCACGCTCTGCCGGATGCTGCGCAGCGGCGCGCTGCCGCTGCGGGTGACGCACAACGACACGAAGCTCAATAACGTCCTGCTGGACGAAAAAACGGGCCTTGCAAGAAGCGTGCTCGATCTCGATACCGTCATGCCCGGGCTTTCGGCCTATGACTTTGGCGACGCTGTGCGCTTCGGCGCGTCCTCGGCTGCGGAGGATGAGACGGATCTTTCGAAGGTCTTCCTGCGTCTTGATCTTTACCGGGCATTTCTGGAGGGCTATCTTGACGCCTGCGGGCACGCACTGACAGAAAATGAGATCAGCGTTCTTCCGCTTGGCGCAAAGATCATCACGATCGAGCTTGGTATGCGCTTTTTGAAGGACTATCTGGACGGCGATGTCTATTTCAAGATCGACCGGCCAACGCAGAACCTCGACCGCTGCCGCGCGCAGCTGCGGCTCGCGGCGGACATGGAAGCGCAATGGCCGCAGATGCAGCAGATCCTGCTGGAAACGGCCGGCTCCCGCTGCCGGACATAACCTTCCTATCGCTATTTCATCGCAAAAAATCCCCCTTCGGCGGTTCCCAACGCCGAAGGGGGCTCTTTTTGTTGACAGCACACCGCAGAGGGGGATCTGCGAAGACTGCCCGGAAAGCACATGGGTTGTGCAGCTTTCCGGACGGCGCTTTCCGGGGGAGGAAAAGCGCCAGACAAAAAGTCCGCACAGCCACCAGCCGTGCGGACAAAAAATTCGTCCATAGACTCCCGGTGACGGCAGGAGCACAGGTCTGGTTCTGACGTATCTGACTGAGCGCGGCGTGCGCGCATCACAGTGACCCACTCGCGGGGATTTGCACCCCATTCCGCTTCCGGCATCCGTTCCATGCCGGGCGAACCGACCCGCCTTGTTTACTTTCCTGCCTGTATTATAGCATATTTTTTCCGCTTTGCAAGCCCTTTTCTGGTTTTCTTCCTTAACGCCAAATTAACGTGCTCCTGCTATATAATAAGCCCTGAAAAATCATGGCGCTTCGGCGCCCTGTGAGGAGGAAGAACTATGTTTCTGATCAATACCGCCATGGAGAAGATCCCCATCGGTACCGCCGCCCTGATCGTTGCGCTCGGTATGGCCGTCGTCTTTTTCGGCCTCATTCTTCTGATGTTCGTCACGAAGATCGCCGGTGCGATCATCAACCGTAAGAATACTGCTGCGCCTGCCGCAGCTCCCGCGGCCGCGTCTGCTGCTCCCGCCGTGCCGAACGCGCCCGCGCCTGGCTCCGCCGGTAAGATCGCGCTGCACGACGTCCCCGACAAGACCGCCGCCATGCTCATGGCCATCGTTGCAGACAGGACTGGCAAGCCGCTCAATCAGCTTCGCTTCATCTCCATCCGCGAAGTCAAAGACTGACCGTTGTTTTTTACATAGCAGGAAGCGCGCAGCGTGCGCGCTTCCTGCTATTTCTGTATGTTTTGTGCATTATGCCGGTTTATGGTGTTAAGATTTCGTTAAGATTGAGCAGATTGCCTTTACCGCCTATCCGTTTTATGGTATATTGAATGCAATCTGAGGAATGTCCTCAAAAAAAGAAAAGGAGATCTGTATGAAAGAAAAGAAGAAACTCAGTCTGCCGGCATGGATATTTATCGGCATGCTTGCCGGTATTGCCGCCGGTCTCATCTTCGCGTTCGCTGGTCTCGGCGATTTCACCACGGAGTGGATCAAGCCCATCGGAACGATCTACGTCAACCTGCTGAAGTTCCTGGTCGTCCCGGTCGTCCTGTTCTCGATCGCTGACGGCGTCATCAGCCTGAAGGACCTCAAGCGCGTCGGTTCCGTCGGCCTGAAGACCTTCGTGTATTACATGATTACGACCGCGCTGGCTGTCGTTATCGGCCTCGTGCTGGTCAATCTCTTCAAGGGCAGCTTCACCCCGCTGCCGTCCGCAGATCTGGGCGCGCTGGAATATGAGGCGAAGGAAGCCCCGTCCGTCATGCAGGTCATCGTGAACATCTTCCCGTCCAACCTGCTCCAGCCGATGGTCACGTCCGACATGCTGCCGGTCATCGTCACCGCCATTTTCCTCGGCGCGGGCGTTCTGGCTGCAGGCGAAAAGGGCCAGAAGATCGCGGAGCTCATCAACTGCATGGAAGAAGTCATCATGAAGATCATGATGATGATCATCAAGTTCACTCCGATCGGCGTGTTCTGCCTCATGACCAACGTCGTCGCCGTCAATGGCGCTGACATCATCGGCAAGCTGGCACTCATCATCGGCGTTGCCTACATCGGCTACATTATCCATGTTGTCGTTGTCTACGGCCTGTCCGTCAAGTTCCTCGCCAAGATGAGCCCGCTTGCATTCTTCAAGGGCATTGCCCCGGCCATGATCACCGCATTCACCACCACATCCTCCAACGCGACCCTGCCCGTCAACATCGAGTGCTGCAACAAGATGGGTGCGGAGCCTGAGGTCAGCTCCTTCGTCCTGCCGCTCGGCGCGACGATCAACATGGACGGCACGGCCATTTATCAGGCTGTCTGCGCAGTCTTCATCGCCTGCTGCTATGGCGTTCAGCTGACGCTCGGCGACATGGCCATGATCGTTCTGACTGCGACCCTCGCCTCCGTCGGTACGGCCGGCGTCTCCGGTGCTGGCATGATCATGCTGGCGATGGTTCTGACCCAGGTCGGTCTGCCGGTCGAGGGCATCGCGATCATCGCGGGCGTTGACAAGATCTTCGACATGGGCCGCACGACGCTGAACATCACCGGCGACGCGACCTGCGCGCTGTTCATCTCCCGCCTCGAGCGTGAGAAGGCCGCCAAGAAAGCTGCCAAGGCTGCAAAATAACAACAAGTCTGACAACAAACCGCTCCCCGGGCCATCCGTGGGAGCGGTTTTACGTGCACAAAAGCCTCCTTTGGATAAAGGGGAGCCTTTGGAATAACCCAGCTTACATCACATCCATGTTTTCGGGCATGACGAGAGCGGCGATGATGTAGAGCAGAATGCCCGTGCCGGTCAGGCCGAGGGCCGCCCAGATGAGGCGGACGACGGTGGGATCGATGCCGAGATACTCGGCAATGCCGGCGCAGACGCCGCAGATCATCCGGTTATTGCTTTTATACAGTTTCTTCATGAGAAGTTCCTCCGTTTCATTGATATTGGTTAGACGGCGCGGCGCGCCGATAGTTCCCGGAGACGGAAAAATTTTCAGAGGGAGAGCACGATGGGCTCACCGCCTACGGCAAGCTGCTCCTCATAGATCTCAACAGGGCTGCCGTCGATGCAGTTCCGGTACACGCCGTTCGGCGCGGGGAAGCGGACAAGCGCCGACTCGCCGCGCAGGCTGAACAGACCGGCCATGCGCCGGCCGTCCTTTTCATATACGGCAAGCAGCACGTCATGCGGCAGGGCTGTGAGGGTATAGCTGCCCTCCGCGAAGATCGGGTCGCGCTTCAGCTTGGCCAGATGTGCAAGGAACGCGGACTGGTCGCGGCCGGTGTTCCAGTTGATGGGGTCCTTGTCGAACAGCGACGGAACGTGCGTGCAGTCGGCCTCCTGTCCGTTGTAAACAAGCGTCAGACCACGCTGGAAGAACAGGAACGCCGTCCAGTTCCGGCGCATTTTCTCGTCCGGCAGGATATGGGCCGCACGGGCACGGTCATGGTTTTCGAGGAAGCGGAGCTTGACGTAGTTATCGGGATAGAGCCATTCCTGCGCATCGAGCCGGTCGGCGTACTGCGTCAGGCTGATCCTGCCCTCCAGATAGTCGCGGAAATAGGGATAGACGTCGTAATCATAGCCCGCGTCGAACGCCTGATAGAGCTCGGCGTCAGACAGGCTTGCGAAGCCCTGTGCGCGGGCGGCGACGTGGAAGCCGCGCTCGACCGATTCGCACAGCCAGAAGCAGCCGGGACGGACGGCGGCCACCTCTTCCCTCGCCTGCTTCCAGAACTCCAGCGGGACAAGCGGCGCAACATCACAGCGGAAGCCATCGACGAGGCGCGCCCAGTATTTAAGCGTTTCGATCTGGTACTCCCACAGCTCCTTGTGGCTGTAATCCAGATCGGCCACGTCCCACCAGTCGCCGAAGCGGTTGCCGAGCGAGCCGTCCGGCTTGTGGAAGAACCATTCCGGGTGGTGCTCTGCCAGCCAGGAATCGGGCGACGTGTGGTTATAGACTACATCGATGATGCACTTCATGCCCCGGTCGTGGATGGCGTCGACCAGATGCCGGAAATCATCCAGCGTGCCGAATTCGGGGTTCACGGCGCGGTAGTCGCGGATGGCGTAGGGGCTGCCGAGCGTGCCCTTGCGGTGCTTTTCGCCGGTCGGATGAATGGGCAGCAGCCAGATGATGTCCGTGCCGAGCGCCTTGATGCGGTCGAGGTCCGCCTGCACGGCAGCGAAGGTGCCCGCTTCGGAATAATTGCGGACATAGATGGAATACAAGACCTGATTGCGCAGGGTCTTTTCGGTATCGACAGCCATAAAACAGCCTCCCAAACAATATTTCTATATCTGTATTGTACACAAATCATGGAAAAAGGCAAGTCGGCAAAATTCATAAAATCGGAGGGTGCAACTTCTACCGTTTTTCTGCGTCTGTAAAAGCAGATCACCAGATCACATTTTATGATAAAGGAGAGATCATTCATGAAAAAGCTTCTTGCGATTTTACTTGCAGCCGCGTGTGCGTTCTCGCTGGCGGCCTGCGCAGCTGCTCCGGATACCCCGGCAGCGGAGGAACAGCCGGACTGCATCAGCGACCCGACGACGCAGCAGCTGGCCGCACCGGTGGAGGCTGCCATGGCGCAGTATCCGAACGAGGCGAAGTATACAGCCAGCAATGGTAACTTTGACTCTGAAAAGTACGACGAGGACTGGGACGCGTGGTGGGAAAGCTATCAGGAAAAGACCGCGGATATGACCGACCCCGCCGCCATGACGCACTGGTTCACAACCAGCATTCCGGCCCTGATGCAGGACGCGGGTAAGGAAAACCGCGTATGCTCGCCGCTGAATATCTACATGGCGCTTTCCATGCTGGCCGCCGTGACGGACGGCCAGACGCGGCAGCAGATTCTGGACGCGCTGGGCGCGGAGTCTCTGGAGCTGCTTCAAAAGCAGACCGCGCAGCTCTGGACGGAAAACAGCTGGGACGACGGGATCGTGACCAGCGTGCTTGCAAACTCGATCTGGCTGCGGGATGGATACTCCTACAATGAAGAAACGCTGCAAAAGCTGGGAGAAGAATTCTATGCTTCCGCGTTTTCCGGGGAAATGGGCACTGACGCGTACAACAATATACTGCGCGACTGGATCAATGAGCATACCGGAAATCTGCTGACCGAGCAGGCAAGCGGACTGGAGCTTGCGCCTGCGACGGTGCTGGCGCTGGTGTCGACGATCTATTACCGTGCGTCATGGAGCGACAAATTTTCCGGCTCTGCCACGACGCAGGACGTGTTTCACGCGCCGGACGGCGATGTGACCGTCGATTTCATGCACAGCAGCGATTCCAACACAGTCTATTACGGCGACGGCTTCTCGGCCATCGGGCTTTCACTGGAAAACAGCGGCCGGATGTGGCTGCTGAAGCCGGACGAGGGCGTGGATGCGGCGGAGCTGCTGCAAAACAAGGACGCGTTGGGCCTCCTGTTGGCAAACGGCAATTGGTCGCAGACGCAGCGTGCGCGGGTCAATCTGAGCCTGCCGAAATTTGACGTTTCGTCCGATCTGGACATTCTGGACACACTGGCACAGCTCGGCATAACGGATGTGATGGACGGCGGAAAGTCCGATTTTACGCCGCTTACGACGGCGGACTCCGCGCTGGAGCTGACGCAGGCCAAGCACGCCGCGCGCGTGAAGATCGACGAGGACGGCTGCGAGGCAGCGGCCTATACCATCCTTGGTGTCGAGGCGACTGCGATGATGGGGCCGGAGGAAGAAATCGATTTCACGCTCGATAAGCCGTTTGTCTTCGCGATCACGGGAATTGACGGACTGCCGCTGTTTGTGGGACTGGTCAACCAGCCCGGTTGATGGAACCGGCTGTACGCCGCTGAGGAAGACTCCATATCGTAATTTCTGAGGCTGTCTGCCTGATGGCAGGCTGTGCAATCGCCTATCGCACAGGGGAACGCGCAAGCGTTCCCCTTAAATTCTAGGGTGTATCTGAAAACTCCCAACGCACCCGGACAGCGGACCTTTTCACGCTGCGCTGCACCATTTTTCCTTGAAATACGTCAGTATTCCTGCGAAAAAATGTCTTGCTCAGCGCAAAAATTTCTCGCTGCCGGTCACATTGGGAGTTTTCAGATACACCCTAACAGGAGGGATTCAACGTGAAGAAAAGTCGCGAATCCTCGCATTATTTTTCGCGGCAGTATCCGCGTCGGCGGCAAATACGACTACCCGCAAGGCTGCAGATTTCAGGGACTATGACGATGCCGCAAGGGTCGTCCAGATGGGAACATACAATGGGCGCTGCTCTATGTTCAGGCCATGGCCGGCGCAGACTACATTCACGGCAGAGGCAAACTCCTCGCTCCGCCGGAGAAACATCAAGGGCAGTGTTCTCATCCGCACCGATAGCGGTTTTCTTGATACAAAAAGAAAAAATCCTCGAAATCGTGAGATTTCAAGGATTTTTCTGGAGCTGCTGGGCAGATTCGAACTGCCGACCTCGTCATTACCAAAACTCAGAATTAAATTTTATATGGTATCCGTTCGTGTTATAAAATGCCCAATAATCCCTTTAGTGCCAATGCCTATTTCGATTTTTGGGATTATTTAGTATTACACCGTATTGTTCCGTTTTTTCTGGTTTGTTGGAAGGTTTGTTGGAAGAAAATATTTCCATCTTCTAATAATGTAAATATGGGACCTCAAATTATATCCAATTAAACCTCTCGAAATGGAATTGCATCCGAATCTGCATATGTCAATCATGCGGAAAACACGACAGGAGATATTGTATGGAACAGAAAAGAATAATCTTAAAAAAACTTCCTATGACACTTCATGTGGAAGCCCTTATACCGATTCTTGGGATAGGTCGTACAACAGCATACCAACTGGTCAAGTCTGGGAAAATCAGCACGATTAAGGTCGGGCAGAAGACACGAGTTCCACGCGAAGCCGTGCTGAATTATATGAAGACTAAAAAAGTTAAGCGTCGCTGACGGGAGGCGTATGTTATGAGCAAACAAATAGTTATTACAATCACCAATCAAAAAGGCGGCGTCGGTAAGACAACCACCGCTCTGAATCTTGCCTTTGCGCTGGCAGACGAAAACAAGCGCGTACTTCTCATCGACAACGACCCGCAGGGCAATCTCACCGCGTCTATGGGCTATACGCCGGCTGAGCAGAAATATACGCTGGCGAATCTTCTGCTGGCGGCGATCGACTATCCGGAGGATCTGAGCCTTCATCTGCCGCGCTGCATCCTGCGCACAGACGGCAAGCCGGATCTGATTCCCGCAAACCGGCGCTTATCGGACGCAGCGGCACGGCTCCAAGTCATGCAGATTTCGCAGTACAGAGCCGTAGGTGAATCCGAATGCTGCGCGGAAAAGATGCTGACGCAGGTGCTGGAACCGCTGCGCGACACCTATGACTACATTATTATTGACTGCGGACTCAAGCAAGAATTGCTGACCGTCAATGCGCTGAGCGCGTCGGATTACTGCATCATTCCGGTGCAGTCCCACTTCCTTGCCTCCGAAGGTATTCCGGACGTTCTGGACATGGTACGTTCTGTACAGAAGCACTTCAATCCGGATTTAAAGAACGCCGGTATTTTGCTGACGATGTACCAGTCCCGGCCGCAGCTCTGCAAAAGCGTACAGCAGAGCGTCCGGGAGGTCTACGGCGACGATCTGCACGTCTTTGACCGGCCCATCGAGTACACCATTCGTATTGCAGAATGCCCCATGGCTGGTATGAGCATTCTGGACTACGAGCCGGGCAATCCGGCAGCGGAATCCTATCGGAATCTTGCCTCGGAGGTGCTGCGGCTTGGCTAGAGCGAACATGAATGAAATGCTGCGCAAGCGTATGAGCGCGACCCAGCAGGCATCCGAGCAGCAGACCGGCGATGCAGCGTATGAGCAGATTTTTCAGATGCCAGTGCCGCAGACGGAAACGCAATTTCGTGACGTGCCGATCAGCAAGCTGCGCCCGTTCTTTACCGCCGACATCGGCTTTCACCCCTACCCTCACGCTAAGCTGGAAGCCTTTGCGGAAGAATTAAAAGAGAACGGCTTGTATGAGCGGATTCTGGTTCGCCCCATCGCAGGAACTGATGAATTTGAGATTTTGGCCGGGCATAACCGCACAGCAGCGGCAAAGCTGGCAGGATGGACGGATATTCCGGCAACAGTTATGAACGTCAACGACCAGCGTGCCATCAGCATTGCGATTGCAACGAATCTTCTGCGGCGGCAGGATCTGACGATCATCGAGCGCGGCAAGGCGTATAAAGCGTTGCTGGATGCCCGAAACCGCTGCGGACAGCGAAATGCGGCAGTTGAAACCTTTGGCGACAATCGCCAAAGGTACAACGCGAGAAAAATTGTAGCTGAGTTTTTCGGCGTGACAGAGTATGAAATCCGCAAGGCGGTCAAGCTGGCACAGCTGATCCCACCGCTTGCCGAGATCGTGGAGAATGAACCCAAGAAGCTGAATCTGGCCTGCGCTGACTTGATCGCAGATTATGATGAGTCTGCGCAGACGGCGTTCATTGAGATGTGCCAGATCGAAGGCTATGCGCTGAACAAGCAGACAATGACGTTTATTCAGACGCAATGCCCGCCGCCGGCAGCGGATCAGCAGGCAGTCTACGCCGCATGGCGGGAGGCACGGGAAAAGGCAACGTCGCGGGCTGCCGCGCAGCCGAAAAAGCTGAGCTTTGACCGGAAGCGCTTTGCACCATACCTGAGCAAGTTCAAAAGCGACAAGGAAATCGAAGATCTGTTTCTGGAATTTCTCAGGCAGCGCGGCGGATGAGGCACAGCTAACTTCATAAAAAACACGACTTTTTTCAAGATCGTGTTTTTTTATACTCAAATTCAGACGGAGGAGGTATCGAATTGCCCGAAAATCAAATCCCATGCACGGCGGACGACCTGTATCGCCTGCTGTGTCGCTATCGTATTCCGCCCTAGCATACAAAACAAAATACAAAGGAGCTGTTTCCATGTACGAAGTATATCAGGATCATCCAAAACAGGCACGGCTCAATATCCGCGTTGTGCTTGCCGTCGCATTTCTCGTCTGTGCCATTGGCGCGGGCATTTTTCTTATCACCCGTCTGGTCAGCAAGCCGCTGACCAAAGAAGACGCTCGTGGTCAAACCGGTATCGTCTACGATTCCAGCGCCGTCGAGGGCGGCTGGGATAACCTTTCGCCCGAAGAAATTGCGGAAAAACTGAACGAAAAGGTCGCGGAAGGCATGATCAACATCAGCATGAACACCGCGCCGTACTTTGAAAACGGCAAGGCTGAGGGCAACGTCATGATCGTAAACGAATCGATCAACAACTACCCACAGAAAGTCCAGATCGTCCGCAATGACACCGGCGAACAGATTTACGAATCCGGCGCTATCGCCGTCGGCAGCAAAATCGAACGCGCGAAGCTGGATGTTGTTCTCCCCGCTGGTACATACGAATGTACCGCGTATTTTCACAACTTGGACCCCGAAACCGGCGATATTATCGGCACAGCCGGGGCTATTATCACAATCACCATCAAAAACTAATTTTCAAAACAAAAGGAGTAATTTACAATGAAAAACTTTAAGAAGACTATCTCTCTCATCCTCGCTATCTGCATGATCGCGTCCCTCGCCATTTCCGCTTCCGCTGCCAACACTGTTGACGCTTCGGGCGGCACCGGCACTTCCAGTGTCACCCTCTCGTCCACCGCTGACGGTTCTATCGGCGGTGATCCCGCCGCTACCAAGATGAGCGTCACTGTTCCGACCGTCCTGCCCATCGCTGTCGGCACAGACGGCACTGTCAGCACCGCCACCGATGCGAAGATCGTCAACAACTCCTTCGGCGCAGTTAAGGTCAACTCTGTGAGCATTGAAGCCGCGCAGGGTTGGTCGCTGGCCGCTTTTGGTGACAAGGCCACGCTCGCCCATGAAAAGGTCAACGCCAACAAGTTTGGCTTCTCCCTCTGCCTCGGCGACGGCGAAAAGAAGATGACCGACGACAAGAACGCTTCCAAGCAGACGCTTCTGGACGCTGCTGTTGAAGGTTGCTTCATGTCCGGCGTGGGCGACACCTCTGCAAACAGCATCAGCATTGCCTATGACGCCATCGTGACCCCGGTCTCCGAAGCTGTGACCAACACCGCCATCGCAAGCGTTCTGTTCATCATCGCTTGGGATGCGGTCTGATCGCAATTCATCCAAGGGGAACGCCCAAAGCGTTCCCCTTACCTGATTCTACAAGGAGGACTTCAAAATGAAACGAAAAAGAATCCTCGCATTGTTCCTTGCGGCAGTATCGTGCTTATTGCTGGCAGTCAGCGCGTCGGCGGCAGGAACGACTACCCGCAAAGCAACAGATTTCAAGGACTATGACCGTACCGCATGGTATGCCGAAGCCGTGTCCGCAGCCGTGGATAACGGCCTGCTTTATGGCAAATCCAGCACGACACTTGACCCCAATGACGATATGACCCGCGCGGAAATGGCAGCGATCATCAACCGCTCGTTCGGTTGCTACAAAACGGCGGACATTTCGCAGTACAAGGACGTTGCAAAATCCAAGTGGTACTACAAAGATGTAGCCCTCGCTGTCCAGATGGGTACTTATAACGGGCGTTCCAACTCGTCTATGGCACCAGATGCGCCCATCACGCGGCAAGAAGCCATGACCGTTGTGGCAAGAGCGCTGGAACTGGACTACGACGCATATGCCAAAACGGACTTGTCCAAATTTGCAGATGAAAAGAACATTTCCAGTTGGGCGCTGCCCTATGTCCGGGCAATGGTCGGCGCGGATTATATCCACGGCAGAACCAAAGGGCTGGAACCGCTGGATAATATCACCCGCGCAGAATTTGCGCAGATTTTCCATAACATCATCGGCACTTACATTGTGTCCAAGGGAACCTACGACAAAGACATCAAGGGCAGCGTCTTGATTCGCACCGACGAAGTGACGCTCAAGGATATGACCGTAGACGGCGACCTCATCATCGGCTGCGGTGCGGCAGATGGAAAGATCACGCTCGATAACATGACCGTCAAGGGTCGTCTGCTCGTCTGGGGCGGCGGCACGAAAGCCGTGTGCTGCAATAACGGCACGAATATGCCCGCTGTTGTCGTAGCCCGCGTAGACGATGCCGTGAAAGTCATTTATGACAGAGATTCCACCCTTGCGGTCATTGACACGATCAAGGTTCGTATCACCGAACGTGCGAAGCAGCACAAGGAAACGGAAGTCATTTTTTACGACGTTTCCGGACTGCGCGAAGCCCAGAAGCAGCTCAACGCGATTGTCGCGGACAATCAGATTGCTCTTACTGCTCCTGCTCATCTATATGCTCTGGTCGGAGAAACCGGCGTGAAAGCCGAGTTCACCAATAACAGCAAAGCGGATACCTATAAAATTGAGATTCGCCGCAATAAAGACAATGCGCTGATTGCCGACGCTTTTGAGCTTGCCGCTGGAAAATCCATCTCGACATTGACGTTGCTGGAAGCGCCGGAGTTTGGCAACGTGGATTGCACGGTCGCAATTATGGCTTATCGCGACGGCAAGCAGATCGGCACACTGAACACGGAGCTGATCTTGCACACGGCATACCTCTGGCCGAAGGAGGTGCAGTGATGGATAAGAAGAAACTTATCACTTTTCTGCTGGCACTGACAATGATCCTATCACTGGCTACGGGTGCGTCGGCAGCGGAAACGACCGAGGCCCGTGTACCGGTGACGCTCACCGTGGTCAACACCGTCGCACCAATTTCGTGTACAGTTCCCGCTGCGCTGCCGGTTTCTCTCGTTGACGGCTATGTGGTCTGCGCCAACAATGCCGCAATCACCAACACCGGCAAGACCGGCGCAATTTGTGTGACCAAGGTAGATGTTCAGGCAGGCACGTTTGAGATCGGCAGTTATGACGATTTCTCGGCTTCCAAAAACAGTATTGCACTCAGTATCAACGGCTGTGCGACAAAAGGTGCTGGCAGTCTGACACTTGTCGACGGCGCGTTCCCAGCGATTAGTGCAGAAAAGTCGCTGGCAATTCGCTACAAGGCAAAGGTTTCCGCGAGTGAAGCCGTGACCAACGTCAATGCGGCAACTGTGATTTTCACGATTGCCGCCGTCATGGAGGGTTAAGCTATGAAATTCATAAAAATCACAGCACTTCTGCTTGTCCTCTGTATGCTGCTGTCTTTGAGCATTTCGGCATTTGCCGCCGAAGCAGACGAACACACGATCTATGACAGCGCTCCTGACGAAGAACCCGCGATTTCCACCGAAGCTGCCACCTCCGGCACGATCCAGAACAGCGGCATTCGCTGGTCACTGGATGAAAAGGGCTGGCTGACCATCTCCGGCAGCGGCGAAGCTCCGGTCTTTACCAGTGCGGACGATCAGCCGTGGGCGGCTGTCCGCGATCAGATCACCGAGGTCTGGTTCGAGGACGTGGAAACGCTGACAATTCCAGACCTTGCGTTCTGGTTTGAAGGCTGTGTCAATCTGACCACCGCAGAGCTGCCCCTCGCACCGGTCATTGGCAAGCACGCCTTTTATGGTTGCTCCAAGCTCTCCACGCTGACCATGTATTACGGCGAAACTGTCCTGAAAAGCATTGGTGAGGACGCTTTCTGGCGTGAAACCGACAGCGGCGATACACTCTATATCGGCTATATCATCGGGTATCCCAAATCGTCGGTGCCGTTCTACGATTATGATTGGGCCGGCTCCAATCGGAACAACAAATACTTCTACGATTTGTACGGCGTATATTCCGATACCCCCGCAGCCGTTGGCATCATGAGTGCGCCGGGCATTTCCGTCACCTCGACTGGCTCGATTATCGGCAACTGCCCGTCGTGTGGGAAGTATTCATTCCAGGGAACATACGTCGAAGTCGCACATTCCTCGCGTGGTCATGCCAACTATAATGAATGCAATAGCTGCCATTACGTTCAATATTTAGGAACATACACTACCAAGAGCCACGGATCCGGTGCTTATGGGTCGGGCACCTGCCCGGACTGCGGCAGCCACACATGGGTGCTGGACTACGAAAGCGCCGCCACTTGCACCAGCAATGGGTACCGCAGTTACAGCTGTGTCTGTGGTCAAACGAAGTCTGAAACCATCTACGCAAGCGGTCACAGCTATTCCTATGGGAGCTGGACACAGTATTCATCGTCACAGCACCGGCGCGAATCGTACTGCCGGAATTGCGGCGATTCGGATTATGAATACGCCAGCCACAGTATGAGCTACGGTTCGTGGAGCAATTACAGCAGCAGTCAGCACAGCCGAACGGCTTCCTGCCGTACCTGTGGATATAGTACTACGGACTACGGTTCGCATTCCTACTCTACCGGCGCGTGGAGTAAGTATTCTGACACCCAGCATCGGCGCGCAAAAACCTGTTCCGGCTGCGGCGCAAGCACATACGATTACGCAAACCACACCTATTCGTATGGTTCGTGGTCGAAAGCAGATGACACGCAGCATAAGCGCACGAAAACCTGCTCGGCCTGCGGCGATTCTGGCTATGAATACGCTGACCACACCGACGCGAACGGTGACGGCAAGTGCGACGATTGCGGTGCAACTGTCAGCCTGACCGTCACGTGGGACGCGGGCAGCAACGGCGGCACGATTGACGGAAAAGTAGCGTACAGCGAAACCGTCCAGCCGAACAGCAAGCCGACGATCCCCGCATCGCTCCCGGTCAAAAAGGGACACAGCTTCAAGGGCTGGTACACGGCCAAAACAGGCGGCAAGCTCTACAATACTGTCACTTCGATCACGGCCAGCACGACGTTTTACGCACAGTTTGAAGCAAACCAATACGTCGTGACATGGGATCTGGGTACTGGCAAAACGGAAACCACAAATCAGACCTACGGCGAAAAGCTGGCGCTGCCGACCGAACCGACGCGCAAGAACGCACAGTTCCTCGGCTGGTTCACAGAAGCGAACGGCGGCACGCAGGTAGATACCAACACTATCTACAAAACAGACGCTGACAGCACCTACTATGCGCATTGGGAGATCACGGAAGTATTCTCCGTGACCGTGCCGGTTACGCTGCCCCTCGTTGTCGATGAAAGCGGCGAAGTTCACGTCGGCACGGCAGAGATCATCAACGGCTCTACCGGCGAGGTTGTCGTATCCTCTGTCAGCATCTCAACCAAGAACGGCTGGCAGATCGTGCCCTATACAACGGATATGGCACATGAAAAGGTTGACGCGCAGCTGCTCGGTTTCAAGATCAATGACGCGCAGACCAGCAAGACCGGTAATGCAGAAACGTTCACCCTGTCTGCTCCGTGGGAAATCGCAGAGAACGGCAGGCTGCCCATCAGCTATGACACCGTTGTCAGCGCCGTATCCAAAGCGGTCACAGAGCAGGAGGTTCTCTCCATCGTTTTTGTGCTGGAATGGGGCGGTGAATAATCAAACAACCTGAGAACGGGTCTTCCGTTCTCAGGTTTGCGCTTCTTTTTTGGAGGAATCAATGAAAAAGCTATATCGTTTTTATACACTCTGCCTGCTGCTTTTGCTGTGCGTCAGTCTGTTTTGTGTGCAGGCGTTTGCCGTCGAGGATATGTGGACGGCGGCAAACCGCATCATTGTGGACGTTTACAACAAGATCGCAGGCATCAGCACGGTGCTGGCCGGCCTACTGTCCGCCGTCGCGGTCGTCGGCGCGAAGCTCTCCAATAATCAGCACAAGGTCGATCAGGCGTGGGACTGGCTGCGCCGCATCTGGATCGCGTGGGCGGTCATCAACGGCATTGGCGCGTTCATCGCCTATGTTGCGCCGCTGTTTCAGGGCCTTGCAACGATCCAGAGTTAAAAAGTCAGGACAGAATCATCCGGCGCGGAACGGAGGTGACGGTGCTTGCTGGAGCTGCTCTTTCAGGGCTTTATCGAATGGATCTACGGCCTGATTCTGGAATGCTGGGAGTATTTCGCGTCTGTGCTGTTTGACCTGATGAGTCTGGATTTCGCGTACCTGCGCGAGCACATTCCCATCATCGACACCATCCGGCAGATCATGCTTGGCGTGGGCTGGGCGCTGCTCATCGGAAACCTTGTCTTTCAGGCCACGCGCGGCATGGCGGCGGGGCTTGGCTTCGACGCGGAAGATCCAAAACTCCTGTTCACAAGGACGTTTGCCTTTTCTTTCTTGCTTGTGGCAAGTCCGCAGATCTGTGAGCTGGGGCTGAACATGACATCGACTGTCATCGAGCTTCTGCAAATGCCGGACGCCGTGGATATTACATTTGCGGATGAAGCCTCCTTCGGCGGTCTGACCGGTTCTTGGCTGCTTGTCGTGATTTGCGGCATCATCGTCATGTT
>CDYS01004149.1_pt1 | contig 44541 bp, 40 predicted proteins | sample 557491 | NCBI WGS metagenome assembly CDYS01 (sample SAMEA3182057, study PRJEB8094) | gut metagenome | biome: human; feature: gut; material: Stool; isolation source: human stools | place: Canada | collected 2012-11-26
GAGAAGCAGCGCAGTACCCTTATGCCCGGGGGAGACAGAAGATGAGGCAGGGTATTGACGGAGTGCAAACCGTCTATACCTATGAAGCCGCCTCCGACCATGGAGCCGTTCACAAAGTGATAGAAACTGTGCAAGCTAATGGAAGCATTGTTCCCGGCCAAAGTACCAAAAGTGTGCAATACATTGCCGAAAACGGCACGACCACAAGAAAAGAGCAGTATGTCCACACGGGAGAAGACTGGTCATTGATTTCCACGGAGGACTATGAATACGATGCCGAGCTCAAGCGAATCAAAACGACGAAGGGCAACGGCCGCTTCAGCACGACGGAATGGATGTGCTGCGGTCCCTTGACGGAAACCGACGAGGATGGAGTAGTGACCACCTATGGCTACAACTCGGCTAAACAACTCGTGGAAACCATCCGCTCGGCAACAGAAACCACACCCGAAACGATTGTATCCTACACGAGAGATGCCGATGGAAAAATCATTTCCACGCGCTCTGATGTCGGTGCCCTGGCAACAATTGAAAGCACCGAATACGATGATCTGGGAAGAGTTGTTTCCCGAACGGATAACTTAGGCCGCATAACACGAACCGGATATAACCAAAACCAGCTCATTACAATAGAAACACGACCTTCCGGCGCTACTTTGACAACTAAAAAGTATTACGATGGTTTTACTCTCTGGCAGGGTGGAACCGGCCAGAGGGAAATCGAAACCCAGCTTGAGTTGACGCAAGAAGGCATCCTTACCACAACACTGTCTCAAGGAGCAGTTCTTTCCCGAGTTCTGCAAAATGGCTTTGGAGAAACTATCAGGCAGGAACAGCCCCATGCCAAGGGAGGCTTTACAACCACGTTCCACTTCTATAATGACAGGGGTCAACTCATCCGCACCCAAAAGGAAGACATGGCGCCCGTAATCACCGTCTATGATGCCCTGGGCCATACGATGAAACAGATCGTCCTGCTAGACGAGCTTCATCCGGAATCCCCCGCAAAGAATAGGATATCGGAAAGTTCTTCCTGCTACCGCATCCGGGAAGAGGGAATCTACGAGGTTGAATCCTCCACCTTCTACAATGCCCAGGGGTTACCCCTTATCCAGACTACAGAAACCATGGTTTCCAGACTGGACCCCGTATTGGAAAGCAAGAAGATTTTCACTGACGTATACGGACAACAAAGTATCCAGTGGGTGGAGTACACCGCTCCCTCCAAGCGAACCCAGTACAGTCAAATACCAACCTCAAACATTACAGCCACCGCTGTCGTCGTAGACGGATTTACAATAAGCCAAACCGATTACGCCAACATCCGTTCCTCACAACAGCGTTCCTATACCACCACGGGTACTATTCTGAAAAAAACCGACGGACGCGGCAACACCACCATTACGGAGACGGATCTTGCCCAGCGTCCGGTCAAAGTCACTGATGCTGCCGGCAATGTTACCAGAACCAGTTACCATCCCTGCTGTGATGCTCCCGCCTGCATTACTGACGCATTGGGGGGAGTCACTTGCTATTCCTATGACATTCGCGGACGAAAAACGGCGGAATACGGCGATGCCATCCGGCCATCCTGCTTTGCTTATGACGACAGCGACCATCTGATTGCCCTGACCACCTTCCGGGCGAATGAGGAGAACATCACGACCGATCCTTCCAACCGTACTGACGGAGACACCACCACATGGATGTATGACGTAGCCACGGGAATGGAATTAAAAAAAACGTATGCTGACGGATCCTGCGTTCTCAAAACCTATGACCGGTTCAACCGTCCGGAAACGCTCGCCAAGGCACGAGGTATCGTCACAACGTACACCTATGCTCCTCTTACCGGGGAACTTCTTTCAGTCAGCCACAGTGATCATACGCCGGGATGGAACTTCACTTATAATCATCTGGGGCAGATGACCTCAATCACCGATGCTTCGGGGTTCAGGGAAGCCTCCTACGACGCTTATGGCAGATTACAGCAGGATGTCTCGTTTGGTAGCGTGGAAAGCTGTATCCAAGAAGATTTTGACGCCTTCGGACGTCCCTGTGGGTACCGTCTGATGATCGGCACGAGCACTGTGCAGCACTCTCATCTTGACTATGACCGGAAAGGAGTCATTATTAGAATGAATCTGGAAGATTTGGACATTCCCTTTACATGGGAATACGAAGAAACAAGCGGATTCGTAAAACAACTTTCCTATCCCAACGGCATGGTCCGCAAGAATACCTACCATCCCACGCTCAACCTCCTGGCCTCCATCGGTTACGAAGACTCCAGGAATGGCGATGCCTTGGCTGACTACGCCTACCGCTACGACGAGCTGATGCGTCCGGTGCAAAGACAGGATTCCCGGGATGGGGGTACGCCCGCAACAACGAGGGACTTTTTTTACAACAGCCGCAGTGAACTGGTAGAAGACCGGATCGGTCAGGATGGGAGCTTCACGTACCAGTACGACAACATCGGCAATCGCAAGACCGCCCGGGAACTGGCAGAGGAACTCTCGTACGAAGCTAACCGGCTCAACCAGTACACGGAGGTGGGCAGAAACGGCGACCCGTTCACGCCCACTTACGATGCAGACGGCAACCAGACTAGGGTCCAGACATCCAAGGGAATCTGGGATGTAACCTATGACGCCAACGACCGCCCCATTACCCTGGCAAGCAAAGACGGACGAACAATCATTGCCTGCGGTTATGACGCTCAGGGACGCCGCTTTGAGAAAAAAGTCACCGTTGACGGAACCCCCCGCAGCCATACCTGCTATTTGTACCGGGGCTATCTGCAGGTAGCCGAACTGGATATGATGCATCCCGAACCCGTGCTAGTGAAGAGCCATTTGTGGGATCCAACGGAACCGAGAGCCACGCGCCTCCTGATGACAACATGTTGGAAGAACAATGGAATGGAGATGGATGAACATTTCTACTGCATGCATGACTTGCTGAAGAATGTTACTTCTATCTTCGGCAGCCAGCAGGAAAGAAGAGCCCTTTACGACTACGCCTCCTTCGGCACGCCCCTCACAATCCAGGGAGACATGGCCGAGGCCAACAAAATCCGTTTCTCCAGCGAATACATGGATGAAGAATCGGGGCTCATCTACTACAATTACCGCCATCTCAATCCCTGGGACGGCAGGTGGATTAATCGCGATCCGGGAGAAGAAAATAATGGGATTCATCTCTACAGATTTGTTGACAATGCAACGCCTGTTCGATTCGATTATCTGGGACTGTTTGATTGGAACCCGTTCGGACCTACCACAAGAACCTTCACAATTACAGAAACGGAAAACAAAATCCAGCAGTCGTTCTCCTTGATTTGCACGGAGGATACAACCCAGACTCTGGAAACGGTCAAAGCATCTTTAGGTGCTGATTCCTTAGGGTTCACGTATACTGAAGCCCAAACCCTATTTGGAGAAATTGATTATACCAGTTCCCTGTCGCTTACCAAGACAGGCCCCAATACTGTACTTGCAAGCTTGACCAAGGCTACGTGGAAATGTACGGAGGATACTTCAATTTTTGTAAGCAGACTGACAAATCCCGGGAACCCCCAACCACCATTGTGGGGTACGGGAGTCAATCTTACTGTTGAAGATGCAAAAATTCTATTTGAAGCAAAATACTCAAACGAAGCAATGGCTATTGGGACCAGTATCAATGTATTATGCTCTGGAGGATGGAAGTGCATGGCGGGCATTGAAGCAAAGAAAACTCCAAAAGATACAACCTACAAGGCAACATTGGGCGTTGAATACGGGAATTTTCATGCAGGCGCCACTTTTTCCGGAGATACCGGAGCCGCAGGGGTTGTGGGTTATCGCAGAACATGGTAATATACTGATAATTTTTACAAAAAAATGATGCGCACGATTCTTATTACATACGGATGTCTGTCATGCCTGTTCAGCGCTGGTTATGGAGAAGAAAACCAGCCAACTGTTTCGGACATTCCTTCCTGCGGGATTCTGGAAGCAGGGAAGCAGACGGAAATAGCCGCTCTGGAACAGGCGGCGGAACAGGGAGACGTGCAAGCCCAATGCCGCCTCGTGGTTATCTATGCCCGTGGAGAAAAAATCCCTAAAGATGAACGGAAAGCCTTTGCCTGGGCATCCCGGGCTGCCCAGTCGGGCAATCCGGAGGGAATGCTTCTGCTCGCCAATTGTTATTATCAGGGAACAGGGATATCCCAAGACATTGTCCAAACGAGAAAATGGCTTTTAAAATCAGCAGAAAAAGGGCATCCGGAAGCGCAATTCAATCTGGGAATCCTGTCTGAGCAGGGAGAAGGAATGGCGAAGAACCTGCAACAAGCCGCCGTCTGGTACCGGAAGGCGGCGGAACAAGGCTTCCCGCCAGCTCAAAACAACCTGGGGTTATGTTATCTGCATGGCAAGGGAGTGAAAAAAGATGCACGTCAAGGGGTCATGTGGATATTCAAGGCGGCCCGGCAGGGATTCCACGCCTCTCTGGAAATCTTGCTCAACATACCCGGAGAGGGTAACCCTGCGGGACAGGTTGCCCTTGAGGATGTGAAAACAATTCTCCGACATGACATTCAACAAGGCAAAGATGCCGGGAAAAATGAAGAAATGCTTCAGATGATCGTAAAATCGGAATCGGAGAATAAACAGAAACTTTCGGAACTGGCCTCCTTGGAAGAGGCTGCTAAAAAAGGAGACGCAGAAGCGCAATACAAACTGGTTTACATGTATGTCGGCAGGAATAAACAGAAAGCCTTTTCGTGGGCATCCCGGGCGGCTCATCAGGGAAGCCCGCAGGGAATGGCTGCACTTGGAGAACTCTATTACCGGGGTATAGGAACCGATCGAAACCTCGACAAGGCAAAGGAATGGCTTGCCAAGGGCGCCGAGCAAGGAGCGCCAGCAGCCCAATACAACTTGGGCTTTTTATATGAGCAAGGAGAAGGGGTAGAGAAAAATGCGCAGCAGGCGGCCATCTGGTACCGGAAGGCGGCTGAACAAGGATTTCCGGCCGCGCAGGACAAGTTGGGAATATGTTATCTGGAAGGACTGGGAGTCCGCAAAGATGAAAAGGAAGCCTTGGTATGGCTGCATAAGGCAGCTCGGCAAGGAAATTCAACAGCTCAATACAATCTGGGCGTTTTGCACGAAAAAGGAAAGGGTACGGACCAAGATCTGCAGCAGGCGGCCGCTTGGTTCCGAAAAGCAGCGGAACAGGGATTTGCCAAAGCACAATTCAATTTGGGGATTTTTTATCTGCTGGGAACGGGCGTGGAAAAAGATGAACGTCAAGGGGTCATGTGGATATTCAAGGCGGCTCAACAGGGACTTCCAAGAGCTATGGAGAATTTGCGGCATATACCCGGTGAAGGAAGCCCCGCGGAACAGACTGCCCTTGAAGAGGTGAAAACGATTCTCCGGCATGACATTCAACAAGGCAAGGATGCTGAAAAAAATGAAAAACTGCTCCGGATGATTGATCAGGCAAAATCCCAAAATCAATAGAAGTCCGTTACCTGAAGAGGGACGACGGAAAAAAGCGATTCATTCATGAAGCCAAGGCTGGGGAATGTGGTAATACTTTCTTAAATACTCCAAGGGCCCTCTCCCTCTGTAAGAGGCTAGACAAAAACGAGTAAAACGTACACGGCAAAATGACAAGAAACGACAGAAGAACACATAGATGAAAGAACCAGAAAGATTGACCCAAACAAGACTGCAGTAGATAATTCCGTTTAGTTATAACAACATTATTTTAAAATGTTAAATTTTGATATCAAAAATTTAAAATATGTAGTTGAATGGTGGGAAGACGATTGCTTGGACATAGACGGAAATCAACACATATTATTTGTCTTTCAAAAAAAGAAAAATGATATTTTAGTAACAAAAGCAAATTTAGGTGATATTAATAAAAAACTGTCAGAGATAAGTAAATTTTATGGAGAAAAAATTAAAATAGAATTGGAATTCAATCCATCATTTTTTAATCGCGTTATATATCCTTCAAAACTTCACGGTTCCCAATACTACAAACCAAAATACAACAAAACCATAAATTATATTTTAAAAAGAATCGGATTAAAAACTCCTTTAATACCCATGATAAAATTTAAAAACAGAATAACGCAAAACATATACTCAATCACTAAAGTGAAATTAAGTTAATAGTATATCATAAGAATTTCTCCAAGATCCTGCTGCAATAATTTTATTCTTCGTCTCGAGTATGAAAGGAATCTGAAGTAGGCAAGATCGACCACGTAGGAATTCGTTTCTCCCAGCCCTGTTCCTATACATTCCTATATCCCACAGGCATGCTCCTGCATCAGACCGATACTAAAAGCAATGCCACCACCACAGAAAGGGACCTTTCAGGACATACTGTCAAGACCACGGATAACGCGCCACCTATAATCACTCTCACCTACCTGCCCTGCTGTGACGCCTACGCCTGCATCCCGATGCTTTGGGAAATGCCATCCGCTATGCCCATTCCGAGGAAGAAAGACAGCTGAATACGGCACCATCATTCAGCCTGCATGTTTCGCCTACGATGAGGCAGAAGACATAACCTCACTGACTACTTTCGTATGATCCGGAATACTTCCCTTGAACAAGTGGAAAGCGTCTTTGGGAGGATTCCGTTTCCCTCCGCTCTCCAGCTGACTATCGCCCGACGGCTGGAGCCTTTTCCGTACAGTGCCCTATTTTGTCTATGAGCGGAAAGACGCTATTGTTAGTACGAGACAGGGAAGCTGGGGACTTCTTTTGTTTGGCGTATGATGATATCAGCGGTTTCTTCAAGCAACCTTCTATCCTGACGGCATCGGCATGAGTCACAAGAATAGCTTCTATTCATCTCCAAATCCCATGATTGCCCTACCGGAATTGAATTTCGTGGCTCTCCCAGTTCATTGTACTCTTAAAAAAGAAACTTCCAAATCCTCCACAGAGGGAGAGCTTTACGTAGTCTTTCCGATAAAATATTCGTCGAAGTTGGAGCAGTTTCTGCTTTGAACCTCTCTGTATCTGGTGTTAGTGCAGGCATTCTTTGAGGAGTATCTATTGTTGGCTGAGGATAAAAATATTACACATGCCAACAAAGGAAATTGTAAATGAAATTATTTTTCAGTCTATATCTCTGGTAAAATTGACGCTTCTCTCTATACACTTGCCAAAAACATTTCATTGGATTGACTCCAGAAAAACAAAATTTCCATGATTATTTGCTATGAAAATTCAAAATTTACAAGGTGGTTATTCCAAATGGAGTGCTACGCTTCTCTCTGACGAAGACAGGGCATGCGGCATGGCGTCTTATTCTGAAAAGCCGTCTTCCGAACTTCTCATTCGGCTTCATTCAAATGAATTGCGGGTCAATATCACCCAGGGAAGTTTTTTTGATGGAGGAGGCCCTATATTCTATAACGGGAAACAGATTGGAAACTGGTTCGGAAAAATACCGGGAATATTCTCAATTAACGACATGCGCCGAATAACCATTGTACAGCTTAAGATTGACGATTGGAAACGTCGTTTTAAATGGGCGTATCGCAACGGAGTTTCCTGGAAGCAAGCGTGGCAATATGCTTCATGGGGTTATCTGCTGATTGGAAAAAATTATGCTCTGGCTTCCGTCATCAATCCCAATTTTGGCTGGCAATATGGAGCTTCAAGCAATCCCTTTAATGAAGATGATGCCCAGATAGTACGGGCCTTGCCGCCACAGGAACAGTTGACGATCCTTTTTGTTGTCTTGCGCCGCCTTTGCAGTGTTTACCCTGGAATGACCCGGTCCCCCTCCTGGATAGGTTTAGGGCATGCCTGTCCGAACGTATCTTCCTGCGTCAGAATAGACAAGGGAGGTCAATCTTACCTGACACTGGATCCGAAGAAGATATCCGTCAGGAATAATGCTTCCCGTTGGTTTGGTGAGTTTATGGCAACCGGCCATCCCTTTTGCTGGCTCATTATTACCGTATGCCTTCTTGCAGGTATTTTTGTCCCTGGAAAAGGAGCCGTAATAGGAGGAGTAGCATTTGGTTCAGTAACGATATGTTATTTGATATTGAATCTGATTATTCCTTCCCATAACGTTAAAGAAATTTTATACACTCCATCTGCTGGATCAAATCCTTCAACAGGAAATACCTGTAAATAAGTTTCCGGTGCAACTCTTCACAAGAGTTCACTCTCAATAATGAACATCGTGTCCTGTTGAACGCGGAACGCTTCCGGCATTCAATGAGAGAGTGCATTGAAGCCGGAAAATACATTAGCGAGAAATGCTTTTCTTTCGTATTCACACAGTGAAAAATTGCCCTCAAGTATGATTGACCGACTATCGAAAGCGCCCGATGATGAAATGTTCCTGATAAATAGACGGCGCTTGCAACTATAATAATCAATTCCAGGGGGGCTCTGGAGATCCGCCCTGCCGGAGTTTACTGTGTTATAAGTACGACGGACAGGGCGGGGTGGTGCTGCAAGCCACACCCAGGCGGCGACAAACAAAAGTCCGGCTTGCTGATGGCAAAGCCGGACTTAAAAAAATGGTACCCCGTCACGGGCTCGAACCGTGGACAAACTGATTAAGAGTCAGCTGCTCTACCAACTGAGCTAACGAGGCGTTTGAGGATGTGCGTTCCCCCATGAGAACAACCGGATGGTACCCCGTCACGGGCTCGAACCGTGGACAAACTGATTAAGAGTCAGCTGCTCTACCAACTGAGCTAACGAGGCATGTATCCGGCTGTTCACGCGGCTGGTTCCATCACGGAAGATGGAGCCACTGGTCGGAATTGAACCGACGACCCACGCATTACGAATGCGTTGCTCTACCCCTGAGCTACAGTGGCGTCGCGAGAAGCGCGCAAGCAAGTAATCACATGCCACCCCTTTTAGCAAGTCTTTTTTGCAGTAAGACCGTTTTTTTACGCCTTGAATACGGAATAAAAGACAAGTGCGGCAGGTGACAGTAGAAGAGCTTGCATCAGAGGGGGAAACATGGTGGAGTTCATGTCCTCAAGGAGCTTTTCTTTTCCCTACTTATCATGAAGGCATATTACATTTTTCAGCAAGCAGACGAACAGACCATCAGCGACATTCTGGACTGGATGCGCAACCAGGAACGCGCTATTTACCGCGCCGCCGTACGTGAACTTGGAGCCCTGAAAAAACTCCGTCCGGAGTTTATCCAGCGCAAGCCCCTGCAGGAACAGTTCTCCTTCATCAAGAAAATGCTGGGATGGAAGCCCAGCAACGAGATCGGCGACCACCTGCTTCAGGTCTGGCTGCTCCGCAAGCATCAGGACATGCTCATTACCTTCCTGAATACGCTGGGCATCCCGCACGACGGCAACGGCATCGTGAACGAGCTGCCGGAAACGCTGGACAAGGAAAAGCTTTCCAAGGCCGTGGACGAACTGTTTGAAAAATACTCCCCCGGCGTGGCTTCCGTTTACCTGCAGATGTTCCAGCTCCAGACGGAAGACGGCTGGGATGAACTGGCAGATGTCCTGGCCAATGACCCCCGCGTCACCATCCGATAAATTTTCCCCTTCTTATTTTTTCAGCTTTTCAAAGGGTTGTCCGCCGTTACAAGGCCGGGCAGCCCTTTTTTGATGAAAGGGGGAAATATCTTTTATTCCGGAAAAACGGCCTTCCTCCACGCAGGTCCTCCGGCATCTTATACCCGGTCCGCAACAGTCTTTTCCGGAGTAAGCCGGGAATGCCGCACACTCCCGGCTTTACTTCCAGCGGATGCGGTCATAGCTTTTTTTCATGAGCGCATGTTCCCTTTCCCTGGATATTCCCGGCGTGTTGACGGCCGCCAACGATTGGATTGAAATCAAGGTACACACGGCGGGAAGAAGGCTCGCCGGAGTGACGTTTACGGACAAGCTCAATGGCTGCGCCTACCGCTTCGGGGATGATATTTTCAGCATCCATCTGGATTACGGGATCAAGGAAGACGGCGTCACGGACGATGCTCCGCGCCCCCGCCCGCGCAAAATTTCCGCGGCCAGCCTGATGGCGGAAACGCCCGCCGGAGAGGAAATCCCGGGCAATCCCCAGGGCCGCAGGCTGGCGGACCGCCGTTCCGGCGTCAAGATAACAGTCCCCTTTGCCTGGGAGACGGAAGGCCTGGCCGTCACCTGGACTGCGGAACTGAGGGAAGGATCCCCCTACGTCCGTATTCTGCTGGACATTTGCCCGATGCAGTGGGCCTGCCCCATCCGCATGGTGCGCGTGCTGGAACTGTCCGCTCCGGATATCCAGCAAAGGGGCAGCGTGAAGGGTGTTCCGGCCACGGCGTTCGGCGGCAGGCTGTTTGCCGGCGTGGAAAGTCCCCTTTCCTTCAACGGGGAGGAGGAAGGAAAACTGGTGGCCCAAATTTCCCGCAAGACGGATATTCCCTCCCGCACGCATTTAAATGTTTCCGCCGTGCTGGGGGTAGCCGCTCCCGGCCAGCTGCGCCGAACCTTCCAGCTGCAATACCTGAACGAAGAGCGTGCGCGGCCCTACGGAGCCTTTCTGAATTACAACACGTGGTACGACACCCTGTTCGACCGCTATGACGAAGCTTTTGCCACGGAGGCCGTGCGCCTGTACGGTGAAGAGCTGGTCCGCAAGCGCGGGGCCGTGCTGGATTCCATCCTTTTTGACGACGGGTGGGACAATCCGGAAACGCTCTGGGAGTTCAACGAAGGGTTCAAACACGAGTTCCGCAATATCAACAAACTTGCCGCCTCCTACGGAGCCGGTCCCGGCGTGTGGTTCTCTCCCTGGGGAGGCTACGGCAAGCCCAAGCAGAACCGGCTGAATGCCGCCGGAGACTGTTTTGAAACAAACGAACGCGGCTTTGCCTTGAGCGGTCCAAGGTACTACGACTATTTCAAGGAGATGTGCCTGCACATGATCCGGGACAACGGCATCAACCATTTCAAGCTGGACGGCACTTCCGGGGAGGAAACGCAGCTTCCCGGAAGCCGGTTTGCCAGCGATTTCGAGGCCGTTATCCATCTGCTGGGGGAACTGCGCGACGAACGGCCGGACCTGTTCATCAATCTGACCACGGGTACGTGGGCTTCCCCCTTCTGGTTCGGCATTGCGGATTCCGTGTGGCGCGGGGGCTGGGACCATGAGTTTATTGGTGAAGGAACCATGAGGCAGAAGTGGATGACGTTCCGGGATTCCCGCATTTTCAACAACAATGTGGCCGTTTCCCCGCTGTTCCCCATCAATTCCCTGATGAACCACGGCATCATTTACACGCGGAAGGCCCGCGGCCTGGATACTGTGGAAGGAACAGACCTGGAGGATGAAATCTGGTCAGCCTTCGGTTCCGGCACACAAATGCAGGAGATTTACATGACACCGCAGCTGCTTGAGCCGTCCCAGTGGGATACCCTGGCCAGGGCGGCCATCTGGGCCAGGGAGAACAATGAAACGCTGGTGGACGTACACTGGGTGGGCGGCAGTCCCATGGAATTACAGGTGTACGGCTGGGCCGCATGGTCTCCGGTCAAGGGGCTTCTCACCATCCGCAACCCTTCCTCGGAACGGCGCACCTGGAGCTTTGATCCCGGTGCCGTCTTTGAACTGCCCCCGGAAGCACCGCGCAGCTATTCCGCCACTTCGCCCAATGGAAAGCGGCTCCCCTTCTCCGGATTCCGCGCCGGAGAAATCGTCCGAATGGAGCTGGAACCATTCGAGGTGATCGTGGTGGAAGCCCTGCCGGAACCGCAGCCGTGAAACGGCAGAAAAAGCAGAAGGAAGCCGTCCGTCAGGAAGGCTCCGTTTCCCGCGCTTCCGGATTATATGTCCACCCCTCTTCCCCGTGGTACACCATCATGCGGGTCATGCCGCCGTCAATGACCAGGTTTTCCGCAGTGACGAATCCGGAAAGGCACAGGAAGAACACCCCTTTCACAATGTCCGCGGGAACGCCCGCGCGCCCTGCGGGATGCTGCCGGGCATCCTCCCGCGTTAGTGTGCCGAACTTTCCCGTATCAATCCAGCCGGGGCTAATGCTGTTCACGCGCACGCCCCGCGGCGCCAGGCTCATGGCGAGAGCGTGCGTCAGCGCGATGATCCCGCCTTTCGCGGCGCTGTAGCTCTCCGTGTCCTTCTGGGACATGAACGCGCGGCTGGAAGCTATATTGACGATGGAAGCCCCGCGGGGAAAATGTTCCAGAAACAAGCTGGACAGCAGATAAGGGGCGGAAACCCCTACGCGCAGAACCTCATTGAAATCCTCATAGGAACAACCGGAGAGAATGCCCCGGCGGCTGATGCACGCATTATTCACCAGCACATCCACGCGGCCGAAATGCTCAAGCACCTTTTCCGCAAAAAAGCGAAGGTCCTCCTCCACACCCGCATCACCCGTCACGCAGATATGGCCCTCTCCCTCCAGAACATCCAGAAGTCCGGCCGTCTGCTCATGGTCAACGTCCATCACAGCCAGCAGAGCTCCCGCCGCGGCAAAAGCCTCTGCAATGGCCCGACCAATGCCGGAAGCGCCTCCCGTCACCACGACAACCTTGCCGGAAAAATCAGAATCCATCATGGTCTGATTGTCACTCTTCACCGGGAGAAGTCAACAAGTTCCCCGTCCACCGCCCTAACGTGCGTACATCACATACCTGTAAAAGCCCAGGGCATGGGAAAGAAGCGGGGAACGGGTAACAACGTCCGTTTCCACAATAAGGCGGGCCATGGCCCCGGAAACGGTCATTTCCGCATCTTCCGCCCGGCGGCTCACGCGTTCCAGGTCATTTGCCTTTACCGTCTCCATTTTTCCGGACTCCTGGAACCGGTTTATATGGCCGCGCAGCCTTTTCAGGCGGGAAACAACCTCCACCAACTCAATGGCCCTCTTGTCCGCCGTCTCCGGGTCCTTCACATCCTGCAAAAGAAGGTTGATGCGTTCCAGGGACAGGCAGAATTCCTCCATGGTCATCATGGGATCGTTCCAAAATTCGGGGGAATCAATCATCAGGGGATGGTCCACCCATATTCCCGCAACCGTCTTGGCCAGCAGGGGGGAATCATACATCCTGGCAGTCGCCAGTTTCAACAGGGCGCGGAAGCAGCGCTTGCACTCCGCGTCAGCCTTTACCCTCAGCTTCGCCAGCCCTTTAGGGTAATAGTTCTCAAATCCGGGCAGCCATGCCTGGTAAGTATGCTCCATACGCAACACATTGACGGCCTGCTCCTGCACCATGCGGCACTGAAGAGCCAGGGACACGGCATACGCATCCGCGGCCACCTTGCAGTCAATGCCCTCCAGCATATCCACCATGGAGGAATACTGGGCCAGATAGGCCTCCATGGAAGGGAGCATCCTGCTGTTCAGGTACTGGGCCATTCTCTTATTGGTCAGCTTCAGGCCGTACTTTTCCAAATCATCCTTGATCACGGCGGAACCGTAATACTTGACGTCATGAATCCTTAGCAGCTGCTCCATCACCTGGGAGTGCGCCTTCACCACACGTTCCCGGAGAATGGCGTGAAAAACGGGATGCTTCTCCCTGGACAGCTCCTGAATGTCCGGATTCAGGGTAAGAAGCTGCCGGCAATTTACTTCATACTGCTTCTGCCGTTCCGCCAGCCGTCCCAGTTCCTCCATCACGCCTTCCCCCCTGTCGCGGTCCTGTACGGAGACAATCAAATCCGCCATCTGCTCCACATCCCTCAGCCGCAGGGAAAGCAGCTCCTCATAGGATTCCACCGGGGAAAGCTCCCCGGATCCGTCTTCCTCAGCCTGGGCGGGGCCGTCCTTCCTGTCCCCGCAGGAACACAGCACCAGGGCGCATACGCCCCCCAGCAAGGAAAATTTCAACAATAAAAAGAGATGGGATCTGTGCTTCATGAGGGAGGAACGTTGACGAGGACAAGCCCCGGCAGCATCGGGCTGCATGGTTACCGTAAAAAAGACGGCACAAAGTTCAAGGCCTTTTCATTCCATCCGCAAAAAACTTGCTGAGGCATATCTTGCTGTCAGAGTTATTCCGCTGGATTTCCACACCCCATCCATTATAGAAAAAATGAACGCTTCCGCCTTCCGGACAGTCGCACCTTATTACCTGTTCAACACCATACCTGCCGTGATTCTTGACATTCTGCAATACGGGCATCCCGCCCTGCGGGAGAAATGCAGTCCCATCGTCCATATCAATTCCGATATTCTTAACTTCCTGAAAGACATGCAGGAGACGCTGGCGCAGGCAGGCATAGGACTGGCGGCGCCGCAGGTGGGCCGCCCCATCCAGATGGTCACCATCAACATCCCCCTCACGGACACTTCCACCACGTGGCTGGAAGTGGACGGCAGCCCCGCCACGCTGGCGCAGCTTATGCCGCTGAACTTCATCAACCCGGTCCTGCATCTCTTCGGCAAAAAAGTACCGTACCGGGAAGGATGCCTCAGCATTTCCAAAGTATATGCGGACGTCATGCGGCGTTCCTGCGTAAAAGCCACGCTCACCCTGATGAACGGAAAGACCGTTGCCATCAAGTGCAACGGCCTTCTGGCGCGCTGCCTGCAGCACGAAGTGGACCACCTTCACGGCAGCCTGTTCACGGACATCGTTTCTCCGCAGGACCATGAAAAAGTCATCCGGCGCCTGAGACTGACGCATCCGGATGCCTTTGAGGAAGACGATGACAGCTACGCGCGCCGCATGAAGGAGGAACGCCGGAAACTGGCCCAGGCCGCACAGACTCCGGACGCATCCCGGAAAACCGCCTGACCCTTCTGCAAAAAAAAGCCCCGGCTTCCCTTTCAATGAAAGCCGGGGCAAATGCGACTGGCGGCAGGCCGGATCAGTTGACCCAGTCCAGCACCACCTTGCCGGACTTGCCGGAATTCATGGCCTCAAAGCCTTCCCTGAACTCCGTATAAGGCAGGCGGTGCGTGATGATCGGGGCGATGTCCAGGCCGCTGCGGATCATGGAATCCATCTTGTGCCATGTTTCAAAAATCTCACGTCCATAAATGCCTTTCATCTTCAATCCCTTCCAGATGAACTTGTTCCATTCGATGCTGGAGCCGTCCGGCTGAATTCCCAGCAGGGAAATGCTCGCGCCGTTGCGGGAATTATCGATGATGTCTTTCAGGCAGGAGGGAGCGCCGCTCATTTCCAGGCACACGTCAAACCCTTCCGTCATTTCCAGTTCCTTCATCACGTCGGAAAGTTTTTCACGGGTCACATTCACCGTGCGGTCCGCTCCCAGGGTCCTGGCCAGACCCAGGCGGAAATCGTTGATGTCCGTAATCACCACGGTTTTGGCCCCGGCCTTCTTGCACACGGCGGCGGCCATGCAGCCGATGACGCCGGCGCCCGTAATCAGGACGTCTTCACCCACCAGGTCCCAGGAAAGGGCCGTATGGACGGCATTGCCCAGCGGGTCGAAAATGGAGGCGATTTCCATCGGAATATTCTTGTGAATGCGCACCACATTGTCCTGGGGAATGGAAAGGTATTCCGCAAAGCATCCGGGCCTGTTCACTCCCACGCCCTGCGTATTCGGGCACAGGTGCTTCTGGCCGGAGCGGCAGCTGCGGCAGTGGCCGCAGACGATGTGCCCTTCTCCGGAAACGATCTCCCCGGGCTTGTACTCGGTCACGGAGGAACCCACGGACTCAATCACGCCGCAAAACTCGTGCCCCACATGCATGCCCACGGGAATGGTCTGCTGGGCCCATTTGTCCCAGTTCCAGATATGGAGGTCCGTGCCGCAAATGGCCGTCTTGTGAATCTTAATCAGAACATCGTTCGGGCCGACTTCCGGCATGGGAACATCCATCAATTCCAAACCGGGACCTGCCTGCGTTTTTACAAGAGCTTTCATGCGCCCCATTCATGCTCTTTTTCCTCCCCGGCGGCAAGCTCAAAATCACTTGCGCGCCCCTAGAAAACGCAGTTACGCACCATGCCGTGAAGGCGGGAAAAAACCGTTTATCCGCCTTTACGGAAAAGCTTTCCTGTTCAATAGTCAATTCCGACACACACGCACTTTGCACTTTCCAATAATAGCGAATCGTGCTACCAAGCTACACGGTTCATCTGCTGAACATCTTACTCCATACTTACAGAGCCATGGCGAAATCATTTTTACCCACCATTTTCGAACATCCGTATGAAATCGATCCCAAATACGGAAAAAGCGTAGCGTATTTCTGCATGGAATATGCTATCGACAACTCCTTCAAGATTTACTCCGGCGGCCTAGGCTATCTGGCCGGTTCCCATATGCGCAGCGCCTATGACCTTCGCCAGAACCTGGTCGGCGTCGGCATTCTGTGGAGCTACGGCTACTACAACCAGATTCGAGCGGAAGACGGCTCCATGGCTACGCAGTACATGCGTAAAAACTACCCGTTCCTGGAAGACCACAACATCAAATTCCTCATCCATGTCTGCGGCTCCCCCGTGTGGGTAAAGGCCTACTTCCTGAATCCGGAAACATTCGGCACCGCCCCCATGTTCTTCCTTTCCACGGACCTGGAGGAAAACGACGAAGAAAGCCGCAACATCTCCCGACGCCTGTACGATGCCAACGGCTTCACCCGCATCGCCCAGTACGTGCTGCTCGGCAAGGGGGGAGCGCGCCTCTTTGACGAACTGGGCATTGAGCCGGAAATCTACCATCTCAATGAAGCCCACGGCCTTGCCGCCGCCTTCCACGTGCTGGCCAAGACGGGCAGCGTGGAGGAAGTGCGCAAGCGCTTCGTCTTCACTACCCACACGCCGGAAGAAGCAGGCAATGAAAAGATGGACGTGAACACGATGAACACGTTCTCTTTCTTCGACGGCCTCTCCATGGAACAGGTCCGCGCCGCCGTAGGCCTGACGGACAACACCTTCAACTACACGCTGGCCGCCCTGCGCCTCTCCCACATCGCCAACGGCGTTTCCAAGCTTCACGGGGAAGTCTCCCGCCAGATGTGGAAAGACTATGAGGGCATCTGCCCCATCACCCACATCACCAACGCCCAGAATCAGAAATACTGGCAGGACCCGGAACTGGCGGAAGCCTTCCATGCCCGGAACAAGGAAGCCTTCATCCGCCGCAAGCGCGCCCTGAAAAAAGCCCTTTTCCGCATCGTGGGGGAACAGACCGGCCGCGTCTTTGATCCCAACTGCCTCACCATCGTCTGGGCGCGCCGCTTTGCGGCCTACAAGCGTCCGGATCTGGTCACGGGGAATCCCACCATGTTTGAGCGCATGCTCCAGCGCACCAACTATCCGGTGCAATTCATCTGGGCGGGCAAACCTTACCCGATGGACCACGGCGCCATTGAAATCTTCAACCGCCTGAACGACATGACCGCCAAATACCCCCGTTCCGCCGTACTCACCGGCTATGAACTGGGCCTGAGCCGCTACCTCAAGAATGGCTCGGACGTCTGGCTGAACAACCCCGTGGTCACCCGGGAAGCGTCCGGCACCTCCGGCATGTCCGCGGCCATGAACGGCTCCATCTCCGTCTCCACCAACGACGGCTGGATCTGCGAATTTGCCAAGGACGGGGAAAACTGCTTCGTTATTCCGGAGGCCTCTCCCCGACTGTCCCCGGAAGCCCGCGACCGCTCCGACCGCGACAACTTCTACAACATTCTGGACGACAAGATTCTCCCGCTCTACTACGATCACAACGACAAGTGGATGGACATCGTCTTCAATGCAATGACGGACATCTATCCCGAGTTCGACTCCGACCGCATGGCGGACGAATACTACACCAAGATGTACAACAGCTAGGAGCCATTCCTCCCGGTTGCCGGACAATATTGACAGGCTGCCCCGCTTTCCGTGGGGCAGCCTTTTTTGAGCTGGAGGAAAATAAATCAAACTCCCCCTTCCGGCTTCCACCGGCACATCCCTCCGGGAATAATTAAAAACTCGAAAACGCCCTCACCGCCTTCCGCAAAAAATATTCCTTCACACAGGCGGGAAATGTTTCTTCCATGAAAGGAAGGCGATCGGGAATGGAACCACAGGAAACATGCCGATCCACGGCGGCATGGAGCCTCCGGAACCCATACAGGGCAGGCTCTTCCCTCCTGCGGAATGAAAAAACCTCCCCGCGGCAACATCAAGGCATTTCCTCCAGGCATGGGAAACACGCCGCGGTCCCCCCTGCCTCCCCATCGTAACCAAAAAGCCTGTCTTCAGGCAGAGGAAGGCCGAGCCACCCTAATTCCCCGTTTCCGGCTTGTCACTCTCCGCGGTAGCCGGCGCTTTGGTTGCGGCACTCCTGCGATGGCGCGGGAAAATATTCTCCTCCTGCCAGACGCGGGAAAAGGCGGAAGTAATCAGGCCCGTTGAAATGGCAATGATGGACACGGCGATGAACATGATCACCCCGGTAAAAATGCGCCCCATCGCCGTAATCGGCACCAAGTCTCCGTATCCCACCGTACTCAGGGTTTCCACGGCAAACCAGAGGGCGTCGAAAAACGATCTGAACTTTTCCGGCTGGGCCTCGTGCTCCGCAATGTAAATCCCCAGGGAGGTCACATACAGCATGAACAGGATGACGGAAAAGAACAGGAAAAACTCGTCCCGGATCAGGTAAAAGGCCCTCTTGAAACTGGCGGCGGTTTTATTAAAGCGCGCCAGCTTGAAAATGGCCAGTACCCGGACAAGCCGGAGGGAATACAGCACCTGCCAGTCCGCCCCGAAAAACATGCTCAGGAACGGCAGGCAGACAATGAAATCCAGAATCCCCATGCCGCTGAACACATACATCCTGCGCGGCTTGGCGCACAATACCCGCAGAATGTATTCAAAAACGAAGAAATAGCTGATCCAATTATTCACCTTGCCGGCAATCCTCCCCACCATGGGATGAACGTCCGGAATGGCATTCAACGTGTACAGGACAAACCAGACCAGGATCAGCACCCGGACGACATTCTCCCAGGGGCCGAAATTGGCTGCGCCTTCCTTCGTGCGGGTAATCAGGGGCATGGGAGTATTCAGGGATGGAGGGCGGCTTTCCACTCATCGGCCTTGAAGCCGACGCAGATACGCCCGTTGACAATTAAAATGGGCCGCTTCACCAGCATGCCGTTGGTCGCCAGCAGAGCCGCTTGCTCCTCCAGGCTCATGCAGGGAAGCTTGTCCTTCAGCCCCAGATTCTTGTACATCAGGCCGCTGGTATTGAAAAACTTCCTGGATGGCAGCCCGCTGTCCCGGATCCATGCGAGAAGTTCCTCCTTCGTGGGATTCTGTTCCACGATGTGGCGGTCTTCATAGGAAACACCTTGTTCATCAAGCCATTTCTTGGCTTTCTGGCAGGTCGTGCACTTGGGATATTCGATAAACAGGCAAGACATATCCTCACGCTAGCCCCGCATAAACTCCGGGTCAAGCGGCCAGCACAGCCATCATGCCGTCATGACTTGATTGGAATGATTCCACACATGGACAAGGACCCGCGGAAAAAGCGCCATTCAGCTCCGGCATTCCGCTCAAAGCACCATGACGCTGCCAAGCTGCGCTATGGACACCGGATTGGCCTGCCGTTCCTCCAGGGCATTCGCCAGCGCGAGAGACGCCTGTTCCTCCCCGTGCACCAGAATGATATTGCTCTTGGGACCGCCGGTCCTGTCAAAATACTCCAGCAGCTCGCCGTGGTCTGCATGGCCGGAGAAGGAATCCATCTCCCGGATTCTGGCGCGCACGCGGTATTGCTTGCCCAGGATCGGGACCTCCTTCCATCCGTCGATGATCTTACGTCCCAGGGTATGTTCCGCGCAATACCCTACAAAAAGGACGGTATTCTTCGGATTGCCGATGTTGTTTGCCAAATGGTGCAGGATGCGTCCGGCCTCGCACATGCCGGAAGCGGAAATGATGATGGCCTGGCCGTCCATCCTGTTCAATGCCTGGGACTCTCCCACAGAGCGGATCAATCGCAGCTGCTCAAAAGAAAACGGGTCCTGTTCCCGGAACAGGAAATCATACACTTCCTTGTTGAAACACTCCGGATGGATGCTGAAAATTCCCGTGGCGCTCACGGCCATGGGGCTGTCCACGTACACGGGCAGCAGGGGAAGATGGCCTTCATGGTAGGCCCTGTTCAGCAGGTAAAGGAGCTGCTGGGTGCGCTCCACCGCAAAGGAGGGAATGTAAATGCGGCCTCCCAGTTCCAGGGCCTCCCTGATCGCCTGGCAGAACGTCTCGTCATCCCGGGAGGGGGCTTCATGGAAACGACCGCCGTAGGTGCTTTCCATCAGCAGAATATCTACATCCGGCACAGGCACGGGATCACGCAGGAGCTCGTTGTCTCCCCTCCCCACGTCCCCGGAAAACAGGAAACGCTTCTTCTTACCGTCGTCGCGGTCTTCAATATCCAGGCATACCTGGGCGGCTCCCAGAATGTGCCCTGCGTCGTAAAACGTCAGCGTCACCCCCGGAGCCACCGGAATGGGCCGTTCATAGCCGATGTTCACGAACAGGCGCATGCAGCGCTCCGCATCCTGCTCGGAATACGTGGGGTACACCTCCGGCTGGTCAATGCCGCGGCGCTTGTTCATCTTGTTGATAAAGGCGCAGTCGTGCTCCTGGATGCGGGCGGCGTCCGCCAGCATGATCTGGCAAAGGTCGCGCGTGGCGTACGTGCTGTACACATTCCCCTGGAACCCCTTCTTCACCAGATTGGGAAGGTTCCCGGAATGGTCGATGTGCGCATGGGAAAGAATCACCACGTCCACATCTGCCGGAGAAAAATACGGAAAATCCTTGTTGATGTGCCACGCTTCCTCGCGCCTGCCCTGATACATGCCGCAATCCAGAAGAATTCTGCTCCCGTTCACCTCCAGCAAATGCTGGGACCCCGTCGTCGTACCTGCCGCGCCGCAAAAATGAATTTTCATTAAAACATGTGTACAACAAGCCCCCGTCCAACGCAAGAAATCAATGCCTTCCGGGATAATGAATTTCATCTGTTCATGCGCACAATTTCAAGTTTCCCGCATCGATTTTCATCCAGCACAATTCTTCATGCGTACACGGCATGTTCCTCAAAAAAAATCTCATACCCATAGGATAATCCCAGACTAAGGAAAAACAAAAACTGTTCTCACAGAAATAAGAGAACAGCCTGGCAACAATGCTGTTGGCTCCTCATGAAAGTCCAAGAGCAAAGACAATCAAAAATGGAAGAAACCATAAAACAGACAAAACCAGAGCTATGATGAAATCTTTTTTCTCTTTATTTTCAATGAGTCCGCCTACTCCCCACAACAAACTAAGAATAGGTCCTCCCAGTATTATTAACCCAAAAAACACCGTGGCCAATTCAGACAAGTTGCTTAAGTCCATCCATTTCGGAAAACCATAAAAACGGACTCCCATGTTTGTTCCACAGAAAAGCAATGTAATGATCCATGAAGCCAGCACGGGATAGTATGATTTCACCTTCATCTTTATGGAGATGCTTTTAAACAATGATAAAGAATACCCTCTGCGTTCTCACCTTCTTCAGATAATCGTCGGCTCCCTACAAATGAGTTTACATCAATTTCACAGGACACCATGTTGCCAGACATACAGGGTCCGGTTTCCTGCTCATAGATTTCATTTTTAAAAGGTTGCCCCTGATCAAGCAGAACATGCTGCAAAGGATACTCCCTGGACTCAATCGCGGAATATCGAAATCGGTACAGTCTGCTAGCTATGGAAAGGCATGGGAAAGGCCGACAAAAAAGGCGGGAAAAAATCCCGCCTGCTCAAATTTTCTACTGAATGAAAATCTACTTCCCTTCCTGATTGGTTTCCTCCGGTTTTTCCGCTTCCACATCAATGGGCTGGGAAAGTTCCGGAGAAGGCCTGGATTCCGGCTTGGAAGCGGAGGAATCGGACATGGCTTCCTTTTCCGTCTTCAACAACTCCTCCTCAAACTCGGATTTGGCCTTCTTGAACTCTCCCAGGCTCTTGCCCAGTCCACGGGCGAATTCCGGAAGTTTCTTGGCTCCGAACAGCAGAAAGACGATCACCAGAATGGCGATGATCTCCGGAGTTCCCAGACCGAAAATAGCTAGTGTATTCATCATGGAAGATACAATATTTTTAACAGATTTATTTCAATGTGGAACTTCATAATACGCTTCATGCGTCATCGCTCCCAGCCTGTTCCTGCTTTTGCTGTTCTGCAAGCCTCCTGACGGCAAAACGGTGAAAACGCCAGACCACGAGGAAAATCACCAGGGAAAGCACCGCCAAACTGCCCCACAGAAGCCAGGATGCGGCGGATGCCGCCCCTTCGTCGCCCAATTCTCCGGCCTGGCTCCAATAATAATAAGACAGTACAGGATTCCAGGCCAGGGAACTGTCCGGGAGCAGATGCAGGCGCGCCATGCGATTCATGGCAGGCAGATAGGCCGCCTGGGCGGAAGCTTTCATCAGGGAATCTCCCTGGGCCTCATCCCCCCTGGCGTAATAAAGCTGGGCCAGCATGTACATGCCCTTGGGATTTCCCGTAGCATCCACGACACGGCGCAGAAGCCTGTACGCTTCATCAGCATCCAATTCCCCGCCCTTGCCGTTCTGAAGCAGTTCCGCCGCCTTCAGGGCCGCGGGAGCATAGCCGATGGCGGCGGCCTCCCGGTACAAAGCTAAAGCACGGGCGGCATGCTCCCCGGACGGGGAATCTTCCATGAGCATATCCGCCAGGGCGGCCATGCTGTACGGGTCCTTCCACTCCGCCCCCTTCTCAAACCATTTGCGGGCCTTCTCCATGTCCCGGGGCACATACTTGCCGTCCCGGTACATGATGCCCAGTTCCATGACAGCTCCCAAATCCTTTTGCTGCGCGGCCTTTTCAAACCATTGCACGGCCCAATTCGCATCCCGGGGCACGCCGAGGCCGTCCCGGTACTTGAAGCCAAGCAGACCCTGGGCTGTCAGGTTGCCGTGCTCAGCCGCACGTGTCAGCCAGGGAACGGACTTCTCCGGGGAACTGCCGGGTACTAGCTTCCTTTCATAAAGAAGGCCCACCCACAGGGCGGCCTTGGGATCGCCCGCTTCCGCCTCCTTCTGCCAGGAATGGAGGGCCTTTTCATAATAGCTGGTGGCCAGGGCCTCGTCCCGGAGCCCTCCCATGCCCTTGGAAATCATCGCCGCCGTCTGATACTGGGCATCCGCATTGCCGCTGTCTGCGGCGCGGGTAAACCAGAACCGGGCCTTCTCCATATTCTTGGGATAAAGACGGCTGCCGGTGTAAAACAGCTTGCCCAGGTCCAGCATGGCAGACACGTTCCCGGCATCGGCCGCCTTCTCCGTCAGGGAAACGTACTGATTCATCCATCGGGAAGTTTCCGGCACATTGCCGGACACCTCATAATGCACGACCAGTTGTTTGGCCGCATCTGCGTCTCCGTTCAGGGCTTTCTCCCTGAGCCCGGCCAGATAGGAGTCAAAATCTCCTTCTCCGGCGGAAACCGGAGAAGGAGGGACAGGAGATGCCTGAAGAGAAGGCTGTGCCAGGCACAGCGCGCATAATCCGGCAAGGAACCACCATCTGCAATGTCTCTTCATACCGGCACAAGTAAATGATTAACGTCCTCTGCCTCCGCGGGAAAAACCGCCGGAGAATCTGCCTCCGAAGCCGGGCTTGCGGAATCCTCCTTCGCGGCGCTGGAAGCCACCTTCACGGCGTTCGCCTCCAAAACCACCTTCACGACGCTGGAAGCCTCCCTCACGACGGTTGCCTCCAAAGCCGCCTTCACGACGCTGGAAACCTCCTTCACGACGGTCACCTCCAAAGCCGCCTTCACGACGCTGGAAACCTCCCTCACGACGATTTCCTCCAAAACCGCCTTCACGACGCTGGAAACCTCCTTCACGACGGTCACCTCCGAAACCGCCTTCACGACGCTGGAAACCTCCCTCGCGACGATTTCCTCCAAAACCGCCTTCACGACGCTGGAAACCTCCCTCGCGACGGTCACCCCCAAAACCACCTTCACGGCGTTGGAAACCTCCCTCGCGACGATCTCCTCTAAAACCACCTTCACGGCGTTGGAAACCTCCCTCGCGACGATCTCCTCTAAAACCACCTTCACGACGCTGGAAACCTCCCTCGTGACGGTCACCCCCAAAACCACCTTCACGGCGTTGGAAACCTCCCTCGTGACGGTCACCCCCAAAACCACCTTCACGGCGTTGGAAACCTCCCTCGCGACGATCCCTATTGAAACCGCCTTCACGACGCTGGAATCCTCCCTCACGGCGGTCGCCTCCAAAACCGCCTTCACGGCGCTGAAAACCACCTTCGCGGCGACCTCGGAAATCGTCGCTCCGGTCATTCCGGCGGTCACGGGAACGGAAAGAATCGTCCCGCATCACATCACCTTCCGCGACCTCATCCTGTTCGTCCGTATCTGCAAAACGGGTCTTCATCTCGGGAGAAGGCTCATAAGATTCTCCCGCTTCAAAATCGTCCGGATTAAATACATAACCCTCATCGGAGTCAGAAGCGCTGCCGGATTGTTCCGTTTTAGCGGAAGTCCCGGTAACAAGCTGGGCCGCACCCAGGTACTTGCGCTGGCGGGGCGGATTCTTCAGAAGAAGAGCCACATCGGCATCATCCATGAACCTCCAGCTTCCTGGGTCCAAATCACCGCCCCACAAGGAACCGATGCGCACGCGCACCAGCTTACGCACGCGCAGGCCCAGGCACTGGAACATCTGGCGGACCTGCCGTTTCAAGCCCTGCTCCAGCACGATGCAGGCGCGGCGCGCGGAAGCGCGGCAGACATATTTGGCCTTAGCGTTGCCTTCCGGAATGCGGACTCCGCGCAGAAACTGCATCAGCACGGAATTGTCAAAATTCTGATCCACCGTCACCCAGTACTCCTTCTCAATGCCTCCGGTGGGATGGGAAAGGGTCTGAGTCAGCTCTCCCTTGTTGGTCATGATCAGCAGGCCCTCGGAATCGGCATCCAGGCGGCCCACGTAATTCAAATGGCGCAAACGGGGCGGCAGCAAGTCGTAAACAGTGCCGATCGCGCCCTGGGCCTCACGGCTGCACACATAGCCGCGGGGCTTGTTCAGCAGCACTACGACTTCCTCCATGGGAGTCATGTGGCGGCCGTCCACCTTCACGAAATCCTTATCGGTTACTTTCATTCCGGGAGTATCAATAACTTTCCCGTTCACCTCCACACGTCCTTCCTCAATCAATCTGTCAGCCACCCGGCGGGAATCAATGCCGCAGGATGCCAGGAATTTATTAATGCGGATACCTCCGTTTTCTTCGGAGCCATGTTGTTCTTCACTCATATCGATGTAATGTCCGCTATCTCAGCGGATGTTTTTTATTTGTTTGTTTTGCCGGCAGAACACGTTTTCCAAGGGAAAAAGTTCCGCCAGAAGAAAAAAGCCTCCCGGTTTATAGACATCCGAGAGGCTTCCTGTATTAGGAAAATGATGCGCCATAACAGCCCCGCAGAGGGAAAATCCCGGCGGAAACACTGTCAGGCTTAAGCTTCATGCTTGGTCTTCGGCAGGCCGAGGGGGCTTTGGCCCTTCTTCCATTCACCGCGTTCCTTGAGGAGCTTGACGCGTTCGAAACGCTTCAGGACGGAACGCTTGCCGCCTACGGTACCGGTTGCTTTGAGGCTGGAATGCTTGGACATGATCTTGTGATTTCGTAAAAGGTTCAGAAAGGTGCTTTACACCACCCTCACGGTGGCAGGCGAGGTCTTATAACGGAAGCCCCCCCTCTTGGCAAGAGAAATTTGACGCGACGGCCAAATATCTCACCTGGCGCCGTCCTCCGGATGCGCCTCCACCCATGCCCGCCATAAATCCGGACGGTTCAGGCGCGTACGTTCCAGGGACCGTTCATGCTTCCATCTCTCAATGGCGGGATGGTTGCCGCTCAGCAGGATTTCCGGAACGGACAGGCCGCGGAACTCATTCGGCTTGGTGTAGGCGGGAGCCTCCAGCAAACCGTTGGAAAAAGACTCCTCCACGGAAGAACGTTCATCCCCCAGGACCCCGGGAATCAGCCGCGCCACGGCGTCAATGACCACGACGGCGGCTATGGCTCCGTTGGTCAGGATGTAGTCCCCGATGGACAATTCCACGTCCACCAGTTCCTCCACCACGCGGTGATCCACCCCCTCGTAATGGCCGCAAAGAATGATGAGATGGCCGCCGGAAGCGGCCAGCTCCCCGGCCAGGTCCTGGTTGAACGTCCTCCCCTGCGGAGTCATCAGCACCACCCGCGTTTCCGGGCGCCTGAGTTCCTCCACGGCGGCGAAAATAGGTTCCGGCTTCAGCAGCATCCCCTGTCCGCCTCCGCAAAGATAATCGTCCGTCTTGCGGTGCCTGTCCTTCGTCCAATCCCTGATATTGTGGCAGCGCACCTCCACAAGGCCCTTTTCACGGGCCTTGCCGAGGATGCTCCCCGCCAGGGGGGCTTCCACCATCTCCGGAAACAGGGAAAGAACGTCTATGGTCAGAGCGGCAGACATAAAGGGAAAACGTCAGCGGTCGCGCTTGTGGCCGCGCAGCATGGCCTCAATAAAGGGGTCCAGGTTGCCGTCCATCACGTCCTGAATGTTGCCGGACTCCACGCCCGTGCGCAGGTCCTTCACCATTTGATAAGGCTGGAACACATAGGACCGGATCTGGTTGCCCCAGCCGATGTCTCCTTTCTCGCTGTACTGGCGGTCCGCCTCAGCCTGCTTCTTGTCTTCCTCAATCTGGTACAGCTTGGCGCGCAACATGTTCATGGCCTCTTCCTTGTTGCGCAGCTGGCTGCGTTCGTTCTGGCAGGCCACGATCACTCCGGAAGGAATGTGCGTGATGCGCACGGCGGTTTCCACCTTGTTCACGTTCTGGCCGCCCTTGCCGCCGGAACGGTAGGTATCCACCTTCAAATCCTTGTCCAGAATCTCGATGTTGATGGAATCGGAAACCTCCGGCGTGGCGTCCAGGGACGCAAAGGAAGTGTGCCTCTTTCCGGCGGAATCAAAGGGGGAAATGCGCACCAGGCGGTGAATGCCGCGTTCGTTCTTCAAATAACCGTAGGCATACTCCCCGTCCACCTTCACGGTCACGGAACGGATGCCGGCATCGTCGCCGTCCGTACTTTCCAGATAAGTCACCGTAAAGCCGCGGCGTTCGCACCAGCGCATATACATGCGCAGCAGCATGGATGCCCAGTCGCAGGCCTCCGTGCCGCCGGCTCCGGCGTGAATCGTCAAATAACAGGAAGCCTGGTCCTGCGGAGCGTTCAGCAGGGTCAGCAGCTCAAAATCGGCGAGGGACTTCTCCCATTTGCCGAACTCTTCCACAGCCTCGCGTCCCAGGTCGTCGTCATCCGCCTCCTGGGCCAGTTCAATTGTGGCGTCTATATCTTCCAGGCGGGACTTCAGGGAGGAAAACGCCTCCATCCTGTGCTTCAGGGGATTCACTTCCGCCATCAGCGCCCGCGCGGCGTTCTGGTCATCCCAAAAATCCGGGGCGCTCATGCGTTCGTCCAACTCGGCTACTCGTTTTTGTATGCCGTCCAAGTCAAAGATAGCTCCCGAGCTCGGAAAGACGGCTGTGCAAGGCAGCCGTGTCGAGCGCCGAGAGATCTGCAGCGATATGGGGATCCATGCGCGGGAACCTACCATGAATCAGACAAGCGGAAAAGGGCAAAATGCCGTGCCTTCAAGTCATCCCGCGCCATGAGCCGGCAAATGGCCATACGAGAACCAGCCCTGCCCCTCCAATACTTCCTTCCATTCCCGCACTCCCGGAACCCGGGACGGAAAAGCTCCGGACTTTCATGGCGAAAAAACTCCCCTGAAACCCGGGAGAAGAAAATTTTCTTGCCCGCCTTCCGTAACTCGTAAAATCCTGCCATGGAAAACAGGAATCCTCCTCTTCCCCTCTTTCCCTATTTCAATCTGAAAATGTCCTGCGGAAAGCCTCTTTCGCCCGTAAAACCTCAATCCCCCTCCACAAAAACGGAATTCCCAGTCTCCTTTACAAGGACGCGAACCTTGCAGTTCCACCCCCGGATCAAGACACCCTATCTGCCTCCGTTTTCCACACCGCCCGCAAACGGGCGAATACGGCAGGACTTGAGCCGTTCAATCTCCTCAAAAGTCATGATGTGCTCAATCTGGCAGGCAACCTCATTGGCCCGTTCCTCCGACAGGGCGAGTTCTTCACGCAGGAAATCAAACAAAATGCCGTGGCTGACGATGATCTTGCCCGCGATTCTGCGCCCCTGTGGAGTCAGCTTGACGGGGGCATACTGCGTGTATTCCACCAGGCCCATGTCCGCCAGCTGCTTCACGGCGGAAGTCACGGAAGGCATCTTCACCTTGAGCATTTCCGCAATATCCCGCACCTGGGCTGTGCCGCTCTTCTCAGACAGCAGACCGATGGCCTCCAGGTAATCTTCATTGCTCTTGGTAAGTTCCAGCATGGTGTGAGAGATTAGTTAACCCCTTAGGCGGAACTAACTCAAGATTTTTTCCAGCCTTATTTAGAATTAGAAAAAAAAGCCGCCGCGGACAGAACATCCGCGGCGGCCAAATCAATCAGTGTAAAACGGAGTGAAGCTTACTTCTCTTCAGAGGGGCTCCATTCTTCGTTTTCACGGGTAGCCAGATTGAAGGCGTGTTCCAGGCCGACCATGTCGCTGCTCGGGCGGAGGGCTTCAAAGGAAGCGGTTTCACGGCGGAGCTGTTCGGTGTCGTAATTGACGGCCTTGATGGAAAGGCCGATACGGCGTTCGATGCTGTCCACCTTGATCACGCGGGCGGTGATTTCATCACCCACCTTGATCACGTCCTTCACGCGTTCCACATGGTCTTCGCTCAGCTGGGAAATGTGGATCAGGCCGTCGATGTCGCCGTCCAGATTCACAAAGGCGCCGAAGCTGGCGATCTTGGCCACCTGGCCGCTCACCATGTCGCCCACCTTGAAGCGGTCGTTGATGGATTCCCACGGATCGGACTCAAGCTGCTTGATGCCAAGGGAGACACGCTGGTCTTCCTTCTTGATTTCCAGAACGATGGCTTCCACTTCGTCGCCCTTCTTGAGCACTTCGGAGGGGTGGTTGATCTTGCGGGTCCAGCTCATGTCGGACACGTGGATCATGCCGTCGATGCCTTCTTCCAGGCCCACAAAGGCGCCGTAGGGAGTAAGGTTGCGGACCTGGCCCTTGATAACGGTACCGATCGGGAAGCGGGATTCGATATCCGCCCAGGGATTGTCTTCCAGCTGGCGGACGCCGAGGGAAATCTTCTGTTCCTTGACGGAAATGGAAAGCACAACGGCTTCGATCTCCTGGTCCAGTTTCAGCACGTCGCTCGGACGGGTGATTCTCTTGACCCAGGACAGTTCGGAAACGTGAACGAGGCCTTCCACGCCTTTTTCCAGCTCCACGAAGGCGCCGTAAGGCAGGAGCTTCGTCACGCGGCCCTTGACCTGGGAATTGATCGGGTACTTGCGTTCGATGTCCGCCCAGGGATTGTCCGTCATCTGCTTCAGGCCCAGGGAAACGCGTTCCTTGTCGCGGTCCACTTCCAGAATCACGACTTCCAGGGACTGGCCGATGTGGAGCATTTCGCTCGGATGGTTCACGCGGCCCCAGCTCATGTCCGTAATGTGGAGCAGGCCGTCCATGCCGCGGAGGTCCACGAAAGCGCCGAAGTCCGTAATATTCTTCACGAGGCCTTCCACCTTGTCGCCTTCCTTGACGGTTTCAAGGAAGCGCTGGCGCTGGTCGGCGCGTTCGGCTTCGATCACTTCGCGGCGGGAAAGAACGATATTCTTGCGGTCGTCGTTCACCTTGACGATCTTGAACTCGTAAACCTTGCCGACATACTCGTTCAGGTCGCGCGGGGGAATGATATCCACCTGGGAACCGGGCAGGAAGGCTTCCACGCCAACGTTGACCATCAGGCCGCCCTTGACGACGCTCTTCACTTTGCCCTTGACCAGGCCGCCGTCGCGGTACACGCCCACGATCTTGTCCCAATTCTGCTTATGGGCGGCTTTTTCCTTGGAAAGGACGACGATACCTTCGTCGTTTTCGAGGCGTTCAAGAAGGACCTCGATCTGGTCCCCTACTTCGATCTCCTCGTCTTCAAACTCGGAAATGGAAATAGCGCCTTCGGACTTGTAGCCGATGTCCACCAAAACGACTTGGGGACGGATTTCCTGGATGGTTCCGGTAACGATGGAACCTTCTCGTAATTCGCGGAACTTGCTGTCAATCAGCTCCGCCAGTTCAGTTGTGCTCATTTAAATGGTTGATGAGTTAGTATTGGCGATTTTTCTCATGGCCCCTGGTTGGCCGGCGGGCAATCGGGGCGCCTTCCCCCGCCGGGCGAAAAATCGGTCGCTTTCAATAGCAGTTCTCTATAAAAACTCAAGGCTTTTCTTGAAAAAACTCTCCGCTGGCATGAAGACTTTCCCGCCCCGTTCTCTCCCCCGTGGAAACGCTCCTGAAAAACAGGGCGCAGAAAAGCCTTGAGAGGGCACGTTCCCATGTTAAATTCTCGCAATGAGGGAATCCTTCCCCTCCATTCCATAACCCCTGCACTTCCGTAACATGAAAAAACACCTCCTTCCTCTTATTGTTTCCCTGGGACTGGCCGGAACCGCCCTGCTCCAGGCGGCGGAAACCATCAAGCTGGACCAGCCGGACCTGACGCGCGGCTCCGCAGTCATGAAAGCCCTGTCGGACAGGCAATCCATCCGCAGCTGTTCGGATAAAATGCTCTCTCAGAAAGACCTCTCCGACCTCGTCTGGGCGGCCAACGGCATCAACCGGGCCGACTCCGGAAAGCGCACGGCTCCATCCGCCATGAACCGGCAGGACGTCAAAATCTATGTATGCACCAAGGACGCCTCCTATCTGTACGACCACAAGGCGCATGCCCTGGTTCCCGTCAGCGACGGAGACGCCCGGCCGGCCGATGCGCCCGTCTGCCTCATCCTAGTAACGGACACGGCCGAACCCTGGGCGGCGATGGATGCGGGAATCGTCTCCCAGAACATCTCCCTCTTCTGCTCCGGCACGGGCCTGGCGACCTACCCGAAAGGCAGCATGGACAAGAACGCTCTGCAAGCGGCGCTGAAACTCAAAGCCCCGCAAACCGTCATGCTCTGCCACCCGGTAGGCTATCAACAGGACAAATAACAGCCTGTCCCAAAAGGCGTGCACATGGAATGCCCTCCCGGCATTCAGCCAGACACCCCGCAAATGAAAATGGCGGGGTGTTTTTTATGCACATGATGCATATCTCTACTCCCTCCGGGCCGGCCCAACACCCTCCGGTGCAGGATTCTCCTGAATCCGTTCCCTACCCCTGCTTTCAACCTGATGGAAACGCCTCCACTCTTCCGCCCGCTCCCCGCACCTTTCTTTTTCCTTTCCGGATGGCAGGCGATTCCGAAGCCATTCAAAAAAACAAAACGTAAACGATGCGCAGATCAAAACCTCACGCCTGCGGTTCCGGCAAAATATCCACGTAAATGCCGGGGGAACTCCCTTCAATGGGAACAGCGCCCACCGTCCGGGCATAAAAGTCAGCAGGCCCCACACCGCCGATAATCCCGTACGCGTGCCCCATGTTCCTCAAACCGCGCAGGGCGGAAACCAGCAACACCCGCCCCACACCGCTCTTCCGGGCCTCTTCCCCGACGCCCATCGGCCCCAGGAAACCCCGGGCCGTCACGTCGTAACAGGCAAACCCGATCATCTGCTTCTCCCTCGTAGCAATAAAGCAGGAAATGGGCTGCCGTGCAAAAGCCGTCTTCGTCTCACTCACCCACTTGGGGGAAAAATGGCGCCCCACCCAATCCGCAACCAGATGCCGTTCATAAGCGCCGGGGCGCCGTATCAGGATGCCCCGCTCCTTCAAGACCTGCACTTCATCATCAATATCGGGCAAATCATACAGCCGCACCAGCATATCCATCATAGCCCCTGAACCGTACCACAATTAAGTTCCGCCGCGAACAAAAAAAACTGGACAAACCGCCTTTCCGCCCTTAGACTGCGCCGCACCACATCAACGAGCTGTAGCGCAGGCTGGTAGCGCGCTTCGTTCGGGACGAAGAGGTCGCAGGTTCGAATCCTGTCAGCTCGACCAATTTAATAGCCGCCTTCGGGCGGCTTTTTTATTGGCTAAATATTGGATATCAATCAATTTTCCACATTAAAAATTCCGTTTTGCCGTTATCCTGCACTAATGTGAATATCGTTCACTAAGGTGAATAAATGGTGTCATACTGATTGAATTTGACCCCTTAAAGGGTACAAAATCATATGAGCAAACCTCTCAGATTTACCATCTTCAAGATGCAGCGTGGAGGCAAAATTCTCTACAGGATCAGAATACCGGCCAGATTTGCAGCATCAGGGGAAAAAACCGACTTGCACTACAAAACAAGAGCTGAGGCTGAAGAAGAACAAATCCTGCTGAGAGAAAAGTTGCCTTGCCGCGTTCTCGCAAAGAGAGCAAGCATTCTTTGTTTTTAAAAAAAGGTTTCTGAACATCATGTCCGGAGAAGGAACTTACAGGTTCCCTCTCCTAGAATCCCTCATTAAACCTACCCTGCACGATCCAGCCTCATTTGAGCACGTTTCATTAACCTGTAAATTCAAAAAGGGTAAGAAAAAAACAGACCTTGGACAAATCATACTTCAAGAAGCATTTCGAGGAAAAAATGCTCTTGGCAATAAGGTAATCAACTACGCCGTTGTCGTCTATGACTACGATAAAGATACTTTCCTTGACGAAAAAGCAACAACAAGCACAGAGCCATCTTTCCAAGGGACTTTAATTGAAGACGTGAAAAGGCACCAAGTTGAAAATCCGCAATAAAAAGCCCCGCTCATCTTCATGAACGGGGCGGCACCAATTTTTCAAATTCACCTGGGGGTTTGATCAATGACGATAAAATCCTTTTTCCCCACATACTCCCTCCGGGTACCCGGATCTCCATGTCCGTCCCGGAAACGTACTTCCAGTTCGTATATTTTTCCACTGGCCAGAGGTTGTAAATAGGTCAGCAGCAGGTACGCATCCTTGACGGGCACTTCATGCTTCTCTCCGGGTTTCAGCGTAATGTAGTTCATAAGATGTACCACACGCTCAACTTGATACGAGGGAAGATACCATGCCAGGGGCCTGTCCTCCTTTTTTCTGTTTCCCTTGCTCCATATTTTTATGGAGATATTCGGACCTTTTCCTTTGCTGGGATAGAAGTCGTCAAAAAGACGCACAGCCTTTTTTCCCTTGTTGGCAAACACCAGCTTGAAATCCGGAAAAGCTGCTCTTGGATCGAACGAGGTCTTTTCCATCACCACGGAACATTCAATTCCGTTGTCGGCCTTGTCCCCCCATGCGGGGGCATGGAGGGACAGGATGACCAGAAGTCCTAACATCTGAAATATTTTTTTCATTACAGCACGATTCGGGAAGTCCCACGGAGAGTCCCCAGGAAACAATCCTTACCCTGCTGATTATAGTAGCGCGTTTCGAGTTCACAAGAACATTGTTTCCAACCCGCCAGATCGACTTCATCCAGACAGAGCGGAATCGTGACACTGTATTCCTGGCCGGGTGCAAGCTCCCGGTAGTTCAATGCACGATGAAACGTCATTGTTCCCATCTTACGATCAAGAACACGAACGTCTCCCCGTTCGGTTCTCAGAATCGTCATGAAGAAGAAATCGGACGTTTCGTCGTCGATTTCGTCCAGAATCCGGACAGGCAGACTTCCCTCGTTGCGGAAACAGACTGTAATTTCTCCCTGCATGAACCTGGATGTGTCAGCAATGGAGAGCTTCAGGGATGTTGATTCCTCCGCAACTGCCCTGCTCCGTGTTTTCCCTTCGTTGACCGGCGGCAGGAAGCAAGGAGGCTCGATCGTGCCCGGTTGAGTAATATCCGCAGAAACGTTCCATCCATTGGTTAACGCCTGTTCTATAACCTGAAGGGTAGCATTATTCAGGACTTGTTGTCCGGCACAATAGGGGCGGTCGTTGGCGCCGTCCGGCAAACGCTTCACATAATCTTTAACTTCGAGCCATAAAATATCTTTCCATGTTTGGACAGCCTTATTCATAGCTTCTATGGCGTCATCCATCTCCGTCTTTTCAGTGCAGGAAACACTCTGTTTTTCCAATTCTTCCTGTATTTTTAATTCCTTCCAATAGTATTTGTAAGCATCTTCCCATTGCCGGCGGTGGTGTTGTTCGTGCGCGAGCGAAGCGGCCTGAGTATGCCACTTCCACACTCCCGGACGAGATTGATAGCCGTTCATGCAGTCAACCGCTTCGATGGCCTCTGCCTCGGAAACGGGAGGATTGGCCAGGGCATCTCTGTAAGAGTCAGTTTTCAAAGAAATTTTGGAACCACAAGTAACGAGCTGAAGACGCAACCTCCATACATTGGCGGCCTCATCCTTGCAGGCGGTAACATAGAAATTTGGAGGCGTGCCCGTTGTTTCACTTCTATCCAGACTGTTGTCAATCGTGAATTCCGGGTGGTCCCATTGGATTTCGACTTGTTGAGAAGGCTCACATGTAATGGAAGCCTCCCTTTCAATCGTCCAAAGCTTGATTTTGGGAGACTCTGAAAATTCACGGTTCATGGTGGAGTTTCCCTGGTACTTCCCTTCCGTAATAGGTTTGGTATCCATGGTAACGTTGAATGCAATGGCATTGTTGCTGACGGGATTGTAAGCGTGATTGCTGTATATCAAAGAAACCTTGTAGTACCCGGCTTTCAGATACCTTGAACCTGTTTCCAGAGACAACTTCCCATTGGGCGGATCTCCTTTTTTTCCGCAGAGAAGCTCTCCTGCAAGGCTGAGGTACCCCTCATCGTCGGCTTCTACACCGAAATAGTACAAGCCGTCACGCTCCACCTTGATGAACATTTCGGGAGCTCCGGCACAGGTGGCATAATCCGAGGGAGTTCCGTCAAAGCCATATATCATTTCATCAACACCGAGCGTCTTGCTGATAAGAGGCTCATACCCTTGATAAATGCAGACGGGATTAACTGCCTTGTTGATTGGTATGTAATTATTCATTGCTATTGTTTGCTGTTTATTTTTTGGAAAGACTGAATCCTCAGTCTTCCAGTATCCTGCCGATGTCCCATTGAACATATCAACACGTTTAACGCGTAGTTCACCCCTTATTCGCCACGTAGGGGAAGGTTAAAACGACACAATAATCAAGCGGAAAATAAAGGGTATGAAAGGGGTACAAAATTATAACCATTGATTATCAATAGCCAAAAACTGAATTCCCTTCATTCGAGACGAAGAGGTCGCAGGTTCGAATCCTGTCAGCTCGACCACTTTTTAATAGCCGCCTTCGGGCGGCTATTTTGTTGTGACTTATTTTTACAAAACAGGCTTCAAAATGGCATGGAATGAGCAGGCGAAACTCTTGAAAACAAATGCCGTGGCCTCCCCAAATCTTTTAATTCCATGGAGTCCAAAATCAATACGGACCGGGGAAACTTCACGATATCCAGAATCCAGGAACAGAGAATGAGCTCCTTCTCCCGCAAAAAATCCGCTCACGTTTTGTTTTATGAGCGCGGTTAATTCATTTTTCCACGCTGACTTGGGAGGAAGAAAAAGTTTTTTCATAAAAGTACGGACACGGTTGTTTCCGGAACTCGATGGAAACAGACTGCTCCATGCCAGTTGCAGGAAAGCGCTTCCAGTTCTTCAGTTTATCATTCCCTCAATTTAAAAAATGGGCGAATATTGAAACGAATGTCAAGTCTGTATTCTTCTCCTGGAAACAACTTAAGACACATCAGTTCCCTGGACACGTTGTTCTATTCATGAGCTTCCGCCAATTCAATAACATGAGCAGCAGCATCGTTCAGGCTTGTTACCCGGCCTGTTCGCTATTGCCATAGGATTGTTAAATGGAGGAAGTATCAAGCAGCACTTAACATCATAAAGCAAAAACAACTCTCTGCTTAAAAAATACTGCCGCTTCACCATTCAGTCAAGAAATGGAATGGCATCTATTTTTAATAAAAAACCGCACGCTTAAATTGTTGTAAAAATACGGAAGTTTTTCATTGCCAATCTCTATGTCCTTTCTAGCATCTCCCATAACCTTCCAACCACATGAAATTGAATATCTATTGGTGCACGGATGAGCGGTACTTTTATCAGACCTCCATTTCCGTCTTTTCCCTTCTTCTGCATAAAAGAGAAGAGGACAAGGCCCATTTAAACATCCTGAGTTATAAGCCTCTAAAGGAAAAAAACAGGCAGGTGTTGAAAAAAGCCGTATCTTCCTTTCCCGGGGCAACGGTGACATACCGCCTGCTGGAAAGTGAATTATCCGGAAAGCTGGTTGGCAATCAAACAGGAGAAAACAGACTCACATCAACAACATATGCCCGGCTACTTATTCCTCAGATGGCATCAGAAGAAAGAGTCCTTTACCTGGATTCCGATACCATTGTCTGCCAGGATTTAAGCCCTCTGTTTGAGATGGACATGAAAGGTCTTGATCTTGGAGCCGTGGAAATCCCCTACTTCCACGGAGATCCATTTTGGGCATCTCTGAATAACTTCGGTTTTCCCGTCTCAACATATGACTACTTCAATGCCGGGGTCCTTTTGATGAATATCCCCCTCCTGAAAAACAACCACCTCTTTTTCCATGCGGCAACTCTGGCCATGAAACACCGGTTCAGGTGTGACGATCAGGATGCCCTGAACATTTCAGCGCGCGGCCAATTCTTCCGTCTTCCCCAAAAATACAACTTTTACTATGAAAACTATCCCAAGCACTTGGCCTCTCCGGAAATCCGGCAAGAAATGGAACGCATGACGGCGGAAAAAAACTATGCCATCGTCCATTATCCGGGAAGTTCCAAGCCATGGAACCATGGCGTTCATACCCTTGATTTTCTCTGGAAGGACTGCGAAAAGAAATTCAGGGATTCCATCAACAACTGCTTTTGATACCCCTTCATGAGAAAAAGCATCCATGCCGGTTCCGTCACTAGGAATTCCCTTGCCCCATAGTAACAATAATCCAGAAAAAACCACTTCCGGCAAACGGCATTTTATCAGTCATCCCTCAATTTCACATTGCTCCCGCTACGCCTCTTCTCTTAACATGCGGGCGATGAGTGAATACTTCCTGAAGCTTCCCGGCGATTCACAGCCGAGGTCCTACTCCGAATACGAAGTCCGGGAATTTCTGGGCCAGGGCGTCATTGACTCGGAAACGCTCACCTGGAAGCCGGGCATGGACGGATGGCAGCCGGTCGGGCAGGTTTTGCCGGAAAAAGAGCCGGAAACCCTCCCCTTCCGGAAGGAAAAGCCGGATATCTCCCCCCCGCCCCCCACGTACCGTTTGCGGTACTCCCTCTTCGAGCTCTCCAGATTAGCCTTTCCGGCCTGTTTCATTCTTCTGGCCTGCTCCCTGTGGACCCTGTGGATCGTCTGTTTCCATCATATCGTGGACTATGCGGAGGTTCAAACCACCCTCCGGCAGGTCGTAGATCAGCTTCCCTCCTACGTGCTCCCCCTCATTTTCCTGTTCAGCCTTCTGTGCATCCCCTCCCTGGCCGTCCAGCTGGTCTGGCTTTACCGGGCCTGCGCCAACGTGCAGCAATTCCGGGTTTCAGGGTTGCGGTTCACCCCCCTGGTCAGCGTTATCCTCAGCTGCATGCCCCTCGTCGGCATGGTGCTCAATGCCCTGATCATCCAGGAACTGTACAGAGCCTCAAAAAATCCGGAAGAATGGATGCTGCAATCCCCCTCCCTGGCCGTTCGGCTGTACTTAACCGCGGCAACCGCCCTCACGCTGTCCCTGCTTTTCCCTTTCGGAGTGGAACATTATCTGGTTGCCTTCTTCCTGATCGGTTCCCTGATAACCGCGGCCAGCACCCTGTGGCTGATATCCGTTCTCCAAATCAGCAGGATGCAACGGGAACTGGCCTCCAGGCAGGCGGACAAGCTTCCGTAAACGGCCTTTCCGGTTACGGAGAGGGTTCCAGGGCGCCTTCCTGCTGTTCCTTCGGCAGAATCTTGTCCAGCGCCTCCATGCTGTTGTCCCGGTAAAGGTTTTCCAGCAGTTTCTCCCAGCCGGCAGCCTGCTGAACATCCTTCAGGGCAATCACGGGGTCCGGAATCATCATCGCGGGGTCGGGAGCGTACTTTTCCAGCACCTCGTCCGGGTTGATCCGGTTGAACGTCGTCTTGCCATACCCCGGCATTCCCGCCTCATGGGCGATGGACTCAATCATTTCAAAATGCAGATGAGCCAGATAATTGCCGTGCGCCGTGCCCACGGTGCCGATCTGCTCCCCGCGGCCCACGATGGTTCCCAGAGGAATGTCGCTGATGGTTTTAAGATGCGCATACAGGCTCTGCACAAAACGGCCGTCCGGAAGCCGATGCAGCAGAACCACGACGTTTCCCCAGTCCGGAGACGGCTCCCCGGCATAAATCAGCAGCCCGCGCCCCGCGGCGCGCACCGGAAGCCCCTCATCCGTATTCTCTCCGCCAATCCCGTTCAAATCCTGTCCGGTATGCCTGCCGCCGCGCGCGGCATTCATGGCTCCGAATCCCTGGGCGGAATACGTAAACGCTCCGTTGTCATCCCCCAGCGGGGACACAAACACATCCGCCAGAGGGGCCTTGGCCAGTTCCTGGGGGGTCAGCAGAATCAGCCTGTAATCCACGGGAATGGGAGCGGACTGCGGAACATCCACGTCATAAATATTCTTGTACGCGCCCGCATCCGGACTGGCGGCGTCGCGGGCCTTGTACCAGGCAAACGCTGCAACCATCACCCCGGCCGTCACCAGCAGGCCCACAATGACGCGGGATGTCGTCTTGTCAATCATTGTTCCCACTCTATATGCAATGCACCGCGTTGACAATCACAAGATGGTTACTGCAACGTCTGCGGAAACCTGCTTTCCCACAATTCCCGCGCGGTCAGAATGTCCTCCGCGGCGGCTCTCCCCGAAAGTTCCCAGACAAGCGGCACGCCTGCGGGGAAAAAGGGCAAAAGGCGTTCAAAAGGCACCCCGCCCCCTATCAAGGGCACCTGGTGGTCGCGGGCCGGCCATTTGACGTCATTCACGTGCCCGCCGATCAAATGGGGAGATATACTGCGGATGAATTGTTCATGATTCAATAAGAGCAAATTGTGCTTCCGCTGAATATGCCCGAAATCATGCCAGTAACCGACAAACGGCTCTTCTGCAAACTCCCGCATCAGGTCCGCCATTTCATCCTCACTGGGAATCTGTTCATAATGGCTGCGGCCTTCGATGCCCAGTTTCACTCCGAACTCCGAGGCATGGGGCAATAACTGGCGGATGGCCTCGCGGGCGCGCTCTACATAAACGGGAGCGAGACGGTTGCGGCGCCTGACGAATTCCCCCTTGGTCCGGGCAAACTCCTCCGTGCCCACCAGCCCTTCCCTGGCCATGGTCTGCAGCCGGGTCGTATCCGTACGCTTCACCAGCGGTTCCACCGTCCCCATGTGCAAAACAATGTATCCGGCGCCCAGGGAGGCGCCCTGTTCAATGGACTTCTTCGTCAGCTCAATCGCCTTGCTGCGGACCTGGGGCAAATCCGCCGTAAACGGCCTGCTGTCCGGGGCATCCCCCACCTCGTCAATCGGAGCGGGAAAATAATTGTGAACGCCGGCAACGCGCACCTTGCCCGCTTCCACGGCTCTCATGATGCCCGGCAAAAGAGAAAGCTTGATGCCGTGGGAAAGTTCCACATGGTCAAACCCCAGGGAAAGGATCTCATCAATCATCTCCTCCCCGTCCTGATGGCGGTGGGAATTCCAGCATGTAGAAAAAACCAGCATAAAAATCGTCCAGGGCTAGGAGCCCGCAGTTCCGGGTTCCGTGTACACGTCCTTCATCCACTCCTTCACCGCCGTCGTCATACTTCCGGCCACGTCGGCGCGGGGCTTCACAAAGGCCGGGACAAACCACGGAAACGCCCCCACCAGGTCATGGATCACCACCACATCCCCGTCACAGGTATGCGCTCCGGAACCGATGCCCAAAGTAGGAACGGGAGAATGAGCCGTAATACGGCGCGCCACGGAGGGCGTAACGCCTTCCACCACCACGGAGCAGGCTCCGGCCTCCGCCACGGCCTGAACATCCTTCACCAGGGCGTCCGCCTCAGCAGCGGATTTCCCCTTGATCCTGTATCCCCCCTCTTCCAGAACTTTTTGAGGCAGCAGACCGATATGGCCCATCACGGGAATCCCCGCCTTCACAATGGCGCGTATCTTTTCCGCCTGGGAGGCGCCGCCTTCCAGCTTGACGGCATCCGCTCCGGCCCGGAACAGTTTTCCCGCGGTACGCACGGCGTCCTCCACCGTCTCATAAGTATGGATGGGCATATCCCCCACCAGCAGGGCGTTTTTTACGCCGCGCGCCGTGGCCTCCACATGGTGGACCATATGGTCCAGCGTCACGTGGGTGGTATCCGGAAAGCCCAGCTGGACCATTCCTACGGAATCCCCCACCAGGACGACATCCACGCCGGCCTCATCCAGCAGGCGTCCCGTGGGATAATCATAAGCGGTAACCAGCGTCACATGCCGCGTGCCCTTGCAGGCGCGGATGCGTTCCGCCTTTTCAACAGATTGATTCATGGCATTAATAAAAATGTTTTTTACCACTTTTCCGCAACAAGAAGCGGCTCCGTCTCCTCCGTCACAAGCTCTGCCAGCAGGCGGGAAACCGTTTTTTTCTGGAGCGGCAGGACCAGATCCGGCCTGATGTCGGAAAGCGGCTTCAGTACAAACTTCCTCAAATGGGCTCGCGGATGGGGCAGGATCAGGCGGGGGGGATCATTAATCACCAGGCCGCCTACGTAAATAATATCCACATCCGCCGTGCGGGGTTCGCATCTGATGCCGGAGCGCACGCGGCCCAGGGCGCGTTCTATCCCCTGGCAATGCACCAGCAGTTCTTCCACCGTTCCGGCCCAGGTAAACTCCACCACGGCATTCAAGTAATCATCGGAGCCATGGGGGCATCCCAAAGGGCTTGTTGCGTACAGGGAGGACTGCAAAAAGGGATCGTCGGACAAGGCCATCTGTGCCAGATGGTCCCGCGCCTTCACAATCAGGCTGTTCTTGTCTCCGAGGTTTGATCCCAGCGCAATACCGGCTCTTTTCATAGGTAACAAGGCACTCCGGCAGTCCAGATAAAGGGACGGCCGGAATGCCGGAAAATTACAGTTTGGACAAGCCCAGGACGTCTTCCATGTTATACAGTCTCGGCTCTTTTCCCTGAAGCCAGAGGGCGGCGCGCACTGCGCCGGAGGCAAACGTCATGCGGCTGGAAGCCTTGTGTGTAAGTTCCAGGCGTTCGCCGTCGGAAGCAAACACCACGGTGTGGTCTCCCACCACGTCTCCTCCCCGGAGGGAATGCATGCCGATTTCGTTGTCGGGCCGGGGCCCGACCAAACCGCTGCGGCCGAAAACGACGCTGTCTTCATAATTCCGGTCAATGGCGCCGGACAAAATTTCCGCCAGCGTACGGGCCGTGCCGGAAGGGGCGTCAATCTTGTGACGGTGGTGCATCTCCATCACCTCCATGTCGCAGCTGCCGCCCAGAATCTGCGCTGCCTTGCGCGTCAGCCAGAACAGGGTATTCACGCCGACGGAATAATTGGAGGCAAACACGATCGGAATGGAAGCGGCGGCATCCATGATCTCCTGCCGTTCCAGGTCCGTATGGCCCGTAGTTCCAATCACCACAGGCTTGTTGTTGGCCACAGCCTCCGCCAGCAGAGTGCTGGTAAAGCCATGATGGGAAAAATCAATGACCACATCGCACTTTGCCAGGGCGGGATACAGCTCCTGACCCTGGTCATGCGTGGCTCCCACACACGTTTCCGGATTCTGCGTGACCGCCTCCTGGACGGCCTGCCCCATGCGGCCTGAACTGCCTGTAACAAGAATGGAAATCATAAAGGTAAGATATTAAAGAATGTTAAAACGTTGAAGAAGGGCGGAAAGCTGCGCCGCCTTCTCCTCCGACAAAGGCACCAGGGGAAGACGCACGCCCGGCTGAATATCCCCTCTTAACGCCATGGCGCCCTTGATGGGGACGGGATTGGTATCCAGCGTCATGATCCCCTTCATGAGCGGGTAAAACGTCTTTTGCAGGGAAAGCATCTCCGCCATGTTCTTATCCAGGCCTGCTTTCACGATGGAATTCATGATGCCGGGAATCAAATTGGAAGAAACGGAAACAAGACCGCTGGCCCCGCAGGCCATGAAAGGCACCGTCAGGCCGTCATCACCGCACAAAATGGTGAAATCTTCCGGAACCACCTGCATCAGCTGGCTCACGCGGTCGACGTTCCCGCCGGCTTCCTTCACGCAGATGATATGCGGGCAATCCTTCGCAAGGCGTCCCACCGTTTCCACGGAAATTTCAATGCCGCAACGGCCGGGAATACTGTACAGCATGATCGGGAGCCTTGTGGCGTCCGCAATGGCCTTGAAATGCGCATAAACGCCTTCCTGGGAAGGCTTGTTGTAATACGGGCATACCTGAAGCGTTCCGTCCACGCCCATCTTTTCCGCCTCCTGCGTCATGTGGATGGCCTCCGCCGTGGAATTGGCTCCCGTGCCGGCAACCACCTGAATACGGCCGGCCGCACATTCCACAGCCAGTTCAATCACCCTCAAATGCTCTTTCACAGTCAACGTAGGGGATTCTCCCGTAGTACCTACGGCCACAATCCCGGCAACGCCGGCGGCCACCTGCTCTTCCACAAGCATCCTGAAAGCCTCTTCATCGACGCGGGCTCCGGCAAACGGAGTCACAATTGCTGTATAAAGACCTTGAAACTTCATAACCTTACTTGGAAACATACTATCCTAACAGACACTTTTTGTCACGACAGAATACAGAAATATGGCATGCGTGTCAGGCATCCAGAAACACCGTCCGGGAGCAGACAGAACAAAATTCCAGGTAGGACTTGAGAAAAAAGAGGGGCGTTTCCGGGCATACGCCGGGTCTCCGGACAGCCCTTCTTTCATTGACGACAATGTACTCCCGGTCAATATGCCTGCCTTCACTCCCGCACAGAAACAAAGCGGCCGCACAGGCGGAAGAAGCCAGTCGGGCATGGGAGAAACGCTGAAAAACAGGTCGGTGAATCACCACCTGGTTCATCCTGACATCTCTCCGGGCCAAGTCATCCTCCATCCGGGAAGCATCTTCCCTCCACCGCCGTTTCATTTTTCTTCCGGAACAGGAAACCATATTGACGATCACGGCGCCGGAAACGAAAGCATGCTCCAGCAAAACGGACAGGCGGGCGCGTGCGGAACAATGCAGTCCCCGGACTGCAACCGCAGCATCTTCACAATTGATCAAATAATCGACACGCCCATACAGGGTATGCACCAGCCCCGCAAAGGAAGCCAGATCGGAAGAACGGCTCAAACATCCCGACATGGCAAAGTGATTATCCCCCGGAAGGCAGTCAACCACCCGGGAAGACCGTTCACCGGCCTCATGCATCATGGCAACCGCAGTTCCCTGGCAGGCAAACGCCCTGGCGGCCAAGCATCCTATATTGCCGGAGTTTCCCAAAATGACGGCAACAGGTTTCTGAATAATATGGGATTTCATACACCGCTATTTTGGAGAAGGCACGGCTTGCGTCAATATCTGCCCCCTACTTAAAGCGTTAAGAAAGAAAAGTGAAGAGTTAAGAAAACATTACGCCAGGTGTTTTCTTGCAGAGAGGATGCTGCATGCAGAGCTGGTTATCTGGTTTACAATTCTTTAAAGAACTTTAATGGACATATTGGCCGTAATGGTGCCGACATCAAACTCTCTTTGTCCCTTAAGTTTCCGGAGCCCCCTCTGTCCATTAAGTTTACCGTGTCCCTTAGGTCCATTGAGTCCATTAATATCTTAATGGCATGTTTAAATGGGTTGTTTTCAAGAAAAAGAACAAGCCCCTGGAGTTGTTTAAACTCCAGGGGCTTGATGGTAAAAAATCCCGGCGGCGACCTACTCTTGCGGGACCTATCGTCCGACTACCATTGGCGCGGCAGCGTTTCACTTCCGGGTTCGGAACGGGACCGGGTGGGACCACTGCGCTCTGGCCACCGGGCTTCAGGGGGGAGCTTCTCTGTTGGGAGGGGCTTCATCCTGCCTGCCCGGCGCCCTTGTTAGGGGTGCTTTTTTGGGGGGGATTTTTTTAGTGTTTGTTGTGTGGCAAGGAGATTTTCTTCCTGTTTAAGGTGAATGTGTTATTGGGAAGGGGGTCAGCGTAAACTGACATCTGCGTGGCTGGTGGTGTTATTTCATGCATATGGTGAATAGGACATTTGGTAAGTTGTATTCACGATTGGGAGTGTGATGTAATATGATGAAGTCTATCGGTGATTAGTATCGCTTGGCTCAATACATTGCTGCACTTACACCTGCGACCTATCGACGTGGTGGTCTTCCACG
>CDYS01040162.1_pt1 | contig 44206 bp, 37 predicted proteins | sample 557491 | NCBI WGS metagenome assembly CDYS01 (sample SAMEA3182057, study PRJEB8094) | gut metagenome | biome: human; feature: gut; material: Stool; isolation source: human stools | place: Canada | collected 2012-11-26
GCTAGAATTAGGAAAAGGCTTTAGTTTTGTCGGAAATCAATACAAAATTTCAGTTGATAATCAAGATTTTTATATTGATTTGCTATTTTATCATTTGGAACTTAGATGTTATGTAGTTGTTGAATTAAAAGCAAGCGAATTTAAACCAGAATATATAGGACAATTAGGATTTTATGTAACAGCAGTTAATGAAACAATAAAAAAGAATGTGATGCACCTACGATTGGTTTATTATTATGTAGAGGAAAGAATAGGCTAACGGTAGATTGGTCTTTGAAATCTACCAATGTTCCTATAGGGGTTTCAACTTATGAATTGAAAGAACAACTACCAAAAGAATTAATGGATAAATTACCAACAGAAGAAGAAATAAACTTATATTTAGATATAGATGAAACAAATGAATAGTAATATGATGAGGAGGTTGGTTATGAAAAGGAAAGTTATAATTATGATTTTTATTACGATTACAATAGTTTTATGTGGATTGTATTTACACTATGAAAACACAAAATTACAAGTAAGTAATTATAAAATAGTTAATAATAATATACCTGTTGATTTTAATAATTATAAAATAGTGCAAATATCAGATTTTCATAATAATCAATCTAATACTCTAACTAATGATTTAATAAAAGAAATAGAAAAACAAAAGCCCAATATTATTGTTGTAACAGGAGATTTTATTGATTCTAATAAAACGAATGTAGAAGTTGCTATGAATTTTATTAAGAAAATAAATGCTGTTGCTCCAATTTACTATGTTTCTGGTAATCATGAAGCAAGTGTTAAGAGTTATACAAAAATTAAAGAACAATTAGCCGAAAATAAAGTTGTTATTTTAGAAAATAAAAAAGAAGAATTAAAAATAAATGAATCGTCAATAAATTTAATAGGTATAGATGATCCAAGAATGGCTCACGAAAGTTTTATATCAGATTCTGAAATAGTAAAAGTGGAATTAGATAATACAAAATATAATGGAGATAAATATAATATATTATTATCCCATAGACCAGAATTATTTGATACCTATGTCGAAAAGAAAATAGATTTAATATTAACTGGACACGCTCATGGTGGACAAATAAGAATTCCATTTATAGGTGGTATTATTGCACCAAATCAAGGCTTTTTCCCTAAATATACAAGTGGAGTAATTGAAAAAAATAAGACTACTATGGTAGTGAGCAGAGGAATTGGAAATAGTATTATACCACTTAGAATAAATAACAGACCAGAATTAGTAGTTATAACATTATGCAATAAGTAAAAGACAAATTATAAAAAAGGAAGTGATAAATAATGGACATGTATCAAAAAAGAAAAATCAGAGCAGAAAAGAAAAATAACAATCAGGAAGAAAAGTTAACTAAAGTCGTTCTTAACTGGTATCCAGGTCATATGGCAAAAACAAAGAGACAAATTGCTGAGGACCTAAAATTAATAGATATAGTGATAGAAATATTGGATGCACGAATACCAATAGCAAGTCAAAATCCAGATATAAATAAGTTAATACAAAATAAAAAAAGAATTATTGTATTGAATAAATCTGATTTAGCAGATAAAAACCAAAACGAGAAGTGGATTAGCTATTTCAAAAATAAGGGGGATTTAGCGATCTTAGTAGATTCTAACTCTGGAAAAGGAATAAAGGAATGCATTAATGCAATAAGAAAATGTTACGAAGCGGAAACATATGTACAAAAGGGAAGAATTGGAAAATCAATAAGAATTATGATTTTAGGAATACCAAATGTTGGAAAGTCATCATTTATAAATAGAATTTCTAAAAAAGCATCTGCACAGGTTGGAAACAAGCCGGGTATAACAAGGCAGAAACAGTGGATAAAGGTAGATGATAATATAGAACTTATGGACACCCCAGGCGTATTATGGCCTAAATTTGAGAATGAACAAGTAGCATTAAATTTGGCGTATACAGGAACAATTAAAGATGACATATTACAAACAATAGAGATAGGTTTTCAATTGTTGAAGTTTCTAGTTAAAAATTATAGAAAGAATATAATTGAAAGATATAAATTAGACCCAGACCAGATACATAAAATAATGGAACAAGATTTAGAAGAAAATGAGTTGGTTTTAGCAATATTGGATGAAATTGGCAAAAAAAGAGGAGCTCTAATATCTGGAGGATATGTTGATCAAGAAAAAACAGCTGGTATTATATTAGATGATTTTAGAAATGGAAAATTAGGAGAAATAACATTAGAACAAGTGCATAAAACATAGGGATAGTGTAAAGTAATCTGTGAAAAATGTAGGGGCGATTTTAATCGCCCACACTTCGAAGAAATTACTAGCTTAAGAAAGGAAAGACAAAAATGGAATTAATAAATATAGAAAAAGAAGAAGAAAAAATAAATATGATGGCACCACTCACGTTGGCATATATAGGAGACGCTGTTTTTGAATTATATATTAGAACATATCTGATAAATAAAACAAATCTAAAGCCACATAAGTTACATGTAGAAGCAATAAAATATGTAAAAGCTCCTGCACAAGCAAAAGCACTACAAAAAATAGAGGAAATGCTTACAGATAAAGAAAAAGAAATAGTGAAAAGAGGCAGAAATGCAGAAAATCATCACATAGCGAAAAACGCAACTGTGCAAGAATATATGTACTCAACAGCTTTTGAAGCCTTAATAGGATATTTGTATTTAACAAAACAAGAGAAAAGATTAAAAGAAATACTAGAAATGGTAATTGATATAAATAAAAAACATACACAGCAATAAGTGTATGTTTTTTGTTGTGGTGACCCCTACGGGAATCGAACCCATGATTCAGCCTTGAGAGGGCTGCGTCTTAACCGCTTGACCAAGGGGCCATTTAACTACTTACTAAGTGTAGCATATTTTACAGGTGGAAGTCAAGATGTTAAAGAAAAATATCTAGAAAAAATTTGAACGTTCGCTTGACAATAATAAGAAACGGATGTACAATACAAACAACAATTCTATAAAACAAAAATTTGCAAGGAGGGCATATGATAACAACATTACATATAAAAAATATAGGAATAATAGATGATATAACAATAGATTTTAATGAAGGGTTGAATGTATTAACAGGAGAAACGGGAGCAGGTAAAACCTTAATAATAGATTCATTAGCAATTGTTGCTGGGGGAAGATTCTCAAAGGAAATGATAAGAAAAGGGGAAAATTATTCGTTTGTTGAACTTAGTATGTATTGCCCAGAAGACGAAAGAGCGATTGATGGAAATATAATTATTACAAGAGAAATTTATTCAAATGGTAGAAACTCGTGTAAAATAAATGGAAGGCTTATAACAGTAAATGAATTAAAAGATATAATGAAAAAAATAATAGATATACATGGGCAACAGGACAATCAACTTTTATTGGATTCGAAATATCATATAAATTATTTGGATTCCTTTATAGGAGATAAATTAAAAAAGCAAAAAGAATTTTATTTGGAGCTATATACCGAATACAAAAAGAAACAAGAAGAATTACAAAAAAATTATGGAGATGAAAAAGAAAAAGAGAGAAGACTAGATTTATTAAGGTATCAATTAAATGAAATAGCGCAAGCAAACTTGAAATCACGAGAAGACGAGGAATTAGAAGAAAAGAGAAATATAATAGTAAACTCTGAAAAATTACATATAAATTTGACCGAAATAGATGAAACTTTATCAAATCAAGTAATTGATGGATTAAGCAATTCTATAAAAGCATTAGAAAAAATAGAGGAATATGGAGAGATATATAAAGAAAAATTAATTGATCTTAAAAACATATATTATGAAATACAGGAACATTCAAGGGATTTTGAAAATATGAAAACTCAAATATGCTTTGACGAGTGTGAAAGAGACGACATAGAAAAAAGATTAGATATCATATATTCTCTTAAAAGAAAATATGGAAATAGCATAGAAGAAATATCAAAGTATAAAGAAAATGTAGAGAAACAGATATATGAAATTGAAAATGCTGAAGAATATAACAAAATATTGAGAACAAGAATAAAAGAATTGGAAGAAGAAATGAGCAAATGTGCGGAATCAATGGAAAAAATAAGAATAGAATATGCCAATGAATTATCTGAAAAAATAAATACTGAGTTAAAGGATTTAGAAATGCTTAATTCCATTTTTGAAATAAAAATAGAAAGATTACAAGAATTCAATATTAATGGATTAAACAAAGTAGAGTTCTATATTTGTACTAATATAGGAGAAACAACAAAACCACTTGTAAAAGTAGCATCAGGTGGAGAAATGTCAAGATTAATGTTAGCTATTAAGTCTGTATTTGCTAAAACAGATGATGTTCCTGTTTTGGTATTTGATGAGATAGATACAGGAATAAGCGGAAAAGCGGCAAAAGCAGTAGGAGAGAAGCTAAAAATAATATCAAAAGTACATCAAGTAATATGTATAACTCACTTGGCGCCAATTGCGGCAAGAGGAGACTATAATTATTATATAAGTAAAAATGTAAGAGAAGAAAAAACGGTAACAACAATAAAGCAGCTAAATGAGGAAGAAACTATAAATGAAATAGCAAGAATAGCAACAGGAGAGGTAACAGAAATCTCTAAACAGCATGCAATAGAATTACGAAAAGCTTCTTAATGGAAAATATAATCAATGTCCTTAAAACCTCATATAAAAATGAGGTTTTAAGACACTAAAACAAACAAGAATAATGTCGTTTTATGACACACGATTTTTCTTGAATTTAAGTAAATAAACAGTTATAATTAAATTAACAATTATATTTATAGCAAAGTTTGAATTTATTAATGTCAAAAAACTTAAATCAAAAAAGTTAGATTTCTTAAATTTTTAGTCTGAAATCTCAAAAATCACAATTATCTTCAAAAAAATCTCAAAATATAATGAATTTTTCATATTTAAACATATGTTTTTTTGTCATATCAAAATTTTGTTCAAATTCTATATAAGAAATTTAATAATATTATTAAATTTGTCTTAAAGCTATATGTATAAAATCTGATGCTAAGGAGGAATGATAATAAATAAAACAAAATGCTAGTTAACAAATACCTTCAAGATGAGTGCCAAAAATGGTACTCATTTTTATTGAAAAATAAACATAAATCCCACAAAACTGTTTACATGTTCTTACTTTTAGGGTATAATAATACATATTATTTTATGGCGAAATATTAGACATAAGCCTAGAAAGGGATGAAAAGTATGAATGAAGAAACAAACAACAATTTAGAACAAGAATTGGATTTAAACCAATTAATGATAATAAGGAGAGAAAAATTAGAAAAATTAAAACAAAATAATAAGAATCCTTTTGAGATAACAAAATTTGATATAACTCATACAAGTAAAGAAATAATAGATAATTATGAAGAATTAGAAGGGAAAGATGTAACAATAGCTGGAAGAATTATGGCTAAAAGAATAATGGGAAAAGCATCATTCTGCCATATTCAAGATGGAGATGGAAAAATTCAAAGTTATGTAAGCATAAATGATCTGGGAGAAGAGAGTTATAAACAATTTAAAGAAGATGATATAGGAGATATAATTGGAATTACAGGTTTTGTATTTAAAACAAGGACAGGTGAAATATCTATTCATGCAAAAGAAGTAATACTTCTTTCAAAGTCTCTAAGACCACTTCCAGAAAAATTTCATGGACTAAAAGATACAGATTTACGTTATCGCCAGAGGTCTGTAGATTTAATTATGAACCCTGAAGTAAAAGAAACATTTAAAAAGAGATCATTAATAATTAAAGAAATCAGAAATATGTTAGATGAAAAAGAATTTATGGAAGTTGAAACACCTATATTACAAACTATACCAGGTGGAGCTTCTGCAAGGCCATTTATAACACATCATAATACTCTAGATATAGATATGTATTTAAGAATTGCAACAGAATTATATTTAAAAAGACTTATTGTTGGTGGATTTGATAAAGTTTATGAGATAGGAAGAAACTTTAGAAATGAAGGTATGGATATAAAGCATAATCCAGAGTTTACTTGTATAGAACTTTATGAGGCATATACAAATTTAGAAGGTATGATGAATATAACCGAAGAACTAATAAGAAGATGTGCTAACAAAGTATGCGGTACTGGAAAAATATCATATCAAGGTGAAGAAATTGACCTAGAAAAACCGTTTAGAAGAATTACTATGATTGATAGTATTAAAGAAGTTACAGGTGTTGATTTTAATACTGTAGAAACAGATGAAGAAGCACAGAAAATTGCAAAAGATTTAAACATGGAAATTGATCCAATAAAAACAACCAGAGGTGACATAATAGTACAAGTATTTGAAGAAAAAGTTGAAGAAACATTAAGACAACCAACATTTTTATATGAATATCCAATAGAAAATTCACCTCTAACCAAAAAGTGTAAAGATAATCCAAGAATGACACAAAGATTTGAATTGTTTATAGGAGGTAGAGAATATGCAAATGCATACTCAGAATTAAATGATCCTATTGACCAATATGAAAGATTTTTGAAACAAGTACAAGCAAGAGAAGCAGGAGACGAAGAAGCAAATATGATGGACGATGACTTTGTGCAAGCATTAGAATATGGAATGCCACCAACAGGAGGCATGGGAATGGGAATTGACCGTTTGGTAATGTTACTTACAGATTCAGCATCAATAAGAGATGTACTATTATTCCCAACAATGAAGCCCCTCTCGGACTAAAAACCCATAAAAATCAGGTTTTGACAGCGTTTGCGGCGTTTTGTTAATCCAAAAAAATGTCGTAAAACGGGGGTTACGACAGATTTACGACAAATGACTTTTTGAGCATCGCTCGTCTTTTACGACAAATGCGTGTCGTAAATCACGAGAATCGTAAATTGTTAATCCAGTGGCTTCATTGTAACGGCTACATTGTAAATTGAATAAAAAAGCCTTGTAAACTCGGCATTTAACGAAGTTTACGACAGAACCTCGGACTGTATAGTTCGGGGTTCTTTTTTTGCATATTTGAAGCTGGCAACGATTATGGATATACTGTAATCGAATGGAGGGACTACAAATGAAGAAGTATTATATCAATCTAACCGAGCAGGAACGCTCTCAAATCATACATTCGCTTATAGATAAAAAGAACGCACTTATGGCTCAAGGCAGATACACCGACGCTGTTGATGAAGTCATCTTAAAGATGATGAAAGCAAAGAAAAAGGCTTTCATAGTGCGTACTGTTTCGTAGTCATTTCCTTTTCAAAAAATAAAATATAGAGCTATATAAGCAAGCCGCTTATTCCTTTCTCGGGATAGGCGGCTTTTTTCATTTTCCCAACTCAAAAAATTTTTTCAAACTTTTTTCAAAAACACCCGATAATTTGACCTCTCCCAGTCCGAACAAGTGAAAGGGTTATTTCTTAACTCCGATTAGGAGCAACTCTTTCGCTGTTCCTTGACAACTGAATATATAGGCACATCGGACTTTAGTTCTGATGATGAGCCACCTTATCGGGTACGCCAAGACCTCTGAAACGGAGCGAGCGAGAATCCCTGGTAAAAGTGTCAGGCTGCACCTGATACGGCGATGACAGTCAGAATGATAATGATACTTCTCTACGGAGCTGGCGGAGAACCCGGCAGAGGTGAAATTCCTATGACACGGTTTCGCAAACCGTGACCGATGTGCTTCCCACACAAAGCAACAGCTTTACGCAGGGGGTGTTGAAAACAAATACTGCGTTGATACATAGCCGTCTGAACACAGCCGGCTATAAATCTATCGAAAGGAGGAAAGCCAATGCCAAACTGTAAAACCATTGCTATCTGCAATCAGAAGGGCGGCACAGGCAAAACGACCACAACGGTCAATTTAGGGATAGGGCTTGCGAAGCAAGGTAAAAAGGTACTCCTTGTAGATGCCGATCCGCAGGGCGACCTCACGACTTGCCTCGGATGGAAAGATAATGACAGTCTGCCGACTACCATTACCACTAAGTTATCCGAGATAATGCGTGAAGAAAACGGAAACCCGCATTTCGGTATTCTGCATCACGAGGAAAATGTTGATTTGCTTCCCGCAAACCTTGAACTGTCCGCAATGGAAATGATGCTTGTAACGACTATGAGCCGTGAAACTGTTTTGAGAACCTATCTGAATAAGGTAAAGAACGATTACGAATATATCCTGATCGACTGTATGCCTTCCCTCGGTATGGTAACTCTGAACGCTTTAGCGGCGGCAGACAGCGTAATCATCCCCGTTCAGGCTCAGTATCTTCCCGCAAAAGGAATGACACAGCTTATGCAGACCATCGGGAAGGTTAAGCAGCATATCAACCCAAGCCTGAAGATTGACGGTATCTTACTGAATATTGTAGATAACCGAACAAACCTTGCGAAAAGCACGGCGGACGCACTGAGGAAAAACTACGGAAGCGTGATTAAGATATATCACTCAGCCATTCCTATGGCAGTAAAAGCCGCAGAGGTAGCGTCGAAAGGTGTCAGCATATATAAGTATGAACCGAACAGTCCTGCGGCGAAGGCTTACGCTGAATTGACAAAGGAGGTGTTAGCCGATGGCAGGAAGAAAGAGCGACTTCACTCTGCCGACGCTCGATGACCTGTTCTCAACACAGGAAATGAGAGACGATGCGAAACTCGCAAAAATCCGGGATATTCCATTAGAGCTGATAGACGATTTTCCCGACCACCCTTTTAAGGTGCGTGACGATGAAGATATGATGCAGCTTGTTGAGAGCGTCAAGGAGCGTGGGGTTATCACCCCGGCAACCGTCCGTCAAAAAGAGGACGGCAGATATGAGCTTGTTTCCGGTCACAGGAGAAAACGAGCGTGTGAGCTTGCAGGCTTTGAAACGCTCCGATGTGAGGTAGTTGACCTTACAAGAGATGAAGCAACCATCTTAATGGTGGAAAGCAATTTTCAAAGGTCGCAGATACTTCCCTCGGAAAAAGCGTTCGCATACAAAATGCGTTTGGAAGCAATGAACAGGCAAGCAGGCAGACCAAAAAAAGAAAATTCGACACCAGTGGTGTCAGATTTTGAACGGCAACGAACAAACGAGGTTTTAGCAAACGAAGTTGGAGAAAGCCGTGAGCAAATTCGCAGATATATTCGCTTGACCAATCTTGTCCCCGAACTGCTTGACCTTGTGGACGAGGGCAGAATGAAAATGCGACCTGCCGTTGAGATTTCTTTTCTTGACGAGGACTGCCAGCGTGATTTGGTAGACGAAATCGACTTGAACGACTGCACTCCGTCCCACGACCAAACAATCCGTATGCGAAAGATGTTTGAAGAAAAGAAGCTCACACCCGAAGCCATACAAGCCATTATGTCGGAGCAGAAACCCAATCAGCGTGAGAGAATTGTGCTTAGTGGGGATAAGGTGCGACAGTATATCCCGAAGAATATTCCCCTTAACCAAACAGAGGATTATGTCTGCAAGGCTTTGGAGCATTATGCGGGTTATTTGAGAAAGCGGGCAGAGCGTGACGCAAGGTAGCAGGAGTAACATTTTCCGTTTCCCCTTCCTCACACTCTAACCCCTAAGTACAAGCTAACCTACCGAAGAAAGATATATAACTATCTCTCAATATATATCTATCTCCATAACTTAAAGCTATCTCAAACAATTCGCATCATTCCCACTTAAAGGAGGTGGTTGCTAAAATAAAAGATTAGCCTATTCGCACCTTTGTCAAATTGCAGAGAACTTTCTACAATGAAGGCGAAAGGAGCGAATCGCAATGAAAAACAAAATCTTGTGCTTTGGCTTGGTTCTCATTTTCCTTGCCTCAATGTGCGGATGTAATGCTGAAAAAGCCGATATTTTGGAAAGCTCGGATATAGCCGACTGTTCTTCTTCGGTGAGTAATACGGAAACTTCCGATGAAACGGATACGACCGTAGAAATTGAGCCTGAAAAAGCAACAGAAACGGAGAAAACATCTTTTGAGCCTACATCGGAAAGTAACGAGCCTGAAACTGCTCCGACAGAGAGCAAGAAACCAGTTGAAGCCGACAAAACGGATATTCCAGCCGCACCAACGGCAGAAACAGAAACACCAAAGCCCGAAGCGCCCAAACCGACCGTAAGCGAAGAAACAAAAGAGCCGGAAAAGCCTGTACAGCCGGAAAAAGAACCTCCGACAGAACAGCCTACGGAAGAAGTAAAGCCAAAAACAGCTTACGACTACGAGTTTGACATTGAAGCAATTCGGAGCGACCTCATTTCTCTCGGCTGCTCTATGGGACTTACTCATATTACAACCGATGACGGAACGGCGATCACACCGGACAATGCTTCGTGGGCGACGCCTGTTACGGCTTCCGAGTCGTTTCAGGGAGAACGCCTGAAAAGAAAACTCACGGACTATGTGCAGTCGATGCCGGATATTATCACCGCTTACGGCGGCGCACCAATCGAATATTTCACGATATATATTGAACCGCTTGGAAGCGGCAGCTACCGGATATATTTCCTGTACTGAGTTCGTGAGAACCTACCCTCTGCCCGAAAAGACAGAGGGCTTTTTTATACCCAAATCAAGAAAGGACGGTTAAACCGAAATGAAAAATTTTGCAAAATCAAAAGGAAAGCGCATAACTGCCGCACTCCTGTGTGCCGTTATGTGCATTATGTCCCTTCCGCTTTCCGCCTTCGCCTTTACAGCAGAGGAAGGAAAAACCGTAGACGCATACTACGGCGACCGCTATTTCGGATCGGACGGTGACTATTACTATTCTCCTGAAAGTCATCAATATATTGCCTATGATGAGAATGGCAACACGAGCCTTCATTCTGCGAGTGGAGTCCACAGAAGAACCAAGCTGATGATTAAGGACAGCAGCGGTTCCCGACAGATTATGTGTATTGAGTCCGGTATTGACTATAACGCCGGAGGAACCTATAGCAGCGTAAACGGCAAGAACAGCTCATATTTTCAGAACCTGCCGACAACGGCACAGTACGGAATTATGCTGACCTCCGTGTATGGTTGGCGCCCGGGTACAACAGCACCGATCAGCGGGACAAATGAGGACGACTTCTCTATGGCGACGCAGACAATTCTGTGGGAATATCAACAGCAGCTTCGTACCTCTCCGACTACTCTCAAAGCAAACAGCTACGGTGTTCCTGCCGACACCTACTATCAGTGCATCAAAGGCAGACCTGCCGAGAAGTGCTATGACTGGCTTCTTACGCAAATGCAGAGCCACGCAACCATTCCGAGCTTTGCTTCCAATAAGAGCAGCTCTGCAACCACCTATACGCTGAAATACAATCAGGCGGCAGATAATTACAGTCTTACGCTGACCGATACGAATAATACGCTGTCGGATATTAAGTTCAGCGCAAGCGGTATTACCGTTTCAAGAAGCGGCAACAAATACACCTTTACTTCAAACAAGATGATTGAAACCGCCGTTAGTGTTACGGCGCAAAAGAATGTACCCGGTATTGACGGCAACTTCCTCGTTTGGGGATACCCCGGAAAGCAGACAATGATGTCGGGTGCGGAAGATCCGGTCGTATTCTATCTCAAAATCAAGACAGAAACCACCGGAGTCGGTCATATCGTGAAGCACTCCGAGGACGGAAAGGTGGCAAACATTAAGTTCAACATTACCGGAAACGGCGTGAATCAGACCGTCACCACAAAGGCGGACGGCACGGTGGATATTGAACTTATGCCCGGCGTATATACCGTTACGGAGCTGACCGAGGAAAAGTATGAGCCGCAGAATGTGCAGAGGGTTACGATTGTATCGGGAAATACCTCAACGGTCACATTCAGCAATACACTCAAGCGTGGCGACCTTCAGGTAATCAAATCCTCCGAGGATAATCTTGTGGAGGGCGTTACCTTCCACCTTTACGGCACATCTCTTTCCGGTATTTCCGTTGATGAGTATGCCGTGACAGATAAGAACGGTGTTGCTACCTTTAAGGATGTCCTGATTTCAGGCACAACGCCCTACACCATCGAGGAAATGGACACAGCTATCCGTTATGTAGTCCCTGCTAATCAGACCGCACCTGTTAAGTGGAAAGAGGTTACTACCCGCAATTTCACAAACATTCTCAAAAAGTTTACCGTGACCGTGACAAAGAGCGACCGTGAAGAAGGCAGCGCCCAGGGCGGCGCTACCCTTGCCGGAGCAGTTTACGGTATCTATAAAGGAGAAACCCTTGTGGACAAATATGTTACGGACAAAAACGGGCAGTTCACCACGAAGGAATATGTCTGCGACAATGACTGGACAATCCGTGAAATCACTCCGTCCGAGGGCTATCTGCTTGACACCACAATCCATAAGGTTGGTGCTGAACCGCAGCTTTATACCGTGGAACACAATCAGACTGCAAACGATGTTAACGAGCAGGTTATCAAGGGCAATATCGCCATCATCAAGCATACCGACGATGGAGAAACCAAGATTGAAACGCCTGAAAGCGGTGCAACCTTTGAAATCTACCTCAAATCCGCAGGAAACTATACCGCTTCTGAGGAAGATGAGAGAGATATTATCGTCTGCGACGAAAACGGCTTCGGACAGACAAAGGATATGCCTTACGGCGTATATACCGTTCATCAGACCTCCGGCTGGGAAGGCCGTGAACTGATGAAGGACTTTGATGTGTTCATTGCTCAGAACGGACAGACCTACCGCTATCTTATCAACAATGCAAACTTTGAAAGCTATATCAAGGTTGTCAAGGTGGACGCAGAAAGCGGCAAGACCATTCCTTATGCCGGAGCAGGCTTTCAGATTTACGATCCGACAGGAAATCTTGTTACGATGTCCTTTATCTACCCGACTCCGACAACAATCGACACCTTTTACACCGACGCAAACGGCTGTCTTGTGACACCGGAGAAGCTGGAATACGGCAAGGGATATTCTCTTGTTGAGGTTCAGGCTCCCTACGGATATGTTCTCGACAGCACTCCTGTGTACTTTGATGTAACGCAGGATAACGCTACCGAAGAAAGCGGGGTTACAGTGATTAAAGTGGATAAGCCGAATATGGCACAGAAAGGCACAATCACCGTAGAGAAAACCGGCGAAGTGTTCTACGGTGTAAGCGTAAGCGGCTCGGAGGATACCGAGGTCATTTACCAGCCGATTTTTGAAATCGCCGGACTTTCGGGTGCGGTTTATGAAATCCGTACAGCCGAGGATATTATTACTCCTGACGGAACAGTACGCTTCACAAAGGGCGAGGTTGTGGATACCGTTACTACGGGCGAAGATGGGCTTGCCAAGAGCCGTGAACTCTATCTCGGCAAATATGAAGTCAAAGAAATCAAAGCACCTTACGGTATGGTGTTGAATGATGAAATTCATACCGCAGAGCTTGTGTATGCCGGACAGAATGTTTCCGTGACGGAAACTGCCACCTCTTTCGTGAATGAAAGACAGAAGGTTGAAATCAGCTTGAAGAAAACGCTTGAAGCAAGCAATCTTTTCGGTATCGGACAGAACGGTGAAATGAAAAATATCAGCTTCGGTCTGTTTGCCGCCGAGGAGCTTGTATCTGCAAGCGGTACTTCTATCCCTGCTGACGGGTTAATTGAAATCGTTACCCTTGATGAAAGCGGAAGCGGTACGGTTAAAACCGACTTGCCTATGGGCGGCTACTATGTAAAAGAGCTTGCCACCGATGAGCATTATATCCTCTCGGATACCAAGTACCCCGTAACATTTGAGTATGCGGGACAGGAAACCGCAAAGGTTCAGCTTGCGGTCAATAACGGCGAAGCAATCGAAAACAACCTCATCTACGGCTCTGTATCTGGCAGGAAGGTCGATGAAAACGGCGAACCTCTCGGCGGTGCGCTGATCGGACTCTTTAAGTCCAACGATACCGAATTTACAAAGGAAAACGCTTTGATGACTGTCACTTCAAAAGAAGATGGCAGTTTTTCTTTTGAGCAGATTCCGTTCGGTATTTGGTATGTAAGAGAAATCGAGCAGCCGACAGGCTTTGTCCTGAACGAAACCGTATATGAAGTGAACATTGCCGAAAATGAACAGGCTGTCGTAATCGAAATCGTAAACGAGTTTGTTCGTGGCAATATCACGCTTACCAAAGTGGATGCAGACTTCCCCGACAACAAGTTGACCGGAGCGACCTTTGAAGTATATCACGACAACAACGCTGACGGAAAGCAGGATGACGGTGATACGCTGATCGGTACTCTTATCGAAAGCGAAGCAGGAATTTATGAGATGAAAGACCTGCTTTACGGTCACTATCTCATAAAGGAAACCAAAGCGCCGGAGGGCTTCCTGCTTGATACAGGCATTTATCCCGTATTCATTGAAACGGACGGTATGACCTATTCCGTGGAGAACAAGGCGGGCGTTGGCTTTATCAACGAGGCAATGAAAGGAAACCTGAAAATCGTCAAGACATCTTCTGACGGCAAGGTGGAAGGCTTCTCCTTCCGTATTACCGGAGCAAACGGCTATGATGTAACGCTCAAAACCGATGAGAATGGCGAAATCTTCATCGAGGGACTCCGCATCGGTGAATACACCGTGTCTGAGGTAGCCGACGAGGTATCTGCACCTTACTCCCGACCTGCCGATAAAAAGGCAAATGTTATGACCGACTCCACCACGATTGTGGAAATGCACAATGTTGTCATCGACACTCCGAAAACCGGAGATAACAGCAAGCTCGGCTTGTGGCTTGCTCTGCTCGGTGCTTCCGCTGCCGGTATCGGCGTGACAGTCTATGCAGGTGTTAGAAAAAAGAAAAAGGAGGATTCTGAATAATGGAACCTAAAACAATTATCGCAATCGTTTTGGTCGCCTTTATAATTGGCGGCTTTATCTTTCTTCAGGTAAAAAACAGAAAGAAGAAATAACCTACGGGGGGCGGATGAAATACTCCGTCCCCTTATTCTTTTTAAGGAGGAGCCTATGAAAACAATGAAAACAGTTGAAAGCCGGGTTCTGCAAATTCTTCGGGACTGTCCCGAAACGAGAAATGAGGATATGCTGCTTTTCTACCGTTACTACAACCGCTTTGCCGACTATCTTCGCGCAGGCGAACTTCCGCTTGAAGATTTGGCATATAACTACAAGGCATACGGACTTCCGTGCTTTGAGTCTATCCGCAGAGCAAGGCAGCGTGTGCAGTCCCTGTTTCCTGAGCTTTCCCGCAACAGTGCCAACGAACAAGACGGCTCTGTTGTAATCGTAATCAACATTAACGGAGGGTAAGGCAATGGGTAAGGAAAAACGAATGATCGGAGATTATACGGTACTCAGCTCGGTCAATGTGGGCGAAAAGGAAGTTATCTTGGCTTCCAATGAGCAAAGCACAAACGGAGAGAAATTTTTGTGCGGCTTTGTAGAGCGAAACGACCTTTTTGAACTGTGCAAGGAATGTGTGGTAAGCGATGACTATATTGAAATTGCCCACATTTTCGGGAGCCGTGTTGCCAATGAAGCGGAGCTGTTCAAAGAGCAGGTCAAAAAGCTGGATATTCCCATCACGGTCATTACCGAAGCAGACTGTATTCCCGACCATTATTCAAAAGACATCAACGGCAGGGTTATTGCCATTGATCCGAAGGTATTAAAGCCTGAATTTCAGAGAGCCGACAGACAGCTCTACTTGGTTACAGGCGGTTTCGGTGCATCGGCAAACAGCCGAGGAAGCGCTGTGTTCTGCACCAATCTTCATACCGGGAAAAATACCCGATATGAAAGAATGGATGTTATGGGCGAAGTAAAGCCCGAATGTATGCCGGACTGGGCAAAAGAAAAAATTGCCGCTATGAACCGAAGCAATAAAAACAAAGACAGAGAACGATAAGGAGGTACAGACCTATGAAAGATACAATTACCCTTCAGCAGAAGGTCAAAGTCTTAAACAAGCTCTTTGATGCGAAATGCAGAACCGAAAAGGACTTGCAGGGACTATCTATGGAAAGCATTTTGAAAATCCCGAACATCACCATTCAGGATATGACGGTGATTATGGAGCTTCAGAAAGCAACCAAATCGGGCAAGCTGTTCTCCTACTTAGGCGGTGGTACAGATGAGCAGCAAGCAGAATGACCGTCATATTATCTGGAGCGATATTCACCTTGATTTTGAGGACTGGCGGGCAGACCTTGAAGAACAGTACCCCGACCTGTCCGAAGATGAACTGATACAGAAAATGTACGAAATCAATTCCGACTATCTCGGTGACGAGCGTATGAACCTGAATGTTCAGCTCTCACAGCCCATCTTGGTTGTGGCGGACATCGGGCGTTGGGACGGTCGTTATGACGGGTATGCGGAAATCAAGACAGGCAATATCAAAGACTGTTTGTATTCCCAAATGGATATGTGCGAGTGGTATGTGGACAAGTACGGAGATCTCCGTGCCGACGCCGTTCATCACGACGGGACAAATCATTACCTCTACCGTGTGTATAAGGACACCGCAACAGACAGTCAGGTTGAAAATCTCAAAGCAAAGATTTACGATGGCAAGGCAACACGAGCCGATATAACGAGAGTGACAAGGCGGCTCGGTGATGAAATTGCCGCCGTTTACGGGTTCGATATTCCCCGGCAAAAGAAGAATATCGAGAGAGCGAGGTGAAAATATGGATTACCGAATTATGAACCCTGCCGAAAGAAAATACACCTTCCGCCAAAGCCAGCAGATTTCTATGCAGACGGGACTTATCGGGTATTTGAGAGCAGACTTCGGCAGTACGGGAAAAGAGTTTTATTCCACTTGGAACGATTTCAGAAAGGACTTAAAGACCGACGATTTCAAAAAGGAATTTGACTTGGTGATAAACTCCTACCGTTTCGGGGACGGCGAGTTTTTAAGCGGCAGAAGCACTATGTCAAAATTCTGCTATGAACATCCCGAAAGCAGCTACGAGGATGACCGTAATCATTACGGCGTCCGTGTTGATACCGAACAGTATTCATATTTAATGCGGTTAAATCCCAACCGTGGAGAGTACAATCTGTACTGCTATTGCTATCAGCGGGAGTGGCTTGACAATCATCTGCAAAAAGCCGAAAAAGGTATCCGCTTTATTGATCCGCACTACAAAGAGCAGTTCACTATCCCTGACGGAGATAAAATCCGCATAACTTTAAGCAGCGGTGAGCATTACGACAGAGAGTGCAGATATATCGATGATTACCACCTTGAGGTGGGCGACAATCTCTATCATATCTGCGAGTTTGCCGAGCGAATGGAGCAAAACGGAAATACCGTTATTCCGCTTCGTTCCTCTCTGCCGGAGCAATGCTATGTGTACTTGCCGACGAGCAATGAAATCGGCATTATCCAAAAAGGCGAAACCGGATATTACAAAACAGACCTGACAGACGGCGTTCCCGGTGAAATGAAAGAGCTTGCCGACTCTATGAACCGTAAGCTCGGTGTTACAAAGGGACAAGCCGAAGCAATGAAGACTGGCTCAATGTTTGGGTGGAAAGTTCCTGCCGCCGATCCGAAAAACTATGACGAAAACGGAAAACTTGTAAAGCCAAAACGGAACAAAGATTATGAAAGATAAGGAGGTGTTTCCCGATGGCTCGTAAATATGACCTTATTTCCGAACTGTACGACCGTACCTGCAAGACGGTGGTATCCTCTCCGCAGAATTGGGAAGCCTTTTTGACTTCTGCCTGCCGAAACTATAAGCTACGCTTCGATGAACAGCTTTTGGTGTTCGCACAGCGACCGGACGCTACCGCAGTTCTTGAAATTGAGCGTTGGAACGGCACTTTCGGTCGATGGGTTAATCGAGGTGCAACCGGTATTGCGGTCTTTGACGACGATGCAAGCAGAAGCCGCCAGCGTCTTATCCATTACTTTGACATTTCCGACACCCATCCGAGCAAGTATTCCCGTCCTGTTCCTATTTGGGAAATGAAGCCGGAATATGAGCAGGAAATCACCGAAACCCTTGAAAGCACCTTTGGAACGCTGAATAACAGCCAAAGCCTTGCGGACGCAGTTATGAGTGCGGCACAAAACGCCGCCGAGGACAATCTTCCCGATTATACCCGTGATTTGCTATACTCTGTAAACGACAGCTTCTTGGAGGAACTGGACGAGGACAATATTTCCACCATATACAGAAAAGTTGTTACCAACAGCGTGGCATATATGATGATGGAACGGCTCGGCATTGATACGGAGGAATATTTCGAGCGTGAAGATTTTGAGGATATTATCAATTTCAATACGCCCGGTACGCTTAATGCCCTGGGCTTTGCCACCAGCGACATTGCCGAAATGGGACTTACCGAGATTGCAAAAACAGTGATGTCCCTTGATAGGCAAAATCGCATAATTGCAGAAAACAGAAAGCCTGATTACAATATAGGCAGAAATCAAAACACAGAAAGGAGTCCACAAAATGAACGAGCTGACATACACGATGCAGGGCGATTACAGACTGCCCAATTTGGAGCTGCCGGAACAGCTGGAAGCGCCGATGGGACGGTACTCCCGAATGAGGGCGAAGTACCTGAAAGAGAACCGCAAGGTGCTGTATTACAATCTCCTGACGAGCTGCAAGCTGAGCGAGCATCTGACGCAGATCGAACAGACGGCGACCGAAATGGAGGAACGCTTGACGAAAGAGATGGCGGCGAAGGAAGGCTTGACCGAGAGCCTGAAAGCGACGGATATGATGAGTTGGGTTCGGAAGATGAACAACCTGAAGAGCCGAGTTCAGGAAATCGTGATGAAGGAAGTAATCTTCGCTTAGAGTATTACGACCGAAGCAACGAGGACAGAAGCCTTCCGTTCTTCGGTCACGATGATACTATCCGTGAAATCCTTGCAACCACACCCCACCTGAAAGCCACCAAAGATGAAATCCGTGCATTTTACGAAAGTGTAGCCGACGAGGACAAGCGCACCGAGTATATCAAGAGTATTTTCAATAATGATTTTACCGAAGTGATACTGGGCGACGGCAGACGAGTCGGCTACAAGACTTATCAGAATGTGCTTCAGCTTTGGGAAGGTAGTTATCTTAGCCGTACAAAGCAGAGCTTTTACGACTGGGGCGTGATAGCCAAACATTTTGAAGCAATGCGTCTTTTGGGCGAGCTTCAGGACACAATGAAACCCTTGCCCTCCATAGACGGGCAGATGAGCTTAATGCTCAATTACGAAGCAGAGGTAACAAAACCCTCTGCTTTTTCCTTTTCTCAGGAGATCATCGACGCTGTTCTCACCCGTGGAAGCGGCGTGTCGGAGGGAAAGTTCCGCATTTATGAGCAGTTTCAAAAGAGCCTTTCAAAGAAAGAAAATGTGGATTTCCTGAAAAATGAATACGGTTGGGGCGGTTCTTACCCCGTTATCACCGGAACGGGCATTGACGAGCAGCACGACGGCAAAGGCATCAAAATCTCGAAGAATGTAAACGGCGAAGAAGTCAAAGTGCTTCTGAATTGGAATCAGGTTGAAAAGCGCATTTCTGAGCTTATTAAAATGGATAGATACCTGAACCCGAAAGAAAAGGAACTCTACCCTGAGTGGCTTGAGCAACACGAAATTCGCAGAGCCGAAGCCGCAGAGGAACGCAGAAAGCGAGAAATCCTTTCTACTGCACCACCCGAAAAGAAAGAGCCTGAACCGAGCAACGAAAGATATGAATATCATCTTGGCAACACCGTTTATCTCGGTGCAAACGAGTATGAAATTCTGTCCTTTGACAATGACCGGGTAATGCTCTATGATACGCAGTTCCCGTTGTTCAATAAGGAAATGACAAGAGCCGAGTTCGACCAAAAGGTTCAGGAAAACCCGATGAACGACCATCTGAAAGTAAAGGTTTTACCAGCCGAAGAAATCACGGACAACACAAAGGTGAGAATATCTTTGGATAGCGGAAACGACCTTGTTCATTGGATATATTTTAATCCCGACGCAAATGCCGGTGGTCAGTATGTCTCAGGTGATTTGGGCTTCACTGTTTTTGAAGAACTCATCGAACAGTATGATATTGCGAACCATCCCGAAAACACGGATAGGTTTGTTTCCGACCTTGAAGAAATGTCGGATCAGTTTTTGGCTGACATCAACACGCCTTTCTTTATGGAAGCGGAAAACGACTATGAGATGGACTGCGACTATACCGAGTTCACACCCGAAAACATTCTCAAAATCCACAAGGATATTCAGGAATTTGAAACGGAACATCAATCAGAACTCAACAGAATGGCTGGGCAGAATGAGCCGAACGCATTGCCGGTTTATGACCGTGTAAGAGAACCGTATAGAAGTTATCTTGCGGTGAAAGCCGAAAATCCCGACAGTCTTGTGTTGTATCAGGTTGGCGATTTCTTTGAAGCCTATGGCGAGGACGCACAAAAGGTTGCTGAAGCTCTTGACCTTGTGATGACCTCCCGTGCGATAAGCGACAGCGAGAGAGTTCCTATGGTGGGCTTCCCGCAGCACACCCTCGAAACCTATATGAATATGCTGACCGACAGAGGTTTTGACCTTGCGGTTTCAACCGTTGACGGCAGCGAGCGCAAGGTTCTTTCCATTGTTTCTACGATCAAGGAAGCTCCGGTACAGTCAAAGCCTATCGGCAGAATTGATTACCTTCATACGGACGGGCGTGTTCGTGAGAGCATCGAATACACAAGTCCCTATCAGTTTGAAAAGGACATTAAGGAAGAAAATTACTACGGCGTTCCGATGAAAATTGTTCTGTATAAGGACAGGGACGGAACGACCATTCCGCAGGACTTTATCTCACAGCTTGATCCGTCGCCGCAGGGCGTTGAGATTATCGACAGTCCGTATCTGAAATCTTCCCTTGATATTGCTAAGGAGATTATTGACGAATACTGTCGAGAAGAATTTGAGCGTGACGAGGGTGCGGACTACTCTAACCTTTCCGAAGTCAATGTGGCATACACAACGACCGAAGATGATAAGCACGAAATACAGGCGAATGTCAACCTTGTAGACTTCAAGATTGAAACCCTTGTGGACGGTACGGTTATCCGCACCGAACAGTACGACAGTCTTGAGGATATGACCGAGCGAGGTCTGAAGAACCTTTCCTTTGATGACCTTGTTTATCTGTCCGAAGAAGAACTTGAGCGTGTGGAAAAGGCTTCTGCCCCCGTAGTTCCTGCTTGGGAAAAGCAGAAAAAAAGTAAGGTGCAGTCCTTTGACTTACACCCTGAAATCCCAATGTCCGAACGACACAACTTTGACTTTGCCAATAACGAGATTGAAGAAGTCAATAAAAAAGAGCGTTTCCACCGCAACTATGCGGCGATTACGGTCTTGAAAAGATGTCAGCAAGAAAACCGATTTGCTACACTTGACGAGCAGATAATCTTGTCGAAATATGTCGGTTGGGGCGGTATTCCCGAAGCATTTGATGAACGAGCAGGAGCTTGGCACACCGAGTATGCGATGCTCAAAAATATCCTGACTCCTGAAGAATATGAGTCGGCAAGAGAAAGCACCCTGACTGCTTTCTACACTCCGCCTACGGTTATTAAAGCCGTATATAAGGCTATGGAGCAGTTAGGTTTTCGTGAGGGCAATATCTTGGAGCCTTCCTGCGGTATCGGTCATTTTATCGGTATGCTGCCCGACTCAATGAGCGAGAGTAAAATCTATGGCGTTGAGCTTGATACCGTTTCGGCGGGTATCGCACAGCAGCTTTATCAAAAATCCTCTATTGCCGCACAGGGCTTTGAGGAGGCTAATCTACCCGACAGCTTCTTTGACGCCGTTGTGGGTAATGTGCCGTTTGGGGATTTCAAAGTTCCCGACAAGAGGTATGACAAGCACAAGTTCCTGATCCACGACTACTTTTTCGCAAAGTCCCTTGATAAACTTCGACCGGGCGGCGTTATGGCGCTCATCACGAGCAAAGGAACGATGGACAAGGAAAATCCCGCAGTCCGAAAGTATATCGCACAGAGAGCCGACCTGCTCGGCGCTATCCGTCTGCCGAATAACACCTTTAAGGGCAACGCCGGAACGGAAGTCGTTTCGGATATTCTCATCCTGCAAAAGCGTGACCGCATTGTAGATATTGAGCCTGACTGGGTGCATCTCGGCACAGACGAGAACGGCATTGCGATGAACAGCTACTTTGTAGAGCATCCCGAAATGATACTCGGCGAGATGAAAATGGTATCGGGGCGTTTCGGTCCTGAACCCTTCTGTGTACCGTATGAGGGAGCTGACCTTGCAGAGCAGCTCAGCGAAGCCGTTGCAAACATTCACGGTGAGATTACGGCTTATGAAGTGGAAGATGAACTCACCGAAGAAGATAATTCCATCCCCGCCGATCCGACCGTTAGAAACTTTTCCTATACGCTTGTGGACGGCAAAATCTATTTTCGGGAAAACAGCCGAATGGCTCCCGTTGATGTTTCTGCCACCGCAGAAAACCGCATTAAGGGTATGATTGCGATCCGTGACTGTGTCAGAAACCTGATTGAGTTGCAGACCGAAGATTATCCCGACTCGGCAATCAAGGAGGAACAGGCAAAGCTAAACAGCCTCTATGATACCTTTACGGCGAAGTACGGTCTTATAAACAGCCGTGCCAATTCTTCTGCTTTCTCACAGGACAGCTCCTTCTCTTTGCTCTCGGCTCTTGAAGTCTTGGGCGATGACGGGCAGCTTGAAAAGAAAGCGGATATGTTCTTTAAGAGAACAATTAAACCCCATACCCCTGTTACCTCGGTAGACACTTCGAGCGAAGCGCTTGCCGTATCTATGGGCGAAAAAGCCTGTATTGATATGGAATATATGTGTGAGCTTTCAGGCAAACCCGAGGAAGAAATCTTTGCCGACCTTAAAGGTGTTATCTTCTTAAACCCGATGTACGGGTACGGGAACAGCACCGAAGCAAAGTACCTTATGGCTGACGAATATCTCTCCGGCAATGTCCGTGAAAAACTCGTCTGGGCAAAAAAATCGGCACAGCTTTCACCTGAAGAATACAGTATCAATGTGGAAGCGCTCCAAAAGGTGCAGCCAAAAGACCTGACGGCAAGTGAGATTTCTGTCCGACTCGGTGCGACTTGGCTTCCGCCTGAGATTGTAGAGCAGTTTGTGTTTGAGTTCTTGGGAACGCCGAGATATGCACAGTGGAACATCAAAATCCATTTTTCCGAGTACACGGGAGAATGGAATATCGAGGGCAAATCCTACGACCGAGGAAATGTCAAAGCGTACAGTACCTACGGCACAAGCCGTATCAATGCGTACAAGATTATCGAGGAAACGCTGAACCTGAAGGATGTGCGTATCTTCGATTATGAGGAAGATGCAGACGGCAAAAAGAAAGCAATCCTGAATAAAAAGGAAACTGCTATCGCTCAGGCAAAGCAGGAGCTTATTAAGCAGGGCTTTCAGGACTGGATATGGTCTGATCCTGAGCGCAGAGAAAGACTATGCAAGCTCTACAACGAAAAGTTCAACAGTATTCGTCCCCGTGAGTACGACGGAAGCCATATTACCTTTAACGGTATGAACCCCGAAATTGAACTGCGGGAACACCAAAGAAATGCGGTAGCGCATATCCTTTACGGCGGCAATACGCTTCTTGCACACGCCGTTGGTGCAGGCAAAACCTTTGAAATGACGGCGGCTGCTATGGAGTCGAAACGGCTCGGATTATGCAGTAAATCACTGTTCGTAGTCCCAAACCACCTCACCGAGCAATGGGCGTCGGAGTTCTTGCAGCTCTATCCGTCCGCAAATATTTTGGTGGCTACGAAAAAGGACTTTGAAACCAAAAACCGCAAAAGGTTCTGCGGTCGAATTGCTACCGGGGATTACGACGCTATTATCATCGGGCATTCTCAGTTTGAGAAAATCCCAATGAGCATTGAACGGCAGAGAGCTATCCTTGAACAGCAGCTTGAAGAAGTCACCAACGGCATTGCAGATTTGAAAAGAAACCGAGGAGATAATTTCTCGGTCAAGCAGTTGGAGCGCACGAAAAAATCCGTTAAACAGAAGCTCGATAAGCTCAACGACCAGTCCAAAAAGGACGATGTTGTGACCTTTGAGGAACTCGGTGTGGACAGGCTTTTTATTGATGAGAGCCACTATTACAAGAACCTTTTCCTCTATACCAAAATGAGGAATGTGGGTGGTATCGCACAGACCGAAGCTCAGAAATCCAGCGACCTTTTTATGAAGTGCCGCTACCTTGACGAGATTACGGGTGGTCGTGGTACGGTATTTGCAACCGGAACTCCGATCTCCAATTCTATGGTGGAGCTTTACACAATTCAGAGATATTTGCAGTACAACACCCTTGTGAAAAATAATCTGCAACACTTTGATGCGTGGGCATCCACCTTTGGCGAAACCGTTACGGCGGTGGAGCTGACACCCGAAGGAACAGGCTACCGAGCAAAGACAAGGTTTGCAAGGTTCTACAACCTACCTGAGCTGATGGCGATGTTCAAAGAGGTTGCGGACATTAAAACCGCAGATATGCTTGACTTACCCGTGCCGAAAGCAGTTTATCACAACATCTCGGTTAAGCCGTCTGAAATCCAAAAGCAGATGGTAGCCGAGCTTGCAGAGCGAGCAGAAAAAGTCCGCAACGGTATGGTGGACGCAAGCGTAGATAATATGCTGAAAATCACCAACGATGGCAGAAAGCTGGCTCTTGACCAACGACTGATTAACCCAATGCTCCCCGACTTTGAGGGCAGTAAGCTGAACGCCTGTGTGGACGCAATGTTTGAAACTTGGGAAAATGGAAAGGAAAAACGGCTGACGCAGTTATTCTTCTGTGACCTTTCCACTCCGAAAAACGACGGCAATTTCTCCGTGTATGATGACATTCGTAAGAAACTCATAGAGCGTGGAGTACCCGCCGAAGAAATAAAATTCATTCACGAAGCGGACACCGAAGCAAAGAAGCTGGAGCTGTTCAAAAAAGTCCGCAAAGGTGATGTCCGTATCCTAATGGGAAGCACTCAGAAGATGGGTGCAGGTACTAATGTGCAGAATAAACTTGCCGCATCCAGCGACCTTGACTGCCCTTGGCGACCTTCCGATTTGGAACAGCGACTCGGCAGAAGTATCCGTCAGGGCAACGAAAACCTTGAGGTAGATATTTACCGCTTCGTGACCGAGGAAACCTTCGACGCTTACCTCTATCAGCTTGTGGAGGGAAAGCAAAAGTTCGCTTCGCAGATTATGACGAGCAAATCGCCCGTCCGTTCCTGCGAGGATATTGACGAAACAGCACTGTCCTATGCTGAAATCAAAATGCTTGCAACAGGCAATCCGTATATCAAAGAGAAAATGGACTTGGATATTCAGGTGCAGAAATTGCGCCTGCTTAAATCCAACTTCTTATCTGAAAAATATGCTCTTGAAGATAAGATTATCAAGTTCTATCCGCAGGAGATCGCAAGACGAACTGATATGATTGCGGGCTTGAAATCCGATATTGAGAGAGCAAAACAGCACCCGAAACCGCTTGACGATAGCTTTATCGGAATGACGGTCAAGGGTGTTTTTTATTCCGAGAAAGCGGACGCCGGTAATGCAATTCTTGATGCGTGTCAGGCTATGACGAGTCCCGATCCTATTCCTCTCGGAGAGTACCGTGGCTTTCAGACAGAGCTTTCCTTTGATACCTTTGCGAAGGAATACAAGGTCAAACTCAAGGGCGAACTCGGTTATGCTGTGTCGCTCGGTACGGATACCTTCGGCAACATTACCCGTTTGGATAACGCTCTTGAGGGACTTCCGAAGCGTTTGGAGATAAACGAACAGGAGCTTGAAAATGTCAAAACGCAGTTTGAAACGGCAAAGGTCGATGTGGAAAAACCGTTCAATCAGGAAGAAGAACTCAAAACCAAAACCGCAAGACTGAACGAACTCAACGCACTTCTCAATGTGGATAAGCGTGAGAATGAGATTGTCGGCGGCGAGCCTGATGAGGGCGACGAAGAACCGACGCCGAAAAGCAAAGACCGTGAACGATGAAAGGAGTTGATGAAAATGGCGGTTGATTATAACGATCTGCTCTATGAAAAGGCGCAGAAAGAATACGATGATCTGATTGCCGAGCTGAAAGAATTGCCGAGTGAACAGGTCATTGAGAGAGCTTATGAGAAAGTCATAAAGGAAAACATTCTTTGCATTTTGGAGGATAGCCAGCGTGATCAGAAAGAAGCAAAGGCACTGTACCTCGAAAAATACCCGTTGGACAGGGCGTATCAGGACTGGCTCAAATCGGATGTATCCGAGACAGCTATGCTGCGTGACTCGATTGACGATACTGCCAAAGATGTTGTAAAAGAACGCAGAGAAAAACAGCGTGAAAGCAGGTGAAGTAAATGCCGTATATTGCGCCGGAGGTTATTACGGAAGCAAGGCGGATGGACTTACTCACTTACCTGAGAGCCTATGAGCCGAATGAGCTTGTACGCTTTTCCGGTAACACCTACACTACTCGTACCCACGACAGCTTGAAGATTTCCAACGGCAAATGGATGTGGTGGTCAAGAGGTATCGGGGGCAATTCTGCCCTCGATTATCTTGTAAAGGTCAAAGGTCTTTCCTTTCATGAAGCCGTAGAAACGATTATGGGTTGCAAGGTTGCACTTCCGACCGATTACTGCACTCCCAAAAAAGAAACGCCAAAAGAACTCAAACTGCCCCCTAAAAGTGCTTCCACAGATAGGATTACAGGGTATCTTTTCGGCAGGGGCATCGACTATGAAATCATCACGCACTGCATACAAAAGGGGCTGATTTTTGAGAGCCTGCCTTATCACAATGCCGTGTTTGTCGGCAAGGACGAGAAAGGAACGCCACGCTATGCCGCCTACCGAGCCACCAACAAATCAAGACTTATGGGTGACGCATCGGGCAGTGACAAGCACTATTCTTTCCGTCTTGAAGGCTCAAACAATTCAGAAGTCCACCTGTACGAATGTGCGATTGACGCTCTTTCCTATGCGACCTTAATCAAAATGAACGGAGGTAATTGGAGAAAAGAAAACCTTGTTTCCCTTGCCGGTGTTTACGCACCGAGAGAAAAAATCGAAGAAAGCAAAGTCCCCGCAGCGGTGGAAGGGTTCTTGAAAAGCCACCCGGAAATCAAGCGGATCGTGCTTCACTTTGATAATGATGAGGTTGGAAGAAAAGCGACGCAGGCGCTTCAAATCATTTTGTCCGACCGCTACGAAGTCATTGACAGTCCACCGAAATTCGGCAAGGACTTCAATGACTTTCTTTGTATGAAATTAGGAATTTACAAATCAAAGCAAAGGAGTTTTGAACGATGAATATACGAATTTATCAGGTTAATATGAAGCGTGACACCAACAATGTCGCCTTTATGAGATACGAGCTTTTGGAAAAGCTGCAAGGCAGTCAAGCTGTCAATGCCCAAATCTACGATAAGGTTTTTGACGGCGAGGTTGACTGCCAAACCCTCGAAGATGTGTATCAGATGTTTAATCTGAACCACCCCGAAGGGTACAAAGACCGTTCCCTTTCGGTGTCCGATGTGGTGGAGGTTATGGAAGATCCGATGCACCCGCATTGCTTTTATTTCTGCGACAGCGTCGGCTTTAAGCCCATAGATTTTGAGCCGAAGGACTGTCAGCTCGGCAGGACTTTTACGGATACGGAAAAGAAAAATATGATTTCCGTACTGCTTGTTGAGCCGAACAAGTACCCGAAGATGATTGAAATTGAGGACAGCCTTGAAGCAATGCAGAAAATTGTAGGCGGCGATATTGAAGAATATATGCCCTTTGAGGATGAGGTCGCAATCATCTGTAATGATGAAAGCAAGATGAACGGTATGCTGCCAAACCGTGCCGTTTATGCCGAGCCGGAAACGGTGGAAATGAGCTATCAGGAGATGACAAAACGCTTCCGAGAAGCCGAGAACAACCGTAAGGAACACCTCACCGGGTATGTCGTTTTTACCGAGGACAGCTTCGATAAACCGTACAGCGAGGAGTCCAGAACCTATGTAATCAGCTCAAACAATAAAGCGTTTCAGTCCGGCATGGGCGGCTATTCCATCTATGCTTCCTGCCTTGACGGGACTGATCCCTGCCTGCGTTTGGACGGATATATGTCTGCCGAACACGGCGGCGAGAACGGTTGGAAGATTGAAAAGTGTTATATGAAAGAGAACTCCCGTGAAATGCTTGACATCATTTTCGGTCAGTTCTTTATCGCTTATGCACCTATCGAATCGGAAAACTTTCAGAGTTTGCCGAAGAACCTTGCGGAGAAGTACAAGGAAAAATTCAAATATCCCGAACGCATTGCAAAGGTAAACGGCGAGATTGTCGCCGTTCCTTTTAAGCCTAAAACCAAAGAAGCGGAACGCTAATCTCAAAGAGAAACGGGGCAACCCGGAGAGTCTGCATTATCTTAGCAAGCAGACTGTTTTTACTCCTATCGGGCAAAAACAGTAAATCGCTTGTTAGGGGTTGCCCCTAATACCCCAATAAGAAAGGATTTTCTATATGACAGAATTTATCTTATTCATCGTCGGACTTTTGCTTGGCGGCTGTATAGGCGTTGTCTTTATGTGCTGCCTGCAAATCAACCGACTTTACAAAACTGATTCTATGAAAAAGGAGGTCGAAGCAAATGAAAAGAAGAACTGTTAAGAAGCAGTTTTGGTTTTCCCGTGACGAAGCACAGGACTTGCAAAAGAAAGCCAAGAAAACCTGCCTGACCGAAGCCGCACTTGTGAGATTACTTGTGCGTGGTTACGAGCCGAAGGAGCGACCTGACGAGCGTTTCTATGATGTGATGCGTCAGTTATCCTCTATCGGCAACAACATCAATCAGCTTGCGGCACAGGCGAACTCACTCAGCTTTGTCGATGCACAGAAACTTCAGAAGGAAGCCGAGCGCTGGCATAAGTTTCAGGCGGATGTGGAGCGACAGTTTCTCCGTCCCGAAAAGAGTGAGATGAAATGGCAGTAAGCAAGATATGGAAAGTGACAGCCCGCCTTGACCAAGTGATTGACTATGCGACCAATCCCGAAAAGACGGCGGCAAAAGAATATTCGCCGGAGCAGTATCAGGCGCTTGCCGATGTTTTGCAATACGCCAAGGACGAGGAAAAGACTGAGCGAGAGTTTTATGTAGGCGGCATTAACTGTAATGTCGCTACCGCCCGTGACCAGTTCGTAACGGTCAAGGAGCAGTTCGACAAATGCGACGGTATCCAAGCCTATCACGGGTATCTGAGCTTTAAGGACGAACCGAATATCACTCCCGAACTGGCACAGCAGATCGGGACGGAATTTGCCAAGCGTGTGTGGGGCGACAGATTTCAGGTCGTGGTAACAACCCACCTGAACACCAAGCACCTGCATTGCCACTTTGTTGTGAACTCCGTTTCCTTTGTTGACGGAAAGCGAATGCAGAACAACGAGAAGCATTGGCGGTATTTCCGGCACATTGCAGACGAGCTTTGCAGACAGCACCAGCTTGATGTGATTGAAAATCCGAAGCGTGGCACAGGCAAAAACTACTATGCCAGGAAGCTCCACGAAGCAGGGATGCCCAACTATGTGGACTCTGCAAAAGCTGTGATTGATGAAGCGATTTCAAAGAGCAACAGTTATGCCGATTTCAAATATATTCTCCGTCAGATGGGGGCGTCCTTTGACGATTCCCCGAACCACAAGTATCAGGTACTAAGGGTAAAGGGATACCAAAAGAATATCCGACTGACAAGGCTCGGTGATGACTATTCCCTCGACCGCATAAAGGAGCGTATCTATGAAAACCGGAACAGGGTTCGGTTAGAGCCGTTTCAAAAAGGCTATTACTACCGCCCGAAGCAATATGTCCTTTTGACACGGGAGCATAAGATACGAAAGGTCGGCGGTCTGTACGGACTGTACCTTCATTACTGCTATAAGTTAGGCTATCTGCCGAAGTATCAAAAACAAAATTCGGCTCGTCTTCATTATCTTCTCCGTGAAGATCTGATGAAGCTCGACCAAATAACCGCACAGGTAAGGCTGCTCGGCAGAGAACACATCTCTACCTCCGAGCAGCTTTTCTCATATAAGTCAAAGGTTGAGGACGAAATCAAAAGCCTTACTGCCGACAGAACACATCTCCGAAACGAAATACGAAAAGTAAATATTGATGATGATTTGCTGTCCGGCAAAAGGCAACAGATTTCAGCCTTATCCGAAAGGCTAAAAGAACTCCGCAAGGAAGTTCGGCTCTGCGACGGTATCGCTGAGCGCTCCGGCGTTATGCGGGAGAACTTAAATGCGGTGCTTGCAGATGAAGAAAAAATCAAGAACAACAGAAAGGAGAACCGTGATTATGAATACAGGCGGTGACGCAGCGGAACAGGTTGTCAGGCTTTCGCTTGAAGGCTTTGAAGTAGCTGCAAAACTAACGGGAACGGCGGCGAAGGAGCTGACCGTTCTTCTTGTTTCTGTGCTGAAGCAGGAACAGAAAACCAAAGGCAAAGCACGCCTTACCAATATGCTCAAATCGGGAAAGGAACTCAAGGTCTTTTCCGTTCCGAATAAAGACCTGAAGAAGTTTACCGAACAGGCAAAGAAGTACGGTGTGCTTTACTGCGTGCTGAGGGACAAATACAGCAAGGACGATAACGCCCCGGTGGATATTATTGCCCGTGCGGAGGACGCTTCTAAAATTCAGCGTATCTTCGACCGCTTTGAACTCGGCAATGTTGATAAGGGTTCCATCGTTGCCAATGCGGAAAAGAGCATTGCCCAGCGTGAGGAGCTTGCAAACGAAGTGCCGACCAAATCAAAGGGCGAAAGGATTGTGGAGGAAGCAATGGGAAAGCCCATTCAGAAGGACGGGGCATCTCACGAAAACCCCACGGTCGCCAAGACGGACAAAAACCCTCCGTCAAGGCAAAGCTCCGCCGAGGTCGATGGTAAATCTGATAAGGGTATTTCCAAATCAGCCGAAGAAAAGCCTTCCGTCCGTGAAAAGCTCGAACGGTATAAGGCACAGGCGAAAACGGAAAAAGAAGCAGACCGCACCGACCTTGATAAATCGGGAGAGAAACCCAAGTCCCAAAACCGCACCAATCAGACCACCCATCAGCAACCCAAGAAAAAGAAAAACAGAAATAAAAACAAAGCGAGGTAATCTACAATGACAAATAATTTCAAACCGAATAAGGGCGGCTACAGACAGCCGCAGCTTTCCCCCGAAGAATGGAAAGCAAAGAAACAGGCAGAAAAGGACGCCGTTTATCAGATGATTGACGATACGGCGACCGCAATCGTTCAGGACGGCGAAAAGTTCAGAGGCTTTCTTGATACACAGGCAAGGCTCGACCGCTATTCCGCCGCAAACGCTCTGCTCATTTATAACCAGTACCCAAAAGCCACCCAGCTTAAAGACTTCGGTGACTGGGCGGAGGAAAAGGTATCTATCAATAAGGGTGCAAAGAGTATCTCCATTCTTGAACCCGTTGAGTACACAAAGGCAGACGGTACACCGGGCGTTTCCTATAACGTCAAAAAGGTCTTTGATGTATCGCAGACCAAAGGCAGACAGACTCCGGCTCCTACCGTCAACCGTGATCCGCAGGCTCTCGTTGCCGTGATGATCGACACCTCTCCGGTTATCGTGGAGGTCGCACCCGAACTTCCGCATCCGCAGATGGGAGCCTTTTATGATAATGAGAAGCAGACGCTTTTTGTCAAGAAAGATATTGGCGACAGCGTTGCTCTCTGCCAGTGCGCAGCGCAGGAACTCGGCCACGCACAGCTTTCTATCGACAGCGACTCTTACAGTCGCAAGGATATGGGCTTTCAGGCAATGTGCGTCGGCTATATGCTCTGCAAAAAGTACGGCGTGGACACCAAAAACTTTGCTATCAACCGTATCCCGGAGGAATGGAAGAACAAAGAGCCGAAGGAAATCCGTGCGGAGCTTTCCAAAACCCGCACGGCTATGAATGAAATCCATTCCCGTGTATCCGAGGAGATGTACCGCCAAAAGCAGGAACGCTCCAAAGGCCGTGACAGCAGATAACGGAGGTAAAGAGAAATGAGAGAACGCCAGCACTTTGTCGCTTTGGACGAATATGAACACGGTATCGTGATTGACTCCCTCAATGAGAAGCGCAACGACCTTCGCAGCGAGGGCAAGTCTACCGACGCCGTTGATGAACTGATCGTAAAGGTCGGTCACGCCCCGCAAAAGAAGTTCAAGGTGATAGAAAAGGAAAAACGCCGAGATGAAGCAAGATGATAAGCAGTCTGCTGTCATTCTTTCCGTAATCGGCATACTTCCCGTAGTCTGGCTTGCGTTGTTGATTGCACCGTCCGTTAAAGGCGGCTTGCCGGAGATACTTCCGAAGTTGATGACAGTATTTAATAACCCGTTCCAAATAGAACTTTGCGAGGACAGCCTAAAAACTGTCCTCGTTTTGCTTTTGTGCTACGGCTTCGGTATCGGCATTTATTTCTCAACACGCAGGAATTACAGACGCCGGGAGGAACACGGCTCTGCTAAATGGGGCGACGCACGAGCTGTCAATAAGAAATACTGCCAAACGCCCAAAAGCGAAAATAAGCTGATGACTCAGAATGTGAGCATCGGACTTAACGCCAAAAAGCACAGGCGCAATCTTAACACTCTTGTGTGCGGCGGTTCGGGCGCAGGCAAAACCCGATTTTACTGTAAGCCAAATCTGATGCAGTGCAACTCATCATTTGTGATACTCGATCCGAAAGGCGAAATTGTCCGGGATGTCGGAAAGCTGCTTGAAGCAAAGGGGTATGAGATTAAGGTTCTTGACCTTATCTCTATGGAAAAGAGCCATTGCTACAACCCGTTTGTGTACTTACAGAACGACAACGATATTCAAAGACTTGTGACCAACCTTTTCAAGAGTACCACGCCGAAGGGTTCTCAAAGCAACGATCCCTTTTGGGACACGGCAGCGTCAATGCTTTTGCTTGCACTTGTATTCTATCTTCATTACGAAGCTCCTGAAGATGAACAGAATTTTGCAATGATAATGGAAATGCTCAGAGCCGGTGCGATTGAGGACGAGGAAGAACCAAGACCCTCGCCCCTTGATAATCTCTTTTCCGAACTGGAATATGAGAACCCCGACCATATCGCACTCAAGTATTATCATTCCTACCATTCAGGCTCGGCAAAAACGCTGAAATCCATTCAGATTACCCTTGCCGCCCGTTTGGAGAAATTCAACCTTGAAAGCCTTGCTTCACTCACCTCAACCGATGAGCTGGAGCTTGAAACTCTCGGTGAAAAGAAAACGGCACTATTTGCCCTGATACCTGATAACGATACGAGCTTTAACTTTTTGGTATCTATCCTTTACACACAGCTTTTTCAGCAGTTGTTTTATTCCGCCGACCATATTCACGGCGGCAGCCTGCCTATCCCTGTTCATTTCCTGATGGACGAGTTTGCCAATGTTTCGTTGCCTGATGACTTTGACAAGATACTTTCCGTTATGCGTTCTCGCTCGGTATCTGTCAGTATCATATTGCAGAACTTGGCACAGCTCAAAGCATTGTTCGAGAAGCAGTGGGAAAGCATCGTGGGTAACTGCGACGAGTTTTTGTATTTAGGCGGCAACGAACAGTCCACACACAAATATGTGAGCGAGCTGCTCGGCAAATCTACGATTGATACCAACACCTACGGCAAAAGCGAAGGTCGAAGCGGCAGTTATTCAACCAACTACCAAATCAGCGGTCGAGAGCTGCTAACCCCGGACGAGGTTCGTATGCTTGATAACCGTTACGCAATTCTCTTTATCCGTGGTGAGCGTCCGGTGCTTGATTTCAAATACGATATTCTCAAGCACCCCAATGTGGCGCTGACCGCAGACGGAAAAGCCGGCGTTTACGAACACGGCGAAGTGAAGTCCGATGTCGCTACCATCGAGCTTCTGAGCTTTGATAAATACAAGGCTCCCGAAACAGAAGTGGCAGAAACCAATTATGAACTCCTCTCAGATGAGGACTTTGAAAATGATTAAATTTATGGAGGTAAACACAATGAATATTTTTAAGAAAACCAACAACAAGGAAACCAAGAAACTGCCAATGACCGGAAAAGTTAAAAAGGGCTTTCGTGCCTACTGCGCCGTTGTGCTTTGTATGGCACTTATCGGCTGTATGTCTATGACCGCATTTGCGGCAAGCGGAGATCCGCTGACCGTTATCAACAATCTGTCCGATTTCATTTTCGGACTCATCCGTGCAATCGGACTTATCCTGCTCGGCTTCGGTATTGTTCAGGTCGGTCTTTCCCTGAAATCTCACGATCCTTCGCAGAGAGCCAATGGCTTCCTTACCCTTGCAGGCGGTGTCATCATCACCTTTGCAAAGGAAATTCTCACTCTCATTACGGGTTAAGCAAGGAAACACTCAAAAGGGGCATATCCGAAAAATCGGGTATGCCCCAAATTTGTAAAGGAGGTGCGTCAATTTGAGTGATAACTGGGTTGTGCAAAATCTCGAAAACGCCCTTGAAACTTGGAATGAGAAGCTATCTGAAATATGGACGCTTATCACAACGACGCCGCAGAACTTCAAAGGCGGCGGTATATGGAGCGTGATTGTCAATATAAACGGCGCTGTCCAGGCTATCGGCTTGGCACTGCTCGTTTTATTTTTCGTAGTCGGTATGGTAAAAACCTGCGGTTCGTTCTCCGATGTGAAGAAACCGGAACACGCATTGAAGCTGTTTATCAGGTTCGCTCTTGCCAAAGGTGCGATCACCTACGGTATGGAGCTGATGCTGGCGCTATTCAATATCGTACAAGGTACGATTACAACCATTATGAATGCCGCAGGCTTCGGCTCGCCGCAGCAGACAACGCTCCCGGCTGAGATGGTAACGACAATCGAGGACTGTGGCTTTTTTGAGAGCATTCCGCTATGGGCGGTAACGCTTATCGGCGGTCTGTTCATTACAGTCCTTTCGTTCCTGCTTATTATGACTGTTTACGGGCGTTTCTTTAAGCTGTATATGTATACGGCGCTTGCCCCGATTCCGCTTTCAACCTTTGCGGGAGAACCCTCGCAGAATGTGGGCAAGTCCTTTATCAAGAGCTACTGTGCAGTTTTGCTTGAAGGTGCGGTCATCGTGCTTGCCTGCATTATCTTCTCGGTGTTCGCTTCATCGCCGCCTGTTGTAGATACAAGTGCGGCAGCCGTAACGCAGGTGTGGGCATATATCGGAGAGCTTGTCTTTAATATGTTGGTACTCGTCGGCTCAGTTAAGATGAGCGACCGCATTATCCGAGAAATGATGGGACTGTAAGGAGATTTTGCAATGAAACAAACAACACGAAGATACAACAAATTCTCAGGATATTCCCTTGAGGATTGCGATTGCAGATATTGTCTTTATTACGGCGGAAAACGCAAGCGGAAAGTTATCTGTCTTGCCGATGAGTGTGTCTGCAAGGAAGAAATCATAAAAGCTCGCCGCCGGGAAAGGAACAGAAATGGAAGTAAAAATTAACAGAGAAATCCGCAACTACACGGAAAGTATGTTTTTCGGACTAACGCTTCGACAGTTCATCTTTTCTGTCTTGGCGTGCTCGGTTGCGGTTGGCGTATATTTTCTGCTGAAACCGTATGTTGGTACGGAAACCGTGTCGTGGATGTGCATTTTAGCGGCCGCACCCTTTGCGGCGCTGGGCTTCATTAAGTACAACGGTATGACCGCAGAGAAATTTGTGTGGGCGTGGATCAAGAGTGAGTTTCTTATGCCGAAAAAGCTCGTTTTCCATTCCACCAACACCTACTTTGAGCTGATGAAGCCGAGTATGGAACAAAAAAGCAAGGAGGTATTGAAAACCAATGATTAAGACACTGACAAATCTTTTCAAACAGGATAAGGAGAAGTTTGTTGTACCGAAGGGCGTCCAGGATGTCATTCCTATTAAGGCAATCTATGATGACGGCATTTTTCAGGTCGGCAAGGATAAGTTCTCCAAATCCTTTAAGTTTACGGATATAAATTATGCGGTAGCCAGCCGTGAGGACAAGGAGGCAATGTTCCTTGAATACTCGGAGTTGCTAAATTCCTTTGACAGCGGAGCTACTACCAAAATTACAATCAACAACCGCAGGCTGAACAGACTGGACTTTGAGAAAACCATTCTTCTGCCGCTGAAAGGCGATGAGCTTGATGTGTACCGTGAGGAATACAACAAAATGCTGCTTGAAAAAGCCACCGGAGCAAACGCCATTGTGCAGGACAAGTATATTACCATCTCTATCAACAAGAAAAACATTGAGGAAGCAAGAAACTACTTTGCCCGTGTCGGCGCAGACCTGATCGCCCACTTCGGCAGACTCGGAAGCAAATGCACCGAGCTTGAAACGGATGAACGACTGAGAGTTTTCCACGACTTTTACAGAGTCGGTGAGGAAAGCTCTTTTCATTTTGACATTAAGGAAACACGGAAGAAAGGACACGATTTCAAGGATTATATCTGCCCTGATTCTATGGAGTTTGAAAGCGACTATTTCAAAATCGGAGATCGCTACGGCAGAGTGCTTTTTCTTCGTGAATATGCGTCGTATATCAAGGATAGTATGGTGGCGGAGCTTACAGACCTTAACCGCAATCTGATGATGTCGATTGATGTTGTACCCATTCCCACCGACGAAGCGGTGCGTGAAGCGGAGAGCAGATTGCTTGGCGTTGAGACGAATATAACGAACTGGCAGCGCAGGCAGAACTCCAACAACAACTTTTCTGCTACCGTTCCTTACGATATGGAGCAGCAGAAAAAAGAAATGAAAGAGTTTCTCGATGACCTGACCACAAGAGATCAGCGAATGATGTTTGCCGTTATTACCTTTGTGCATACGGCAGATACAAAAGAACAGCTCGATCAGGACACCGAAGCGCTCCTGACTACCGCAAGAAAACATCTTTGCCAGTTCGGGGTACTGAAATTTCAGCAGCTCGACGGACTGAATACGGTTATGCCCTTCGGCACACGAAAGATTGACACCTTCAGAACGCTTACTACCGAGTCCTTGGCGGTGTTTATCCCGTTCCGTGTTCAGGATATTTACCACGAAAACGGCATTTACTACGGTCAGAATGTTATTTCAAAGAATATGATTATTGCCGACCGTAAACAGCTTTTGAATGGTAATTCCTTTATCCTCGGTGTGTCCGGCGGCGGTAAATCCTTTGCCGCAAAGGGAGAAATCGAGAATATTGTTCTTTCATCGGACGCAGATGTTATCATCATTGACCCTGAGCGAGAGTATTCCGCACTTGTGAAAGCGCTGGGCGGCGAGATTATCAATATCTCTGCTACCTCTCCGAGCCATATCAACGCTATGGATATGAACAAGGAATACGGCGACGGTGCAAACCCCGTTATTCTCAAATCCGAGTTCATTATGTCGCTTTGCGAACAGCTTATCGGCGGCAACAATCTCGGAGCAAAGCAGAAATCTATTATCGACCGTTGCACCGCAAGCGTTTACCGTACCTATCAGCAGAACGATTACACGGGTACTGTACCGACCTTGCAGGACTTCCGTGCTGAACTCCTGAAGCAAGACGAGCCTGAAGCAAAGGAAATCGCACTTGCGATTGAGTTGTTCACGCACGGTTCTCTTAATACCTTTGCAAAGCAGACGAATGTTGATACCAACAACCGCCTGATCTGCTACGATATTCTCGACCTCGGTAAGCAACTTATGCCTATCGGTATGCTTGTCGTCCTCGACTCTATTCTCAACCGTATCACTCAGAACAGAGCGAAGGGCAAGAACACCTATATCTTTATTGATGAGATTTACCTGCTTTTCCAGCACGAGTACAGTGCAAACTTCCTCTTTACCCTTTGGAAGCGTGTAAGAAAGTACGGAGCTTATGCGACTGGTATCACGCAGAATGTGGATGACCTATTGCAAAGCCATACGGCGAGGACGATGCTTGCCAACTCCGAGTTCATCATTATGCTCAATCAGGCTTCAACCGATAGGCTGAAACTGGCGGAGCTTCTGAATATCTCCGACCTTCAGATGTCCTATATCACCAATGTGGAAGCGGGACACGGACTCCTGAAAGTCGGCAGTTCTCTCGTTCCATTCGCAAACAAGTTCCCCAAGAACACAAAACTCTACAAACTGATGACCACGAAACCCGGAGAGAGCGCATAGCTCTCTCTCGGCTTCGGAAAGGAAACGCAATGAAAAAGAATATCTATGTTTCAATCATCTGCTTTTTCCTGCTTGTGATGATGTTCAGCGGAGTGATGATATACCGTCATTTCAAAGAGGCGCATACGCAGGAGGAAATCTACGACAGTCTTGTAGAGATTGTAGAGGAAAACGAAATAAGCGAGGATGTCAACACTACGGAGGGAGAAGTGGTAATGCTCTCTGAGTACGCAAAGCTCTATGAGCAGAACAGCGACATTGTGGGGTGGATAAGAATTGACGATACGCAAATGAACTATCCCGTTATGCAGTCGCCGCAAGAGCCGAACTTCTATCTGAAGCACGGCTTTGACAAGGAATACACCGATTACGGCTGTCCCTATATGAGCGAAAGCTGTGATGTAAATAAACCGTCGGACAACCTGATTGTTTACGGTCATCATATGAAGAACGGTACAATGTTTTCCGACCTTGAAAAGTTCAAAAGCAAGGATTTTTGGGAGGAACACAAGACCTTCCGCTTTGATACGCTTTATGTGAAACAGACCTATGAGATTATCGCTGTTTTCAAGACGGCGGTTTATACCGGCTCGGAAAATGAGTTTAGGTATTTTCAGTTTGTGGACGCCGCAACAAAAGAGCAGTTTGACGGGTATATCCAAAGAGCCAAAGAAAAGGCTTTCTACGATACGGGCGTTTCTGCCGAATACGGTGATAAGCTCATCACGCTATCCACCTGTGAGTATTCCGGTCAGAACAGCAGGCTTGTCGTTGTAGCAAAGAAAGTAACAGAAAGCGGTGGTAGCAATGCTCCCTCAAATGACGGGGCGACAGAGATACAAAGCTAATGCCCTGATAAAGCGCCTGTGTGCAAATTATGACGGAGGAAACTGTCTGCTCCTTGATGACGGAGAACCCTGCGTATGCGTTCAGTCCATTTCCTACTCTCTGCTTTGCAAATACTTCCGCAATGCGGTATTGCCCGCAGAGCCAAAGCTGGAAGCAGAGATATTGATGTCGGGGGCAAAAACCGTTTGTGAAAGGTGCGGTGTTCCTATTGAAAAGCACAGTAACAGGCAGAAATACTGTACTGAGTGTGCAAGGATAATGTACCTGAAAAACAAGGCAAAATATCAACGAAATAAGAGGTCGGGCGTGGACAATTAGACCGCCGAAAACCCTTATTTCAAGCCACTTTTTATATGCAAAGGTCAGGGGGTTAAGGTGTTTATACCTTTTCCCCTTATTTTGCGTTCTAATTTTCCACGAAGGGAGGTTTATTATATGGCTGATATTAAAACAAGAGATGCAGTCAAAGGCACGATAAAGACCATTGACAAAGCTGCCGTAGCCGGGCAGCGAATGAAACAGGCGTATATCTCTACCAAAGATAAAGCCGAACACAGCACATCTGCCGCCGAAAATTCTGCCGACGAATATGCTGCGGATAGGTTCGAGCGTGGAGTTGACACCGCCGTTCACGAGGGCGCACATCAATTTGACAAAGCCGGACGGAAAGGCGTGGAAAGCACAAAGGAAAATATCCACAAGACAAAGGACGGTATTGAGAATTTTAAGGCAAAACGGGCTGAAAAGGCTTTGCAGAAGCAGTCTCAGAATATCGGCGGCAAAACGGTCAGGACTGCGGAAAAATCTGCGGAGAAAACCGTAAAGCAGTCAGCCAGTTCAGCCGGAAAGAAAACGATAAAAACGGTTGGTAAAGGCTCTGCAAAGACGGCTGCGAAATCCGTTAAGACTGCCGAGAAAACCGCAAAGACAGCAATTAAGACCTCACAGCAGGCTGCAAAAGCGGCACAGAAAACCGCAAAGGCAAGTGCGAAAGCAGCTCAGAAAGCCGCCCAAGCCGCAAAAGCTACGGCAAAGGCGGTCGTTGCCGGGGTTAAGGCAGCGGTAAAGGCTACGATTGCCGCAGTCAAAGCAATTATCGCCGGAATTAAAGCACTTGTCGCCGCAATAGCTGCCGGAGGTTGGGTTGCGGTTGTTGTGATTATCGTAATTTGCCTGATCGCCGCTATCATCGGCTCGGTATTCGGCATCTTCTTTTCAGGAGAGGACTCAGGAACGGGACAGTCTATGCAGACTGCTGTTCAGGAAATCAACACAGAATATGATAACAAGCTGTTGGAAATCCGAAACGGCAATACCTATGATGTTCTTGAAATGTCGGGCAGCCGTGCGGTCTGGAAAGAGGTGCTTTCGGTGTATTCCGTTAAGGTCAACACCGATCCCGATAATCCGCAGGAGGTCGCCACGATGGACGATAGCAAAAAGCAGCTTCTCAAAGATATATTTTGGGAGATGAACAGCATATCGTCACGGACGGAAAGCAAGTCTGAAACGGTCATAACCGAAACCGATGACGGAAACGGAAATATCGTGCAGACCGAAACCACCGTTACGAGAACCTACTTATATATAACGGTATCACACAAGACGGTGGACGAAATGGCAGCACAGTACGGTTTTAATCAGGAGCAAAAGGATTATCTGACCGAGCTTCTGCAAGACAAGAACAATTCTTTGTGGTCATCTGTGCTTTACGGCATTACCGCAAGCGACGACCAAATCGTAACCGTTGCGTTGTCGCAGATCGGCAATGTGGGCGGCGAGCCTTACTGGTCTTGGTACGGCTTCGGCTCCCGTGTGGAGTGGTGCGCCTGCTTTGTATCTTGGTGTGCCAATGAGTGCGGATATATTGACACCGGCGTTATTCCGAAGTTTGCAGGCTGTGTAAACGGTGTGCAGTGGTTCAAGGACAGAGGTCAATGGATGGACGGCTCTGCCGAGCCGGTTCCCGGTATGATTATCTTCTTTGACTGGGATAATAAAGGTTCGTCAGGTCCGCAGGACGGACTCTCCGACCATGTAGGTATCGTGCAAAAAGTTGAAAACGGGATTGTCTATACCGTTGAAGGTAACTCAGGAGATAGTGTAAGAGTAAATCAGTATTCTGTCGGTCACTATGAGGTGCTTGGTTACGGAGTACCACAATATTAGAAAAGATGCCGTCTGAAAAGGCGGCATCTTTCATACATATCAGTTATTCTTATATTTGTTTCTTTCAAACGGCTTTGAAAGAGGAATATTCATCGCAGAAGCAATCTTTACTGCTGCGGTGAACATCCTGTATTTTTCAAAAACGATACAAAAAATGATTAAAAATGACTGAAAACTCACATCGACTCTTGAAAAACTGCGGATATTCGTATATAATATATATTGTATTATTGTGTATGTCAGAAAGGAGCGGCGTATGAAAGGTTATCTCTCCATACGGGAAACTTCCTACAAATGGGGTATATCGGAGCGACGTGTCAATCAGTATGTGGCACAGGGACGCATCCCCGGTGCAGAGCGGTCAGCAGTGATATTCTCATAGGTGTGGCAAAGGAATTTAAGGTATCGACAGACTACATACTGGGCTTGTCTACCGTGAGCGTTCGTAAAAGCTACGATATTTCTGAATTAGGCTTGTCCGAGGGAGCCGTGAGGGGGCTTGTGACGGGTGCTGTTGATGTGCAAATCCTCAACCGCCTGTTGGAACACAGGAATTTTCCTAAGCTGATAGATTGATACGGATTTATTTTCAGGATACGGCGGCAAAGGGCATAACAGCAAGAAACCAGCTTATCGAGATGGCAACGGCTTCCCTGTCCGACCTGATGAAAGAACACCCGGAACACCGGGCGGAAGCGAAGCAGGATTTACAGCTTTTGAACGCCCAAAAGATGGGGGAACATGAAGCGGAGATTGAAAAAATCAAAAATGTGTTCCTGGCTATCCTGCGGGACATTAAGAAAGACATTGACAACGGGGAACAGCCGGGAGAAGCTGTGACCGCCGCTATGTTCCAAGCCATGCGGGACGCACTGGCGGAACAGAAACAAAAACCGCTTTCCATCGACGATGTAACGGCGATGATAGCTGGACAGATCGGACAGCTTGCACCGATGGATGAAGAAACTGCCGACCTGTTCAAGCAGTTGGCAAAAAAGATGATGAAAGGAATAGAATAATAGCCTGTTATTCGAGATAATAATATGCCATTAGTAAAGCATGACTACCCTGTTTTAGAGTACGATACCGCATCAAAAGCTGTTTTTCAGCCGGGAAATGGGAAAAAATGTTTTCCTGCAAAAGCAGTGTTTGCTTTTTTAGGAGACGAGGTTGAAAATTATGCACATACCCATGATGGAATACAGATAGATGAATTTGAAAGTGCAACAAGACGATATCCTATTTATGAATGTCTTTATAATCAGGAGAAAATATGTCTATGTCCGGCTCCTGTGGGAAGTGCTGCTGCCGTCCAAGTTTTAGAATATTTAATTGCAGGGGGTGTAACAAAGATTATTTCCGTCGGCTCCTGCGGCGTATTGGAAGACATCCCGGAAAATAGATTTTTGATACCTGTTTCTGCATTGAGAGATGAGGGAACATCTTACCATTATCTTCCTCCCTCCCGAGAAGTAGAGATTTCAAAGGCTGGTATAAATGCGATTGAATCTGCTTTAAGCCAAAAGAATATACCATATTGGGAAGTTAAAACATGGACAACAGACGGTTTTTATCGAGAAACAGTAGAAATGGTTCAGTATCGGAAAGAAGAGGGATGTCAAGTAGTAGAAATGGAATGTTCCGCATTGGCGGCGTGTGCAAAATTTAGAAAAGTTACATGGGCTATGCTGCTTTTTTCAGCCGATACTCTTGCAGACCCTCATAAATACCAAGAAAGAGAATGGGGAAAAACAAGTATATCCATAGCCTTAGAATTAGCCTTAGACGCTGTTTTATCAGTTGTTGAGGAGTAAAAATAAATACATATAGGAGTTACAATGAATATAAATGAATTTCCACAACAAGTAAATCAAGTTATTTCAATAGCAGAAACCATATTACAAGGTCAAATATTGGGGATATATTTATATGGTTCAGCAACAATGAATGGGCTGCGTCCAGATAGTGATATAGATATACTGATAATTACTAAACAAGAATTGAGTAATTCAATCAGAGCAGATCTAACAAAGCAATTATTGAAAATTTCTGGCTCCGTAGGCTGTATTGAAAAAAGACCTTTAGAGGTAACTATTATCAATCAATCTGATATTGTTCCGTTGCAATTTCCGCCAAAATGTCAGTATATGTATGGTGAATGGCTAAGGGGAGAGATGGAAGCAGGAGAATATCCGCAAGCCTGCAATGACCCAGATATAATGATTTTATTATGGCAAGCAAGAAAAAATAGCATAACTTTGAAGGGGGCGGAAAGCAAAGAGCTTATTCCCGCTATCCCATTTCACGAAATTAAAAAAGCAATTCGGTTTTCTTTACCTGGTTTGATTTCCAGCTTTAAGGGTGATGAAAGAAATGTGTTATTAACCTTATCACGAATGTGGTTTACTTTAGTAACAGAAGAAATCACGACAAAAGATGTTGCCGCAAAATGGGTAATTTTAAAATTGCCGGAGAGATTCCCCCCCCTGCTAACAACGGCAAAGGAAGCTTATTTGGGAAATTTGTCTGATGAATGGGAGACAGTAGAAAAGGAAGCGATGGCACTTGTAGAATATATGAAAAAACAAATTGAGGAATTACTTAGAACAGAGTAGCAAAGTTAGCGGGGCCAATCAACGGTCAAGATGAACGGCGCATAAATGCGCCGCCGTTGACAGTCCCGCCCGTCTTTGCTGATGGGCAATCAAGGCGGGAAAGCCCTAAAATGGCTTCCCGCCCATTTCAATCTTGAGAGAAGAAACGCTCCAAAATCAGAAAGAGAGCGGTAAATCTGAATTGCGAGGGAGAATGTAGATGAATCAAGGAAGAATTATTGTGATTACAGGTTCGCCGGGAACAGGAAAGACAACAACTGCGTCGATTGTCGCAAAAGAATCGAACATGGATAAATCTGTGCATATGCACACAGACGACTTTTTTCATTA
>CDYS01053462.1_pt1 | contig 42804 bp, 36 predicted proteins | sample 557491 | NCBI WGS metagenome assembly CDYS01 (sample SAMEA3182057, study PRJEB8094) | gut metagenome | biome: human; feature: gut; material: Stool; isolation source: human stools | place: Canada | collected 2012-11-26
CTCTACCCGGGCATCAAGTTCGGCATCGGCCCGAGCATCGAGAACGGATTCTACTACGACGTGGACTCCCCGACCCCGATCACCGAGGGCGACCTGCCGAAAATCGAAAAGAAAATGGAGGAGTTGGCCCGGACCAAGGAGGCCATCACGCGACGCGAAGTAAGCAAGGCCGACGCGATGAAGACCTACACCGAGAAAGGCGACCAATATAAGGTAGAACTGATCGAGGGGCTCGAGGACGGCACGATCAGTTTCTATACCAACGGACAGTTCACCGACCTGTGCCGGGGGCCCCATCTGCCGCACATGGGATACATCAAGGCGATCAAGCTGACTTCCGTAGCCGGAGCCTACTGGCGCGGCGACGAGAAGAACAAGATGCTGACGCGTATCTACGGCATCACGTTCCCGAAGAAGTCGATGCTCGACGAGTATCTGGCCATGCTCGAGGAAGCCAAAAAACGCGACCATCGCAAGCTGGGCAAGGAGCTGGAGCTGTTCTGCTTCTCGCCGAGGGTCGGCGCGGGATTGCCGCTGTGGCTGCCCAAGGGCGCCGCGCTGAGAGACCGTCTGGAGCACTTCCTGCGCAATGTGCAGAAAAGATACGGCTACCTGCAAGTCATCACGCCGCACATCGGCATGAAAGACCTCTATGTCACGTCGGGCCACTACGCCAAGTACGGCAAGGACTCGTTCCAGCCGATCCACACGCCCGACGAGGGCGAGGAGTTCCTGCTCAAGCCGATGAACTGCCCGCACCACTGCGAGATCTACAAGTTCAAACCGCGCTCGTACAAGGATCTGCCGCTGCGCTTCGCCGAGTTCGGCACCGTTTACCGCTACGAACAGAGCGGCGAGCTGCACGGACTGACGCGCGTGCGCGGCTTCACGCAGGACGACGCCCACATCTTCTGCCGGCCGGACCAGCTCAAAGAGGAGTTCATGAAGGTGATCGACATCGTGCTCTACATCTTCAAGACGCTCAGTTTCGACAAGTTCACGGCTCAGGTTTCGTTGCGCGACCCGAACAACAAGGAGAAGTACATCGGTTCGGACGAAAACTGGCACAAAGCCGAACAGGCCATCATCGAAGCCGCCGCCGAGAAGGGACTCAAGACGACGGTCGAGCTGGGCGAGGCCGCGTTCTATGGCCCGAAACTTGATTTCATGGTTCGCGACGCGATCGGGCGGCAATGGCAGCTCGGCACGATTCAGGTCGACTACAACCTGCCCGAGCGCTTCGACCTGACCTACAAAGGCTCGGACGACAAGCCGCACCGACCGATCATGATCCACCGCGCGCCTTTCGGCTCGATGGAACGTTTCGTGGCCGTGCTGCTCGAACATACGGGAGGCAAGTTCCCGCTGTGGCTCTCGCCCGATCAGGCGGTCGTGCTGCCGATCAGCGAGAAATTCAACGATTATGCGAAAAAAGTTTCGGATTATCTAAATAATTCCGATATTCGTGCTACGGTCGACGACCGCAACGAGAAGATCGGCCGCAAGATCCGCGACAACGAGCTGCGACGCATTCCGTTCCTGTTGATCGTGGGCGAGAAGGAGGAGGCCGAGGGCATGGTGTCGGTCCGCGCGCAGGGCGAGGGCGACCGAGGCTCGATGACGCAGGACGAGTTCATCGCTCTGGTACGCGAGAAAGTGGCCGGCGAGATCCAGACTCCGAACAAGTAGAGCGGCCGTAGCGACATAGCAGAAAAAAAGAAGTGGGAGGACCTTCACCGGGTTCCCCCGCTTTTTGAAGGATAAAAGGATTTACTAACTAACGGTGGAGGGCAAAGCTATAATTACAAAACCTCAGACAAGATCCCCCTATCGGGGCAGGGTGCAGGAGAAAGAAGCTGCACACCGAATCAATAACCGCATCACGGCGCCTCAGGTAAGGCTCGTGGGCGACAACATCGAGCAGCCGATGGTCGTTTCGCTGCGCGAGGCACTGCGCAAGGCGGACGAGATGGGACTCGATTTGGTCGAAATTTCTCCCAAGGCCGATCCCCCCGTATGCCGGATCGTCGACTACTCGAAATTCCTGTACCAGCAGAAAAAGAAAGCTAAGGAGATCAAGTCGAAGATCGTCAAGGTGGTAGTCAAGGAAATCCGTTTCGGGCCGAACACGGACGATCACGACTACAACTTCAAGCTCAAGCATGCGGAAAATTTCCTGAAAGAGGGCGCCAAAGTGAAAGCGTACGTCTTCTTCCGCGGCCGCCAGATCGTCTTCAAGGATCAGGGCGAAATCCTGCTGCTGCGCTTCGCGACCGATTTGGAAGAGTGGGCCAAAGTGGAGCAGATGCCGCGTCTGGAGGGGAAAAGGATGATTCTGATCCTCGCTCCGAAGCCGAAAAAGTAAACGGCCCGCATGCCCCGAAGCATCGAAACCCTCCCGGGAAACTCTCCGGGAGGGTTCGGCATACCGGACCACATCCCGACAGCCGGTTTCGTCCGAGAAGGAACTGACCTCGGCGGGAAATTCGTGGTCTCGGCCGGGGAAAGGTTTCCCTCGGCTTTCGGAGCGTTCCGCAACGGCATAGCGCGGACCGCGCGTTTCAATGGAAAGCCACAGCCGTTCAAGCGCTGACAGGCTAAACATGCTTATGCTATCGGGCATTCACCATTCGACAGTCTTCGGATCGCCCGGGACGGAAATGTCGAATGCGGAAATCGTTGCGAAAAGCCATCGATCGGGAACACGACCAGTCCGCATGTCCTGGACAGCCGTTCTCGGACATTTCGCGACTGCCCTGTCCGACGGAAAACGACAAACGGCCTGCGGACCCGATAAAATCGGCCATCGTTCCCGAAAGCCGCAAATAGGAACAGCCAGCCCCTCCCCTATCTCCCCCGATACGACGAAATCTAAATCCCGAACCTATGAAAAAGAATCCGTTTCCGACCGTCTTTCTGACCGCTTTACTTTCGTGGGCGCTTACCGCCGGCACGCTGTCCGCGCAACCGACCGGCAGACAGGGTGCATCCTCCTATCCGCCCGTTCCGCCCTCCGAGCGCGAGGTGGGCATCGCCTACGGACTGTGGGCCGACAGGGACCTGTGGTCGAGCACATGGGACAAGCCGCAGATCGGCGAGTACGACTCGCGCGATCGCCGCGTCATACGCAAGCATGCCGAATGGCTCTCCGACGCCGGAGTCGACTTCGTCTGGCTCGACTGGTCGAACAATGTCACCTACGACCCCTGCAAGCTGTGGACCGGCGGCAAGCAGGACGTGATCGAAGACGCGACCGCCATTCTGTTCGACGAATACCGCAAGATGTCGGAGGCGGGCCTCCCCCACCCCAGAATCAGTATTTTCATCGGCGTGACCGGTGCGCCCGAGGCCGCCGAGGACGGTCGTCTCCAGAAAAAAGCCGACCAAGTATGGGAAATGTATGCCGGCAATCCCCGCTACCGGGAGATGATGCAGCTCCACGAGGGCAAGCCGCTGCTGGTCGTGTACGTCGATACGCCCTCGCCTTGGCAGAACGGCACGCCGGCATGGGACGATGAGCGTTTCGCGGTACGCTGGATGACCGGATACGTCAGCGAACAGGCGCCCCTGCGGACCGACGACCGGGTCAGCCGTTACGGTTACTGGTCGTGGGAAGACCGGGGCGAGCAAACCTATCCCGTCCGCGACGGCCGGCCCGAGTCGATGGTCATATGCGCGGCCGTGCGACCGCAAGGAAAGCCCGGAGATACCGACTACATTCCGGCCAAGGGTCGCCGCGACGGCGCGACGCTGCGCGAACAGTTCGCCCGGGCCCGCGCCGTCGGTCCCCGTTTCGCCATGGTCGTCTCGTGGAACGAATGGACCACCGGCGAGCAGCCCAGCATAGAGGTCAGCAAGGATCTGGAGCCCTCGCTCACGTTGGGCGACCGTTATCTGAAATTGCTGAAGGAGGAAATACGCCGGTTCAAAACCGAATAACCCGATATCCGAACCAACTGCCTAAAACGATACTGCCATGAGAAAAAAACCTGCGCGCCTCTCCGCTTTGCTCGGAGGCGCATGTCTGTTGGCCGGCTGCGCTTCCGGCCTGCAGACCCAAGCGCTCGCTCCAGCCGGTTTCGACCGCGTGACCGTAGGAGGCGAACTGCGACAGAGAATCGAGCGCAATTTCGACCGGCTGGAAACCGACTACTACCAGCCCGATCAGGTCTACTGGACCGAGGAGCAATCGGGCGGATGGCCCGGCGACAAGGAAGGCCGCACGATTCTGGCCCTCGTACTCGACGCTCAGGCTTCGGGCCGCACGCCGCTCTATCTCGACGAACTGATCCGCCGGCTGCCCCGCGAGCTGAATGCGAAAGGCTATCTGGGCTCGATCCATGAAGGATCGGCCGACGAACAGCAACTTTCGGGACACGGCTGGCTGCTCCGCGGACTGTGCGAATACTACGCATGGAAGAAAGACCCGCAGGTGCTGGAGATCGCTCGCGGCATCGTCGACAGCCTCTTTCTACCGATCGCCCCGCTGGTGGACCGCTATCCGCTGAGCGAGGAGCAGCGCGTCTCAGGAGTCGGCGACATGTCGGGCCGCGTGCAGAATACGGTCGACGGCTGGGCGCTCTCGTCCGACGTGGGCTGCGTGTTCATCGGCATGGAAGGACTGATCCATTCGTACCAGTACATTCCGTCCGAGGAGTCGAAAGCATTGATCGACAAATTGATCGCGCTGTTCGAGCGAATGGACCTGACGGGAATCCGGGCCCAAACCCACGCCTCGCTCACGGCCCTGCGCGGCATGCTCCGCTACGCCGCCCTGACCGGCGACACGACGCTGATTCCCCGCGTCGAAAAGCGCTGGAAGCTGTACAAGGAATACGGCATGACCGAAAACTACGAGAACTACAACTGGTTCGAGCGCTACGACACATGGACCGAGCCCTGTGCGATCGTCGATTCCTATCTGCTCGCCACGCAGCTCTGGGCCGCGACCCGCAATCCGACCTACTTGGAAGACGCAGACAAGATTTATCTGAACGGCATCGCCGCCACGCAACGCCATAACGGCGGATTCGGCTGCGACAAGCCGGTAGGCGTCGTCTACCCGGAACTGGGCATTCACGCCGACGAAGCCTACTGGTGCTGCACGATGCGCGGAGGCGAAGGGCTGGGCCGCGCGGCGGAGTACGCCTACTTCACCGAAGGCAATCGGATCGTCGTACCGTTCTACCGCGAAAGCCGGTTGCAACTGCCCGACCGGAACGTCGTGCTCGAACAGAGCACCGATTATCCGTTCGGGGATCGAATCGAGTTCCGCTTTACCGAAAAACCGGACAAGGAGGTTTCGCTCGCCCTCGTCGTTCCGTCCTATATGCAGCTGCGGTCGCTGACGCTCAACGGACATCCGGTCGAAGCGAACGTTTCGGCAGGATTCGCCGAAGTGGCCGGCCCGTTCTCAGCAGGGGACCGAATCGAGCTCGAATACGGTTTCGCCGCCCGCTGGGTACCTCTTGAAAACCGGGACATCACCGACCGAACGCTGTACAAGGCGATGTACGGTCCGCTCGTGCTCGCATACGAGGGCGAAGCGCCGCTGCATCTCGACGGAGAAACCCCGATTCTGGCCGACGGAGACGGCACGTTCCGGATCGAAGGAACTCCGTACGAACTCTCGCCGGTTTACCATCTGATGAGTCCGAAAGTCTGTCTGGCGGAAAACTATCGGCCGGGCATTACGGTCCGCATCGATTGAACCGAACGACGGGACTTGACCGAATCAAAGACGAATGCCGTCGGACTGTAGTCCGACGGCATTCGTCTTTCTCAAAGGCCCTGGCGATCAACAATCCGGCAACAACCGCCGGCGCTGCGCCAACCCGGTCCCAGTCCCGGAGAAACCACCGGCTGCGAACCGCAAACCGGAATCGGAAGCATCGTACATCTTCCATCCGATACGGACATGAGCCACGCACTGCATCCCGTCCGACTATTCAGGCCTTATTCCCCGGCCTCCAATACAGTCCGAGCATACCGGCGCGGACGGAGCATGAAACCTTTCCGTACACCGTAACCTGCCAGACAACCGAGTTACCCTCAGAACGCTTCCTTGCTCCATACCCACAACCCGCAACCCGTAAACCTGCCCAAAAATTCCGTCGTCTTCAGAACAAACGCTCCATATCGCTCCGCAATATCCCGAACCGGAACAGCTCGCACGCGACCGGGCTTCTCTCCGACAGCGGTTCCGCCCGATTCAAAGAGTGCCGAAAGCACGGCCATATCATCGGGACACGCAAAAGAGACGTACCCGGCGAAGCAAGGCTTCGCACCGGTGCGTCATCGCGAACTTAACCCATCGTGCCGGCCCGGGACGGAGGAAATCAGAAGTCCGAGAATTACGAAAGCAAGGACGAACGGCGGTTCCGTCCGAAAATCAAGGAGCGGCAAACCGGCGGCTTGCTGCTCCTGAAAAGACGTATGAATCGGTTCTTTTGCGCACCGAACCGCAGCAGCCTCCGACCCGGACCGAAAACGCAGATAACAAAAGCACGATCCGTTCCTCACGTGCCGCTACAACCCGTTCCCGGACTTTCTCAGCCCGCAGGCAACTATTCCAGACCCATCAGCGACTGTATCTTCTTCGACAGCTCGGTATTGTCCATCACGCCGTTGATCCGCTCGGCGCCGGTCCCGTACAAATAGACGGGAACCATCGTTCCGGAATGGCCGGTCGTGCCGAAATGATAGCCGACGCCGCTGTCCGACAGCGTGAAATCGGTCTCGTTGCTCGTGATCGACAGGCCCGACGTCTCGTGATCGGCCGTCACGACGACCAGCGTGCCCGGATGCGCGTCGGCATAGTCCATCGCCGCGCCGACGGCCCGATCGAAGTCGCGCGTTTCGGCCAAAATGCCCTGAGCGTTGTTGGCATGCGCCTCCGAGTCGATCTGCGAGCCTTCGACCATCAGCAGGAAGCCGCCTTTCCTTCCGGCGTTGTTCGTCAGAATCTCGAGAGCTTTTTTCGTCGCATCGCACAGATAGTTCTCATCGCGCCCGTTCAGCACGGTCGGCATGTACTCCTCCGAGAACAGGCCCACGATCCGGCCCCGGTCGACGGCGTCCGCCTCCTGAAGATCGTACACGACACGGTAATCCTTGGCTTTCAGCTCGTCGATCAGCGTCTTCCCGTCGCCCCGGTCGGCCGCGAGGAACTTCCTGCCGCCGCCGAAAGCCACGTCCACGCCGCTCTCGACGAACTGCTCGGATATCTCGTCCAGATCGTTCCTGCTCGGCACATGGGCATAGAACGCAGCCGGCGTGGCGTGCTGCAGATAAACCGTCACGACGAGCCCCGCCTTCCACCCTTCATCCATGGCTTTCTCCATCATCGACTCGAACGTCTCGCCGTCGGGCGTCATTCCCAGCATGCCGTTATTCGTCTTGCGGCCCGAAGCCAGCGCCGTACCCGCCGCCGCCGAGTCGGTAACCCGGTTATTCGCCGAATAGGTCGTAATCAGCGCCACGTTTTGGCTGCGGTCGAACGAAGTCGGACGATAGCCCTCCTCGAGCATCATCATCGACACATGGGTCAGCCCCATGCCGTCGCCGATCATGTAAATCACATTCCTCACAGGCACCTCTTTCGCGCGGGAGCTTTCCCGGGCCGACAAATCGGGCGCGACGGCCAGCATCGCAAGAGCCCAAGCCGTCCAAGCAAGTTTTCTCATTTTTTCGATTCCGTTTAATGTGGTTCGTTTTTCCCGTATCGGGATGATAAAGTTACTCTTTTTCGGCCAGCCGCCCTATTTTCATCCCATTAATTTTTCATTATTTTACCTTAAACGGTCCGAATTATTTGCGGGCAAGGAAATAATTATTACTTTTGCACTCGCAAACGCCGCAAGGGCGGGATAGCTCAGCTGGTTAGAGCGCATGATTCATAATCATGAGGTCGAGAGTTCAAGTCTCTCTCCCGCTACGAACAATCAACACATACTCAAGTGTTGATTGTTTTGTTTTTATAGGGCACGAAGCGAGTTCTATCCGGCGAAAGATTCGCGCTTCCCGATTTACCCCGCTTTAGTTACGTGCCTTGCGTGAACAAAATAACGCTCGGATTCACTCGCAATCAAGAACTATTTTTCCGCCACATTATAATATCTTAGCAAGAATCGATACCTAGCTTGTCAAGATAAAAATACCGTTTCCTATCATTCGGCCCGTACCGGATTTGTTTCTCCAAGTCATAAATAGCCGGCGAAGCTTTGGCTCTCTATCCGGGATAACCGTCACGCATTGTTTTAGCATGATTACTGAAGAACCGTTATGCCGAACGGATAAACGATACGAAGCCAAAAAACAATCAGCTACGTAGTACGAACGGTACTTTTAGCACCTAGTGAGACCGTCTCAGGAATATGTCCGTCACGACGTCGCACAGCGAATATCAACATTTGCCATCGCTTCATATTTCACTTAAGAAATTCGTATCCCCATTCTGCCGACAAAACAGAACACGAATGAGACGGAGAACAAAACTTTTTTGTCGAGCCAACGAATCGCTCTATTACGGCAGTTCGACGCCGTCGCAATACTCCGTCACAAAACGGCGGTTTTCCCCGAGCGCATAGGGATAGTCGTCGGTATGTTCGATGCGGTTGTCATCCGTAAAAACGAACCCGTCGACACAATAAAGATTGACGATTCGGGGATCGAAACCCCGGAATACATTGTTCTCAATCCGAATATTCCGGTGATACCGGCTCTGCCGACGCTCGGGAATGCCGCTTCCTACGGCTATGCAGGCATTTCCCCAGCCCAAACTGCCGTAATTGCAATTCTCGAACACGTTATCGCGTATCGACACGTCGCGCACCCCGGACTGCTCGAACCAGTAATTGCCGTCGCCCTCGAACAGAACAGCGGCCCCGGCTATATGGAAGTAATTGCGCTCGATAACGATCCGTCCCCGGGAGCCGAGCAAGAGCCCGCGCGCCCGGTTTCCCGACATCCGGCAACCGCGAACGAGGACTTCGGGATAATCCTCATCGGCTGCAATCAAATGACTTTTGCCTGCACGTTCGGGCAAAGGCTCGGCAAATTTCACTTCCGTATAGTTTTTATTGATCCGATTCACGCTCTCGACCGTAAGATGCGCATAAGTCTCGAGATTCATGTTATCGACTACCTCGACACGCATTCCCGGAACGAGAAAATCCACGCCATACTGCCCTGCATGTCCCCAACGCAACAGCGCTCTGTCCGGAGCCGTAATGCTGTCGACAGGCATATACAAGCCATGAATATTCGTAGCATCGTCTTTCTGATTCTCGAACGTACAATCGAGCAGACGAATATACCCGCCGCAATTGACAAAATGAGTAGCGTCGGCCGTAATGCTGATCACGCGCCCTTTCCCGGGAGCAGGAACGACACGGAGCCGATGAAGTTCGATATCGCGGCTACGCTGCGCGATTACCCCCATGCCCCCGCAATGGTAAAGGTTTACGTCGCGGATCGCGATGCCCTCCGAATCGGAAATCGTAAATCCGGGATTAAGGCGTCGGGCCGCGCCGAAGACCATGATGTTGCCGATGCCGGCTTTCAGATCGTCCCGAAATATCCGAACCAGTCCGCCGGGTTGCTGCCGGGCTACGATCGTATGCTTCGCGAGCCAATAATCGTCCACATGAAAAGCCGGTTCTCTCTTCACGGCATCGAATTCCAGCAAACTGGAAAACGGATATGCCGTACCTTCGTCGTCGAGAAAGCGCAGGCATCCGTCCGACAAGTCACAAACGTACTCTCCGGGAAACTCCACATCCAGCCATCCGGGACCCGCCGCCCGAACGATACCTTCGGAGTGGAACGTTCGGGTATAATCGATCGAAAGGTCGCGGATCGTCACATTGCGGCATCGTTCCAAGTTAAACGGCGAGATAAAGCCGGAGAAGAGAAGCTTCGTGCCGGCTCCTTCGATCGTAAAATCCCGCATGCCTTCCAGATCGAAGGCGATCCGTTTCAGACTCTCGTCGTTGTTGCTTATGAACTGATATTTTTCTTCGGCCCGGTCCGGACGCAACCTCAGTTCGCCGCCCGGCAATACGAGACGGGACGCACCGGTCTTCGCACAGTATGCCACTGCCGCCCGTATCGCCGGAACAGCATCGCTTTCGGCCGATGCAGAATCGAGAAAGTCGCTCAAATAAACGTCGCCGCCATTCGTTGAGACATTGCAGCCTGTCAACAGACAGAGGGAAGCCGCCAAAAGGGCCCGAAATGTCGTTTTCATAATTTTGGGTTCACTGAAACATAATACAAACGCCTTCGAATCGGATGCAAGAACGTTGCATCGGGTTCCCCCCTACACATCTCTCCTTCGGTATCCGCGCCGAGCATGCCGTACGGCCATGCTATAGATTTCGACGCCGAACGCACGATCCGCGGGAAAATCCGCAACGGGGAATCTCCGAAGCCGCACGAGCGGACGTCAACTGTTACCCGAACAATTTCGGGCAACAGTTGACGTAAACGCCCGACACACATCCTTCACATCGTTCAAAAATACCTATTTTCGACAACAAGACAACCTTCCTGCGTCGTTATTGCCTTCATCCATACGTCGTCCTCGCCGAAAAAAACGGTAAAACGGAGGTACCCCGCCATTCTTCCGGCATAATTCACTTATGCGACGACACAATCATGAGGCCGAAAGCTCAAGCTGTTCTTCCACGACGGACAATTTCATTCCTTAAAACACGAATTAGCAATATTCGAATAACACAAAGCCAATCGTATGTATCGAAAAATTACGATCCGACAATCAAGTTAAGGAGCCTTGCCTAATCGGCTCTCTCCGCTTCACGCCATCACTCGAAATCACTCCGTATCTTCCTGCTTCAGATCATCTTCCAACTGAAAATAATTCCTCACGAAATAGACCCACGAATCCAGCTTGTCGTACAAATCGGTCGGGCGAGGAAAGGGAATACGGCAGTCCGGCGCAATGCCGATGTTGTCGATCGGATGATCCGGCAAGTCGAGCGACCGGGTCATCGGAAGAACCAGTTCGTATCTCCCCGACGGCAAAGTGTGGGGTACGGCATTGGAATAATCCAGTATCCCGGCCGTGTGCTCGTTCCCGAACAAAGTCACTTTGGCGCTATTTTTCGCAAACAGCAAAAATCGTTCGGCAGCCGAGGCATTCGACTTATCGATCAAAATACCCACCCTGCGCGGGTATGCATATACCGTATCGTAGACGACCGTATCCGATTCGCCCTGATCATACGGATGGATGACAAAACCGCCACGGTGCTTTTTCATTTCCCGAATCAGGGCTTTCGTCCAAGCGATACCTTCTTCACCCCCTACTATATCGCCCTCTTTCAATGCCGTTTCGAAATCCTCGATATTTCCCGCCGAAGCGTACCACTCCACACCTTTGAGTACGAAAGGATGGGTGTACAAAAGAGGAAGAAGCGCTTCATAAGCCGGACCTTGTCCTCCCCTATTCCCTCTGAGGTCGATGATAAAATAGGGGCATCTTCGTATATCGTCCCGATACCATGTCAACATCTCTTCGATGCGTTCTTTATCATAATCATAAAAACCCGGAATCCGCATAAAGAAGGTACTGTCGTCGAGTACGCTGGCCATTATATAATTGTTCCGACCGTTCGGACAAGACGGGATAAAAGTGTATGTCACAGCCCGATCGTAAATATCGTCATTCGATTTCCGCGTAAAACGATGATTCGAATGGTGTATTTCCAGTATTTTCCGATTCAGTCTGAGCAACGCAAGACTTTTTTTAGGGAAACCCGGGGCGACTCCTTTCGCAGTGAAAGCGAATATCGTATCAGCGAGCGGAGTAAAATTGAAAAAACCCTCGTCCTCAGACAAAAACACTCCATCGAAGGAATTCGTATCGGCTGCGGACCTCAGTATGGCGATCTCTTCCCCGAAATTCGACACCCAAAGCCCTTCCAAGTTCTGAGAATCGCGGTTCTTCTGCAGCAGGGAATCCCTGTCGATACGATGAACGGGAATCGTCACCGACTCGCTCTGCGGAGCCGAAGAACCGCCGAGCCAGCCCATCCGTAAGTGTCCGTCCCTGAAATAGCTCGTATATTCACTGAAATAGTAAAAAGAGGAATCCGGATGCAGCTCCAGCTTATGACGAATCCGATCCTCCAAAGCAAAAAGAGCCGGCGTGACTTTCGCTTCATATCCCGGATAGTCGTTCCGTATCTTTTCGACCAGAAACTCAAAATCTCGAATGGAAACATGTTGTTGGGCTGACAAATAACACGGAGCGGCGAAACAAAGCACGATGCTCCATAAATTCTGTTTCATGACAATAATATATTTATTGGTTTAACTGAGTATCGATATAATCACACAAGCTGTTCAGCAGATCATTTTCTATTGTAAGTTTGCAATCATTCTTGTTACAATGCTTTTGTAAAAAGTCGTCGCCACTTTCGATATATTTCTGACTGCAAACACCCAAACACGCAGGCGCATACTCACACTTCCTGCATTCATCGTTATCGAAAGGAGCTTTTAAGAAATGTTTATAATAATTATTATTCCATACGGGTTTCCCGTCGTCGTCAATGTATCCTACAGCTTGATCCGAACTTGCAAAATCCCGTGCGGTACACTTAAACAAACTCCCGTCGTAATTAACGACACTCTGTCTAACGGAATCTGCATAACAGATACATCCTTTATTATATGTGAATGTATTATATTGGACAAAGGCCCCTTTTTCTCTGATTAGATCAATCTCTTCTTCTAAGTTGCTTTCGGCGTCGTCTTCTTTATTTATTGTTTGCCAAACCCGCTGAAACGACACCTCCAATTTCTTTCTATTATCGACATGAATGTCATCGATAATTTTATGTATATCCGGAACCGTTTTATTGGTAAAATTAATCCGGAGGGTTACGTAGGCTTCGGGAATAGAAGAACAAATCTTATTAATATTTCGTATGATTTCGGCATAGCTTCCTTTTTGTCCAATCGGATGCCTAGTTTTATCATGAACATCTTGATATCCATCGAGTGTTATCTGAAAACTGTTCAATTTGATTTCTTTGAACTTTTCAATCATATCGTCGTCTATCAAATAACCGTTCGTTGTGATGGAATTACTAAAATGTATGTCTTTACTTTTTGTTAATTTCATAACATACAAAGAAAGGGGATATATAATCTCATCGAAACATAGTAGGGGCTCTCCTCCGAACCAATTAAGTTGAAAATTGAATATCGGAATACTATCAAGAATATAATCGATATATTTTTTTACCTTTTCGAATACTTGCAAGGTCATTTTCCCCTGAATATGTTTTTCATAACAATACCAGCATCTAAAATTACATTCCAGCGTTGGAAGTATAGTCAGCCTATATGAATTGTTATTATAAAATACGTCTTGATTTCTCTTGTGGAGTAGTTTTGAGAATTCGTTATCCTTTTCGGCGATAATGAATCCACACGCAACCAAATTATGATACAAGTCCCTATTGTTCTGCTCAATTCTATTTATATCTTGCGACATAAACAGCTCGTAGTCTTCCGTTAGAAAAACTATTTTTTTCCCGGACATCAAATTGATACCAATATGGAAATCACCCCATTCGGCAAATATATTGTAATTACTAAATTTCATAACATTTACAATCTTAAATTGGAAGGAATATCATGGACGATATTCCTTCCAAAGTTAAACTATATTGTAATTGAAGTATTAGTAGCTACCGCCGCATGGACCATTTGTACAATCACACTTGTTAGCTTTATTAGTATTATCTCCCAAGCCTGAGCAATAACAGTTTCGTCTATCATTGAGATTAGCCCTTAACAAAGAAACATCTCCGAAATCTTCAACGACTCCTCCTTTAATTTTTGCGAGTTGTTCGTTGCTCAGCAACGAAAGCTTTTTCAACCTTTTCATGGCTTTTAATTTTAATATTATTTCTGCAATATTGCATTCGCATAAAACATCTATCTTTTTTTACTATTGGCAATTTAATAAAAATGAATACTAAATTTTTTGCCTAATGTACCGTAGTTTGGTACAGTGCGATATTAACTTTGGTCAGACAAAAGCAGAAGAGATGAAACTAATCGACTTTATCAGCAAATTCCCCGATGAGGAAAGCTGCAAGACCAAATTAAGAGAGTACAGGGAGAGACATGGGGTTGTCTGTCCCCGATGCGGAAGCATTCAGCACTACTGGAAGCGGGACAAGGAATGCTTCGAGTGCAAGAGCTGCCATTACCGCCAGAGCCTGAAGGCCAATACGGTGATGCACGGGAGCCAGCTTCCGGTCAGGTACTGGTTCATAGCCATGCACCTGCTGACAAGCACGAAGAAGAGCATATCGGCGTCAGAGCTCCAGCGTCAGCTCGGCCATAAGAACTACACCCCGATATGGGCGATGCTCCACAAGCTCAGGGCGGCTATGGGCACGCGGGACTCCAGATATGAAGTAAGCGGCATGGTCGAGGTTGACGAGGGCTTCTTCAGCACGGGAGTGCCGGAAGGAGACAAGGACAAGCAAGCCTCTGAAGCGCGGCAAGGGCAGCCAGAAGAAGACCAAGGTACTCGTCATGGCCCAGACCGGGGCTGGCATGCCGACAAAGAAATCCGACAAACCTACATCCGTCAAATACATCAAGATGATTGTCATTGACAACCTGAAGTCTGAAACGGTTGACGGCAAGGTCAGGCTCAATGTCGACCCTGCCTCCACTCTCATTTCCGATGACTCGAAGTCATATACCAACTTCTGCAAACTTGTGAAAGAACATATACATCAGGTCATCAGCCCCAAAGAGGTCGGAAAGGTGTTGCCATGGGTTCACATCGCCATCTCAAATGCAAAGAGGCTCCTCCTGGACATATACCATGACATCCGTCCGGAATATCTGCAGAACTATCTGAATGAGTTCTGCTGGAAGTTCAACAGGCGCTTCTTCGGTGATGCCCTCTTTGACAGGCTTATGCTGGCTGCTGTGGCATACAAAAATCAATTTAGGTATAACATTTAGTAATCATTAATAAAAATATCAGAACAAAAAATATTTTTAATACCTTTTCTACAATATTGCATTGTTTTACATTTGGCGATACAGCATTTTTCTACTTATTAAAAAGCTGCTTTTCGTGTCACTCCCTTTCTTCTTGTTTTTGGACCGACTGTATCTTCTGGATTCGTTTGACACGAACATCCTTTGCCGATCTGAAGTTATACTGAATGCTGAAAATCAAAGCGGTCTGGTCGGTCAGGAATCTGCTTCGCGATTGATAGATCTCCTTATCGATTCGATTGGATCGCAATTTGGATACGATCTGATTGGCGCTTAGCTTCAGAAGAAACTTTTTCTTCAGGATATATTGATAAACTTTCGCGCCGATACTGTAAACGGGGAATACCGTCTTATCGTCGATTTTCTCCGCGGTCTCTCCGTAAAAACTGATTTCGCCCCCGGATGTGTTACCGAACGTGAAATAGTTGGTGATATCCGCAAAATAGGCGGTGCTTCGGTATGCTTTTTTGACTCCGGATTCTTCATACCGGGTCTTACGGTTTCTGAGCATCAGATCGGCAGATAGATTCCACCACTTGGTTATGTCGAATTCGCGGGTAAAGCCTGCTATATGACCGGTAATCGAGGAGGAATTCATCGGCATCGAATATTTGACCAACGGATTTTCATCATCGATAAATGTCACATAATGGATCATGTTGGGAATATATTCGTAGTTATAGTAGATATCCCATTTTTTGATCGTTGCGGAAAACTGTACGGCATTGTAAAACGCCGGGGTCAGGTCGGGATTTCCCCGCGTATACGAGTATTCCGACAGGAACCTGACGGTCGAAGAGATCTCATTGAAAGGCATATATTGTATGCCTCGCGTATAGGAAAGGCTGGCCAGCATCGTATCGTCATCGTCCAATGCATAGCTAAGACTGACCGTCGGAAAAAAATGCATATAGCGACGCTCTGTATTTTCATGTCCGATCCGGGAGGTATAATCAATTCTGTCCCATTGGGCACGCAGCCCCAAAGAGTAAGAAAACCGATGAATGGAAGACGAAAAGCTGGTATAAACGGCATATCCGTCACCTTGCAGGCCGAAACGATCGCTCAGCTTGGCATCGTTCACCCAGACTTCATCGTGCAACGAATCGTATTGAGCGATTCGGTTGGTCCGATTCAGATAATAACGGCCGCCGAAAAGCAATTGATGTTTTTTCCGGATAGGGACACTGATATCGATCCGGTTATCGAACATATGAATGCGATCTTGCAGATGATCCTTATTCCGAACGGAATACGGCAATTCTCCCTCGTAATCGTAACGATATGTACGATAAGCGTCGTTTGTGCCCAGAGTGTTTAAATAATCCGACTTGATATTGAGAGAAGCGCCGTCGTCATTGATCTTCCAAAGGTAATTCAAGGTGATCTGATACAAATTATTCCGTCCGCGGGGAGTGCTCGTTGCGGACGAGCTGCCCGACGGCGCGCTTTTATTATACGTCGATATGTACGAAAGCGACGATTCTTCGGAATCAGAGCGATCCAGACTCAAATTGAAATTAGCTCCCAGATTATGTCGAGGATTGATTTCGTATACGATTCCCAAATTGTCGCTTAGTCCGTGACTATGACCGCGACCTCGCGTTCGCATGTCGATCCGGGAGAAGGATTCCGGGTAATAGGAATCGATCGCATAGTCCGACAGCGTCTTAAAATAATCATAATCGACATAATTGTACACATTCCATTTATCGTATTTGTAATTCACAACCGAATTGACACTCTCTCCGCCGATACCGTACCGAGGTCGAACTCTCAGATCGTTCGCAATCGTGCCATATCCGCCTCTGTCGTCCGGGTTATCCAACGTAATCAAAATAACTCCTCCTCTCGATCGGGCGTCATGGGCGCTCCCGGAAACAAAAACGACCTCCACATTCTTGACTAAAGCGGCAGGAATAGCATCCAATTCTTTCTCACTGGACAATTTGCGTCCGTTCACGTAAACTGTCGTCCCGCTTATGCCGTTGATCGAAAGCCCGTTACGGGACGAAACGCCAGGTAACCGACCTAACGCATCCTTGATATTGACACCTCGGGCAATCGGATTATTTTTCATCGAGACTTTATAACGATCCGCTTGTCGACGAATCCACCGTGGCCCGACGACCAGATCGTCCAGCACATAGTCACGAGAAGACAAATAAAGCGTATCTGCCGACGATATGCCATGCCGAACCGTCCACGGGAGAAGACGATCACTATATTGAATATGCGAAATATGCAACGTATATTCACCCTCGGCAATACCTTTCAATACGAAAGTCCCGTCTTTGCCGGAAACCGCATTCGCAACTAATATCGAATCGTGCTTATACACCATGATATTGGCTGAGGATATTTCTTCTTTCTTTATAGAATCGACAATAATCCCTCTAATTATGGATTTATTTTGAGCTTGGACAGGATGCATAATCGCCAGAAGCAGAAAACAAACAAAACTTTTCACTATGATAGCATCACCACGTTTCATGAGAGACAAGTTTTTTCAACATATCCAATAAGATCCACTTCATAATTATTTTGTATGAAGTTAATAAATTTCATATCAAAACCTAAAAATACAAATACAAAGAGTGTTTTAGTTTTATTGTTGGGGCGGCATTCATATTTGTACCGTGTTTTTTACAATACTCACTCTTATTCATCGCTAACTCTATATTTACAAAATCATCTATATATGAGAGACAAATTTATATATTAGCGTCTGTCTGCTATAATAATTTTGATGATCTTGCAGAAAAAGGAACACCATAAAGTATGGTATAAATATCCTCACAGCCGAAAGAAATACCATCAATCAACTTTTTATATTATAAAAATCACACACCAACAAACAAAAAAATAGATAAACAAGTCAAATTGCAGCCAAAATGAAAAAAAATAAATATATTTAAATGTTTAACTATAGGTTGTCTGTATCTATCGGGAGATAGCTAAAAATGATTGAAGTTATAGACAAACGATCAAGAATTCGCAAAAATGCAAAATTTTAAAATATGCTATTAATGCGATCTGATTTTAGTCGATATGAAGTAGACATAGAGACACTTAAGAATTGGTGTGCATATGAAAAACCTTTATGTATTTAATGTCAATACACGTGGAGCTATGTATGGCATTGGCACCTATATCGAGCAACTGGCCAAATGCTCGATTAAAAAAGATATGAACGTGTCCATTGTCGAAATAAATGCCTCTTGTGAAGAATTTAAGGTTGAAACAAAAAATGGTATCCGTTATATATACATTCCTTGGCCATCAGTCTATCCGTCGGGATTAGGTTTTGCGCGACTACTGACAATTATTCAGAACTACATCCCGTTTTTTCTGAAAGAATTCGTCAAACAGGGAGACGAAAACATTTTTCATTTGAACCGAATGGAATTTCTTCCATTGGCAAAGAATCTAAAAGCGTATTTTGATGGCAAAATAGTGCTGACGATGCACTATACCAATTGGAGTATGTTACTTTTAGGTGACAAGACAAAACTTCGGAGAATATTGAAAAAACATCCCGATTCCCTTGTGGCATCGGAAAGGCAAATATACGACGAGGTTATTGAAGGTCGAGAGTTAATAAACGATTATTGCGATAAAATCATTGCTATTTCCCAACATTCGTACAATGACATAATTTCTGTCTATGAAGCAAATCCGGAAAAAGTTGTACTAATAAATAACGCACTGCAGGATCATTATCGCCCTGCATCAGAGGAGAAAAAAACTTCAATTCGCCAAGAATTTCATATTGGGGCAAATGAAATGGTTTTGATTTACGCAGGACGCGTCGATGAAGTCAAAGGCATATTTGTATTAGTCGCAGCTTTTATTGAAATATTGAAAACGCATCCTCATTGCAGATTGATTATCGCCGGAAGCGGGCAACTTGACGCCGTCATGGAACAGGCTAAATATGTGGCTTCAAAAATTACATTTACGGGATTCGTTCCTAAGAAGACACTATATCGACTATACTCTGTTGCGGATATAGGAATAGTTCCTTCCATTCATGAAGAATTCGGTTATGTTGCTCTTGAGATGATGATGCACAATATACCAGTAGTCGCCTCGGATACTACGGGTCTTGCCGAAATTATTGAAAACAATGTAACAGGGTTAAAAACCACACTAAAGCGGGGAAAGGGACAATTAAAAGCTTCTGCCGTTGATCTGGCTGCGACGATCAATCGGTTAATAGAAAACGAATCCATGCGAAAGCAATACGGGAATAACGGGCGAAAACGATTTAAAGATCGATACGGTTATTGCCTTTTCGAAAAACGCATGGTGGAACTTTATAATAATATCATTAAAAATCAACAATAATTGAAGCTACTTGGATTGTTTCAATTTCATTCTATTTACCACAAAGCGATCCTTTCATTTTGTATTCTAATGCAAAATATTTAATTTTAGACGCATCAAAACACAAAAAGATCAACAAAAACTCGTTTTAGAATTAATGAAATTTCCCCATTATTTGCAGTTGGATGCAATGGATTGCGGTCCTACGTGCCTCCGGATGATTGCCAAGTTCTATGGCAAAAGTTATTCATTGAGGTCGTTACGTGCCAAGTGTCACATTACCCGTGCCGGAGTATCCATGCTGGGAATAAGCGATGCGGCGGAATCGTTGGGTTTCAGAACGAAAGGCGTTAAGATTACATGGAAACAATTGCGCGATGAAGTTCCTTTACCTTGTGTAGTCCATTGGAATCAGCAGCATTTCGTTGTTGTGTATGATATTAGAAAGAAAAAATGGGGGAACAACGAAGAGTTAATTTATGTATCCGATCCTGCGCAAAGTAATCTTGTTTATCGCCGAGAAGAATTTCTAAAATGCTGGTATTCCACCGAGTCGAAAGAGGGTTCCCAGAAACAGGGAACGGCTTTGTTATTTGAACCGACTCCCAAATTTTATAATAACGAGGAGGAGAAAGAACCGGGACTCCGATTAAAGTATTTGCTTGGTTATTTACGGCCTTACAGACGTTTTATTTTTCAGCTGTTTTTGGCCATGCTGACAGGCAGTGTCATCAGCCTGATTTTCCCTTTTATCACGCAATCCGTCGTCGATTTCGGTATCAATAACAGCAACCTGAATTTCATTATCGCGGCTTTGATCGCTCAGGTCGTACTGACTTTCGGCCAAACAGCAAACAGCCTAATTCAAAGCTGGTTGTCTCTGCACGTTACGACTCGTATAAGCATTGCATTCATTTCCGATTTTTTAAGCAAACTCATGCGATTGCCTATCTCGTTCTTCGATGTGAAGATGTTGGGAGATATCATGCAACGTATAGGGGACAATAGCCGTATTCAATCTTTTTTAACCGGAACCTTGATCAGCATGGTCTTCTCTGCTTTCACCTTCGTCATATATTCCATTATCATGGCGAGCTATCATGCCGGCATATTGGCTATATTTCTTGCCGGCAGCCTGTTGTATGCATGCTGGGTTTTGGTCTTTTTGAAACAGCGCAGGAAACTGGACTACAAACGTTTCCAGCAGGCGGCGGACAATCAAAGCAGTATCGTGCAGATGATCAATGGAATGCAAGAGATCAAACTCAACAACTGCGAAAAGCAAAAGCGCTGGGAATGGGAACGGATTCAGGCTAAACTTTATAAGATATCCATTCAATCCATGACTTTAGGACAAACCCAGCAAGTCGGAGGATTATTCATCGACCAGACAAAAAATGTTTTCGTTTCGTTTTTGGCTGCCAAAGCGGTAGTTGACGGAAACATGACCTTAGGTATGATGATGGCCATGCAATACATATTGGGGCAGCTGAACGGTCCCATTTCTCAGTTTATCGGATTCATTCAGGAGGCGCAGGATGCAAAAATCAGTACGGAACGATTGAACGAGATCAACGACATGGATGACGAGGAACCTGCCGAGGAGGATAAAATACAGGATATCCCAGCACACAAGGATATCGTATTGAAAGACGTGATGTTCCAGTACGAAGGTCCTCATTCAGAAAAAGTATTGGACGGTATCAATCTGACTATACAAGCAAATAAAGTGACTGCGATCGTAGGGATAAGCGGCAGCGGGAAAACGACTCTGTTAAAATTGATGTTAGGTTTTTACCAACCGGTCGAAGGCGAAATCACCTTGAACGGTATTCCGATCAAACGATACAGCGATTCGAAGTGGAGACGGAACTGCGGTGTCGTTATGCAGGAAGGCTATATTTTTTCCGATTCTCTGGAGTGTAATATCGGAGTTGCCGACGAAATCCCGGACCGGACTAGAGTGCGGAACGCAGTAAAAACAGCCAATATTGAAGATTATGTGGAAAGCCTGCCTTTGAGGTACGACACCAAAATCGGGGCAGACGGCCAAGGTTTAAGTACAGGCCAGAAGCAACGTATCCTGATAGCTCGCGCAGTTTATAAAGACCCCGCATATATATTTTTCGATGAAGCGACCAACTCGTTGGATGCCAATAATGAGAAAACGATTATGGATAATATGAAGCTCTTTTTTAAAAACAGAACCGTCGTCGTCGTCGCCCATCGTTTAAGTACGGTAAAAAATGCAGACACGATCGTTGTGTTGGAGAAAGGGAAAATCGTCGAGCAGGGTAATCATACGGAACTGATAGCCCATAAGGGCGCTTATTTTAATCTGGTAAAAGACCAGCTGGAATTAGGGAATTAACAACCGAGAGGACTGATTATGCCGAGACCTATATATAGCGACGAAGTGCAGGAAATCATGGGGCGTATTCCCGGATGGGTCGTCCGATGGGGTATTTCTGTGATTTTCAGTATATTTGTCATATTACTTGGCGTCGCTTATTTTTTTAAATATCCGGAAGTCGTCACATCTTCTATCGTACTGACCACGACGAATCCTCCGACCGAATTGATCGCTCGCTCTACCGGAAAGGTGGAGCATATATTGGTTGAGAACGGTCAGTCCGTTCTGCCGAATGAATTGATCGCGGTATTGTTCAGTACGGCCGATTACCGGTCCGTTCTGCAATTGGAAAAAGTCTTATCGGACTCTTTATTTTCTTTAAGTACAGAAAGAGAGTATTTTAAAAATGAAATAAATCAGTTGGGAGAATTACAGCCCTATTATACCGCGCTGGAAAAGACTTGTAAATCCTATAGCCATTATATACAAACAGATGCGATTCCCCAACAAAAAATTCAGATCGAGCAACAAATAAAAATGTTGTATGCGGGTTTACGAGCACAAGAAAAACAGCTGGAGATTCTTCAAAGAGATCTCCGGTTCGAACGAAACAATCAAAAACGGGATTCCGTATTATTCCATTCACATGCATTGACGGAAGCTGATTACGATGCGAGCGTTCAGAAATTACTTCAAAAGGAACTATCCGTTATATCCCAGCAAAATTCCATTATTTCAACAAAAACGAATATTCTGAGTCAGGAAAAACAATTGACGGATCTAACCATCCAATACGACAACGAGCAGAACGAATTCCAGTTACAGTTCGACGAACAACGTACTCAGTTGTTGGCCGAAATCAAATTATGGAAAGATAAATACATCTTAAATGCTCCGATTGCAGGGAAAATTACGTTTACAAAATATTGGGCCGAAAATCAAAACATTACCATAGAGGACCGTTTGGCAACGATCGTACCCGAGGATTCTACGCAGATTATCGGGAGAATAACCATTCCGTCCTCAGGACTCGGTAAAGTCGAAGTCGGGCAACAGGTCAATGTCAAACTGAACGGGTTTCCGTATATGGAGTATGGCTTGCTGAAGGGACGTTTGATTTCCATATCTTCCGTTCCGGAAACAATCGATCAAGAAGAAATAGGTTATATAGGCGAAGTCGCATTTCCTCAGGGGATGGTATCCAGCTACAAAAATAAATTCCGTTTTATTCAGCAAATGGATGGAACGGCAGAAATTATCACGAAAGACACCCGTCTGATCGAACGCTTCGTTCAACCCGTAGAATCTTTATTTAAAAACCATTAATACGGTCTGTTTATGCGTCTGTCTGTCGCCATGTGCACATATAACGGAGAAAAATATATTCGGGAGCAACTGATGTCTATCCGAAACCAAACGTTACGGATAGACGAAATCGTTATTTGTGACGATTGCTCCGAGGATGACACCGTTGAAATAATCGAGAATTTGATTCGACAATACGATTTGCCGGTCCGGTTACACGTAAACACATGGAATCACGGTTATCGAAAAAATTTCGAACAGGCTATTTGCCGTTGTTCAGGCGATATTATCTTTTTATCGGATCAGGACGACATTTGGTTGCCAACGAAAGTCGAAACCATTATCGGCTATTTTAACAGCAATCCGGATAAGGAGTTCGTCTTTACCAATGCCGCACTTGTCAACGCCGCAGGAATACCGAGTTATAATCAAACGCTTTTCGATGTGTTGGGTTTGGACAAGGAAACTCTCGATTTGTTCGATCAAGGGTATGCGCTTGAAATGTTAAGTGTATATTGCCGTGTAACTGGGGCTACATGCGCCTTACGTGTTTCTTTGATACCCTATTGCATCCCTTTATCCAATATTGTCGCTCATGATGAAATGATTGCTATGGCATCCGCTTTTCGGAATAAAATAGGATACATCGCCCAATGTTTAATCAAATACCGGCAGCATGGAAAACAAACCATCGGTTTAAAAATGGCGATCAGACATCCCGGAGAGAAATGGGAGCACACCTCAAACATTATGATGTGGCATGACGCCCTGATAGAAAAAAATGACGAAAATACCCGTAAACGCCTGCGTTTTATTTACCGGCGTTTTTGGACCTTGCGCTCTCCATGGGCATTGCTTAGAATTGTCCGAATGTATGTTTCCGGACATTATAAAAAATATTATACGGATACGTCAGCCGTATTCTGGTGGGATGTCAGAACCGTATTTTTACGGATGTGGAACAAACTCCGATCGTTGAAAACATTGTCAATCATCTCAAAAAGAATGATATGAATTCGTCAGCATTAAAAATAATCAGCCAACATACGTATACGCCGTTAAAACGGATAGGACGTCATGCATATGAGTTTTTTCTGACGGACATATGCTATTTGCCTTTACAGCTTAAAAAGAAACAATGGTCCGCAGATCGGTGCGTATTAGCTTTCGATTATAAATGTTCTTCTTTTATCTCTCATATCGGGATTTATACCAAATCGAAAGAATTAATAATAGTCCGCAATATCGATGTAACTCAGAAATGGCGTTCTTTTTCAATCGATTTATCTGATTACAGAGATTTGTTGATGCAATATATATTAACTTCTCATGTCGTTCTACAATTGATCGTAGCTCCGGTCATAGCTTCGGAGGCCGTTTTGTTTCAAATCAAGAATATCCGGTTGCGTTCCAGAACGTCCGATGAACAGGAAAAAGCCGCTATAAAGGAAGATTACAAAAAACGTTTATCGCAGCAGAACATTATCTGCAAAGAAAGCTATTTATACGATTCTGTTTTTCCTAATGAGATCGACCGGATAGAAACGGATGAAAAAGAGATCAGGGTACAGGGGCAGATCGTTTCAAATCCATCTTTGACCGTTTGTTTATGCGAATTACCTATTTTCAAAGACTTGGCAGTGCATAATATGACAGAGATCACCGTGCTCTGTCCCGAAAATGGGCGCTTCGAAGTGTCGGTTCCTCGTATTACAAAATATGACGGAACATTTTACGATCGTATATATTCCCGTTGGTTTTTGGCTTATCGCAGCAACAACGAACTTTATCTATGTTCGTACGGTCGTTACACGACGAAGACTCGTACAGGACCCCATTTTCCGCCACTCATTCCCAAGACGAAAAAAGGGCTGGGCGATTTTAAATACAACCATTTATATACGGATTTGGAAGACCTCGGGATATCTTATATTTCATTTAATATCCGGATCAATAATTTTTTGCGCCTTACTTCCTCCCCTGACCATATTCCGTTCGAATATAATGGCAAAACATACTATGCAGATAAACGAAAAATCGAAAAATATGACAAAACGATCCGCTGCGCTGCCGAACACGGTATTGACGTATCGGCCGTTATTTTAATTTATCCGGAACTATGGAGCCGCGACCTTCAGGTAGGACGCCTGCTGGAATATCCGGAATACAAGCGTTGCGGAGCTTATACCATGCCGAATTTGACTAATATTGACTCTGTTAATTTGTATGCCGCTGCTTTGGATTTTTTAGCGGCCCGTTATAATCGTCCAGACGGTAAATACGGTCGAATTCATAGATGGATCGTACATAATGAAGTCAACTCCGGAAGCGTATGGACGAATGCCGGCAACAAGACACTTGTCGAATTTATGGATATCTACGTCAAGTCCATGCGGATGGTCTACTATACGGCACGGAAATACGATGCGGATGCTGAAGTCTTTATCTCGTTGGACCATTGTTGGAATGAAGAATATACCGAACCGCACTGTTATCCGGCCGCCGAAGTCATGGATACATTAATGGCTTACTGTAAAGCAGAAGGAGATTTTAAATGGGGAGTAGCGATTCACCCTTATCCGGAAAATTTGCTCGACCCCAAAGCATGGCTGGATAAAAAAGCCACTTATGCGACCGATACGCCTTATATCACGTTTAAAAATCTGGAAGTATTAGATGACTGGATCAAGCATACGGCCTCTACTTATGAAGGGAAAAAACGGACATTGTTATTGTCGGAACAGAATCCCAATTCAATGGACTATACAGATGAGGCATTACAGGAACAAGCCGCAGGATTGGCTTATGCATGGAAAAAAATGGAGGTTTGCGACGGAATCGATGCCTACCTCGCGCATAGTTGGATCGATGCTCATTTTGAAGGTGGGTTGAAAACCGGACTGAGAAAATATTCTGATGACCCCGAAGATCCGTTCGGCACAAAACCTTCATGGGTAGTCTTTCGCGATGCCGGGACAGAAAATGAACCGCAGACTTTCGAATTTGCCAAAAGAATAATTGGGATTTCGTCGTGGGAGGAGATCGTGCATTTTGTAAACAAAACATTAAAACGGACATCTGATGAATAACAAGCAACCGATATTTACCGAAGCAAATCAAAAAAATATTTGGCAGAAAATAAACGAGATCGCTCTCCTATTAATGATAAGATTTGATCGGGATTATGATCCGTTTTTGATGTACGGCGAAGCCGGCATTCAGTTGTTTTTATTTCATCGCTGTTTTGAACTGGACGACGAGGAGTGTTATGCAAAAGTCACTGATAAGTATTTTCAAAAAATCGACAATATCCATAAAAAAATTCTGTATATAAACGATCCTCAGGAATGCAATGCCTGTTTAGCCGACGGGCTAGGCGGTATAGGATGGATGCTCGATTATATGATTCGGTATCCCATGATTGAAGCGGATCTTTTCGATGTAATGGGAAGTGTAGATCCGAAAATTTTCCGTCGAATGATTTACGATATACAGGAAGATCGTTACGATCTGCTGCAAGGTGCTGCTGGTATCGCACTGTATTGCATGAACCGCAATGAAAGATTCCCCCGTGAATACTTAAATAGATTCATTGCGGAACTGTATAAAAGAATGACGCTCGGTAAATTGAATAACATTCAGGATTATAGCATCCCATCCGGCTTATCGGGACTTTATTTGCTGGTTCGGAAAATACGGCTGAAATATCCGGATATGGATTATATAGCAGAGCTTGCGGATAATCTCGAAAATCAGTTGAAAGGTCAGGCTATCTCACTGAAAAACACGTTGAATACACTTCCCGGTTGGAGCCAGTCGGAAGCCGGCGTACTATGGAGCCTTTTACACATTCCTGAAACAAGGGATAGGGCTCTGGAACAATGGGCACAATACGGGAAATTGCATCTTGAGCACGATCATGAATATCTGGAAGCCGGATTGTACGGAGGCAATTTCAGTCTCGGTCATCTGTTTAATCGAATATATCGGTTGTCTGGATGTTCGGAATTTCGGGAGTTATCGTCCGATTTTTTGCATCGGGGATTAAGTCATGCGAATTATACGGACAAAAAGACGGGTTATAGGTTATGGTACACGGGAATCAATGGCGTGTATGGAGTGCATTATGGATTGCTGGGCGGTCTGTCCGGAATCGGCTTGACGCTTCTGTCGGCGGTTTCTGAAAAAGAATCCGGTTGGGATGAATCGTTATTATTGACATAGACTATGTTCATCATAAGAAAAATAATTGTTTGCATCGGACTTTTTTTCCTGTGTATAAAATGTTTTGCACAGGAAAAATGGTCGCTTCAGCAATGTATCGATTATGCTTTGCAAAATAACGTGTCTATCAAAAAGGCCGAATTCAACAGCCAACTATCCGAATTGGACCTTAATACGGCTAAAAACAGCCGTTTGCCATCCGTTTCCGGAAGTTTAGGGCATACGAACTATTTCGGACGGGGACCTTCCCGTGACGGGACATATCAAGATAATAACCAAATGTCTACGAGCGGGAGCATTTCAGGAAGCATGACAATTTTCAACGGAATGCGTATAAAACACCAGATCAAAAGTCTGGCAGCCGGTTTCGAGGCGACATTGGAAGATCTTCAGAAAGCAAAGAACGATGTAATATTGAATATTACGGCTTATTACCTGCAAGTTCTCCAATACAAGGAGTTGGTTCGAATAGCTGCTTCCCAGGTCGAACTGAGCCGCTTGCAGGTGAACAGAAGTCAGCTATTCGTAGATAACGGGAAAATGCTGGAGTCGGAATTGTTGGAAAGCAAGGCTTCATGGGCGCAGGATAAATTGAACCTGACTCAAAACAATAACAACTTATCGACAGCTCTTCTGGAGTTAAGTCAAGCATTAAACAGAAAATCTTCGGCGGGTTTCGATGTTGCAGAACCATCCGGCGATGAACTGTTAAAAACCGCACTGCATAGTTTACGGTCATACGATACGACTTTGCTGTTCTCACGAATAGACGATCGTCCTGAAATTCGCTCCGCATCGTTAAACCTTCAAAGCAGTTGGCATAACCTTCGTATTGCCCAAGCGGCCAGGTATCCATCGGTATCTTTATCCGGAGGTTATAGTAACAGTTATTACTATTCGTTTGTTACAGGGTATAATAACGCAGCATTCCGGCAACAACTTAAAAATAACGGAAGTGAGTATGTGGGTATAAATCTTTCCGTACCGATATTTAACGGACTGGCAACACGGAATCAGATTCGGGCCTCTCGTATCAATATCAAGCTTCAGGAGGCGGTCTTGGATGAAACTAAAATGGCGTTGCGTAAAGAGATCGAAACCGCCTTACAGAATGCAGAAAATGCCTATCAAAAATATTTGTCCGCACAAGAGTCCTACAAAGCCGCTTCGGAATCGTTCCGATATGAAAATGAAAAAATGAAAGTCGGACGGTCTACCGTTCTGGATTATAATAATGCCAAAACCAAGATGGAAAAATCCGAATCCGATATGATACAGGCAAAATATGAAGTTATATTCAATTGTAAGATTTTAGATTTTTACGCACAAGAAAGATTTGCAAACAATTAATTGATAAAGCTTTGGTAACACGCTTAGATATAATCAATTATCTGATAAAAGCCCGTCGTTATACTTCCTATCTTGAAATCGGAATGGATAACCCGGCTGTCCATTTTCAGAAGGTTCGATGCGCGGAAAAAGAATCGGTCGATCCGTATGATTTGGACAGTAGGTATTGTACAGACTGGACACAGGAAAAGTTAAAAGAGTATCTTCCTTTTCTGACCTACCGGATGACTTCGGATCAGTTTTTTTCGGCCTATCCTCAGAAAAAATACGATGCGATATTTATCGATGGGTTGCATCTCGAAAATCAGGTAGACCGGGATATATCCAATGCTTTGGAACATTTGAATCCGGGTGGAGCGGTCATTGTACACGATTGTCTCCCGACAACTCCGCAATCCCAATCGGAAGAGAATCCGACGGGGGACTGGGTCGGAACGGTTTGGCGTTCCGTTGTAAAATATACATTATATACGCCTTGCAACGTCAAGGTAATCGATACGGATTGGGGGGTAGGAATTATTGAATATACGGACGACACGGATTTTGTCGTACCGGAACGACTTGATATGGACTATGCTCATTTTTTATTGCACAGAAATGAGCTCATGCACATTTACGAGTGGACGCAAATACCCGATATTATTTGTGTATCCGACAAATCGGTGCATTTTTATCCGGAACGGTTGCAAAAAATTACGGATATTCTGCTTCACAACATGGATATTCTGCCCAATCAGGGATTGGCTAACGGCAAAATGGGTGCGGTTCTTTATTTGTATCGGTTAAACAAATTCGTCAACGATCAATATTTGGGTGATGTTGCCGATAAGTTACTCGATACCGTAACGGAGAATATTCAAAAAGAAAATATTTTAGGGAGTTTTACACAAGGACTGAGCGGGACCGGATGGGCGATCAATCGCCTGATTCAGGATGGTTGCATTCAATGTACGGACAAAAGTATTCTGGAAGATCTGGATACTGTCGCCATTCGTATTCTCTCAACTCAAAGTTACAATTTCGATATAATTGTCGGTTATTTGCTTTACGGGACGGAGCGTATCAATCCATCCGTAAAACATATACGCGGGAAAACGCGAACGGCTTTAATCGAGGCTATACTGCTGCAATTGAAATATCTCTTATCGTTCGGCAAGAAATACTGTTTTCCAGTCCTACTGAATGATCCGAAAGATTTCGATATTACTTGGTATTTTCCGTGGTTATTATGGAGCCTGATCCGATTGAAGCACTTAGATGCCACTCGCAGTCAATCCGAAAAGTTGATCTCGATGCTTTTGCCGCAAGTCGAATTCTTACAGCAAAATAAGGGAATGCATTTCTGCAATCGTTTCTTCCTGTATTTGGTGTTGCTTAACGGAGGGTATCATGTATCGTTTGACATGCCGCCGCGAATGTGGGAAGCGCCCGATAACCCTTTTATGAAAAACGGAGTTGCGGGTCTCCTATTTATACTAAAACAGCTAACCTCCTCCTGCGACTTTTTGGAACTGAAACAAAAATTGTCTTTCAGGCTGGCCGAGTTCGAAAGTTCCGTAGATTCGACAGAGTACCGTCAGGGAGCTATCACTCCGGCCAATTGTTTCGGATTGCTGGAAGGAATTGCGGGAATCGGGATATGCAATGTTTATTAAACATATGAGCTCTCACAACGGGTTTTGGGCCTTACCGATCAGTTTCAAGGCTATTTCAGTCAGCCCGTTCTTAATGCCGATCGGCAATGACCGTAAGTTTTCAGGAACAGTAACGGATTCCGATAATGAGATAATATCCGAAATATTCGGCTTACGAGCAAAATCCGGTCGTTCGGCTTGGATATCGGCTAATCGTTTTATTAATTGTAAGTGTGGAGATAAAGAGTCCTTGTTTTCATAGGCTTTGGCATAAAGTTCTTCTATATATGATCGATTGAACGGTTTCGGCAGTCCTGCTCTGTCAAAAGATTCCAAACGTGTTATTACGTATAATAAGATTCCTTCGAGCCCCGTATCGAAACTCATATCTGAAATTCGGCGGACATCGCGTTCCATCACTTTCTTATCGATATCCTCGAGAACCTCGTCGGGCTCCCCTTCGCTCAATCCGTTTTGCAAGATATACTCCACTGCCCAACCTATGCCGCACAATCCATTTGCAAAGTCAATCGGCGTATCTTGACGTAAGGATGTAAAAACGGATTCAAACAGCATGTCTGCGTAATCGAAAAAATAATCTTCTCCTATACATTTAGCATAATAAGAAAAAAACAAAACGCCACCCATGCGTCCATTCATCAGGCCAATATCTGCAACAAATGGATAATTAATCATCAGATACTTAATGATCCGACCTAATGTTTCCTTATGGTTCATAAGTTTAAAAATTAAAAGTAATGGAAATTAATTTAAAAATACACATAATGTATCCCCCTATCATATACTGATTGTAAAAAATATAATTTATTTGTCACATCCTTGCTTTTTAAATAATAATTCTTAACTTCGCAATAGTTGCTTTGCAATATAAGCAAAATTAATTTTCATTTAACCCTAAAAACTATTGTTATGAAAAAATTAAAGAAGCTGGTCATTTTAAACAAAGGTCAGAAAGATGACCTAAATTTAATGGACAAACAGGCCATGAATCTGATCAGAGGAGGAGTTGAGTGTAAGAAAAAATATACTGCAGACTCTTGTGGTTGTGGATATACAGGACCGTCCTATTAATGTTACAAATGAAAACAAGCGAGTCGTAATGATGCAATTGTACGGCTCGCTTGTTTGTTAATAAATGAATTTATTATGCGTTATTCAAAATACAACATCTTTAAAACGGACGGCAATTCGACATGGATATTTAATTGCTTGACAAGCTCTTTCGTAATGATCGAAAACAAGGTATTAAATGAATTAGCACATGATACCGAATTGCAGAAGGGTCTTATTAACGAGGGGATATTAACGAATGAGGATAACGAAATATACAGGTATAAATATTTGTACTATCACTCGGCTTTTCAAAATCAATCTATCTATTTAACCATTGCTCCTACAATGAAATGCAATTTTGCATGTCATTATTGCTTTGAGGAAGGCAACAAGAATCTGTCCATTATGGATGAAGACGTTGAAAATGCTATAGTGGAATATCTGCATATTAATCGTGATAAAAAAATTGCAATCAATTGGTTTGGCGGAGAGCCGTTAATGGGTTTTGCAAGAATCGTTTCGATATCCCATAAATTAAAAAACTTAAATATCAAATTCCGGTCTTCTATTGTAACCAATGGGAGCTTATTGGATGAAGACAAAATAAATCAACTTCATGTTTTGAATTTAAATCACCTACAAATTTCTTTAGACGGACTTGCACATACACATGACAAACGTAGATATTTCAAAATGGGAAAACCTTCTTTCGATCTGATTATCTCAAATATTGAAAATTTCTTGCGATTAACCGATATTCATTTATATATCCAGGTGACTGTCGACAAAACAAATAGTAACGCGTATGAAGATATAGTGAAGTTCTTCAATGAAAAATTCCCTACATACATGAACGAAAAGCGTATAGAGATTGGGTTTAATGCCGTGCAGAATCGTACTGATTTTGAACGAAAATCAGACTGTTTCAACCAAGAAGAAGTGTTTTTAAAAAATAAAATTCGTTTGTCACAGACTAAACGCAAAAACTTAAGTTCAATTTTACCCGGTATCGTCCCAAGTTGTATGTATCGTAATCCGACATCGTTTGCCATCGATCCTTCTGGAGATATGTTCAAATGTTTGGAACACTTGGGAAACTCGGAATATAAAGTTGGCAACATAAAAGAAAAAAGCGTATCTTTATCGAAAATGGCTCAAGCGACATTCGGTTTGGATCCGTTCGAGGACGAAGAATGTTTGGCATGTAATGTTTTCCCCATATGCGGTGGCGGTTGTCCATTAGACAGACAAAAGAAGAAAATGGGGAAAAGCATAAATTATTGTTCCATCTATAAAACGAGACTGGCCGATATGTTACCCGCTCTTTATGAATGCTATGAACAATAAGTTCCCAACTCTTATGAAGCGTTTTCTGCTGTTAGCGGGATATTTGTGTTTTTCCTCCGCATTTGCACCGGCACAGAACTCAACGACGATCAGAGGTTCCGTAAAACTGGCCACGGGGGATTCGGTCGAATACTACCACGTGGTCGTATCGACGCTGAATCGGTCCGACACGGTAGTGCTCGCCGGCGAAATGTTTTTCGAAGATCGTTTCGAGATGAAAGTGCCGGCGCATAATCCTCTGTTCGTAAGCGTGTCGTTGTTAGGTTACCGATCGTCCTCCATCCGTCTCGATTCGACCGCATCGGAAAGCATCGCTCAGGGTTTGGAGTTCGTTCTGAAGCCCGACGCCTTCCATCTCCAAACTGTTACCATAACGGCAAAAAGACCCGCCGTTAAGCTTGAACATGGCAAAATTCTGGTCGATGTTCAAAATTCGACATTGCGCGACGCAGGGAATGTCATGGACATGTTCCGAAGAACTCCGGGAATGATCGCTACCGGCAGGGAGGATTTCAGCGTGATCGGTCGGGGCAAGCCGCTGGTGATCGTCAACGACCGAGAGATCAAAAACTGGGAGGAGCTCGAAGCGATCCGTTCCATCGACATACGCAGCATCGAAGTGGATCGCAACCCTTCGCCCGCCTATACCGCCAAAGCGGTCGTGCGGATTAAAACGACGAAACGCCTGAAGGACGAATTGTCCGTCCAGCTCTCGAACGCACTGAATATGACGCGTAAAATATCCGATAATCCTTCGGTTCGCTTAAGTTTTCGGAAAAAGAGCGTCACCTCCGTGTTGAGTTATAACTATAACCGCATCAACAGCAAAATTTTCGAGAGCTCGGAAAAAAATATCATCGATTCGACCGGTGTTTTCAGCAATACCAAACGATATGATTTTCTGACTCATGCCAACAGACATCGTTTACTGACAGGCGTCGACGTGACGATCAGTCCCAAAAGCAGTCTCGGATTTCAATATTTTTATAGCGGAACCCGATCCGAGCATACCTCTCAGGGAACAGGAAAGATTATCGGTCGCAACGAGGAGATATTCAAAGACATCTATGAAAACTCTCTTCCCGACCGGTCTTTACACAGCGGAACGATCAATTACGTTTACGAAAGGAAACCGGACAGCCGCCTGATGTTCATTGCCGATTATTCAACCGCGGCCAATACGGAACAGAGCCATATCAAAGAGACGAATCTGACGTCCCATTCGATTCTTAATACGGAGATTCGGAACAAAAGCAAATATCGGATTTATACCGGACATCTGAAGTACAGCTTTTTGCTTCCGTCCCGAATAAAATCCGATGCAGGCGCTCAATTTTCATTCGTCGACAACAATTTTCACTCCTCTACCCGGACGACTTATCTCTCCGACCTGTCGGAACGTACTCGGATCGGCGATCTGACCGCTGCGGGTTACTTGAATCTGAACAGAGCATGGAAGTTCGGAGAATTGGAGGCGGGAATACGATACGAATATGCACGAACTCGGATCGACCAAAATTCGGCCGAAGCGAACGAAGCTGAAGAAGTCGACCGATCTTTCTCGGATTTTCTCCCGAATGCGAATATTTTCATCCATGCGTCCGAGAAACTGAAGGTCCGTGCAAGCTATGCCCGCCGGGTGTCTCGGCCCGGGTTTCGCGAACTGGACCCGTGCATATCTTATGAAGATTCGCTAAGTTACGTGAGCGGAAACCCTTTCGTAAAACCCTCTTATGAGAACGAATGGGTCGTAGGGATCGACTTCAAGGATATGTTATCTTTCTCTATGAGGTACGTAAAGACCAAAGACGCACGGCTGCAAACTTACATAAACGATGAGGATAACTCGAATATTTTGAAAATGGTACCGATCAACATTCCTCGATCGGAGTCGTTTTATTGCGAGGCTTTTTTCAATTACGCCGCACGGAAATGGAGCTTCAATTGCATGGCCGGATTGGGAGTGCCGAGAGTCAACGTCCCTTTTTTGAACGGCCGTAAATTGGTAAACCACGCGTCATGGGAGTGTGCGGCCAATGTCAACCTGACGCTGAGCAAACATTTTGAGCTATACACAAACTTTTCCTATTCCAGTCCGAGTTATTCGCTCACCACTTACCAATTCGCCTACAACAACCTCACAGTGGGAATGATGGGCTACTTTTGCCAAAGGAAACTGACCGTCAATATCGAAGGGACGGATCTGTTGGACGGGAGCAATTGGAATAACTGGGAGGATCGGTACCTGAACGTCGTGACGCGTAACAGAGGCAATTTTGACATGCGGGGAGTCAAGGTAGCCGTTTCGTATCTTTTCAACGGAACTGTCAAGGCGTTGAAATCCCGTCGAGGCAATACGGAAATCCTGCAGCGGGCGGATTAACGGGTCCAAGCGTCATTTTTTCGGAACCAAAGCAAAAACGAAAGATACTGTAAGCAGTACAAACGGGGCATATCACACTTTTCCATGCTGAAGACTCGATCGGATTAATGCATAAGGACGAATGTTATATCTTATATTCTTAAATTATATATTTTAAGGCACTTGCTTTCGAGTTTCCGATATTTTCGGTTTCCCCCCCTCATGAAATTCCTTCCGACATAGAGACTTCAGAATAGGAATCTCCTAATCGGATACGTAGCTTATGACCGCAAGTCGTAACTAACAGATATAGAAATCCTATGCGCGAACAAGTTGGTACATTCAAAATAATAATCATGATCGTTTAGATTTTTTTTGCAAATCGATGTGCAAAAGCACAAGTTATTTTCATGTAAAAACACTTTTATCCTACCCACACCTATTATTCACCAAATAATCGTTCAAATCTTTCCTGCCATCGTACAATATCGAATCGTCATGTACCCGCGTTCCGAATATCGCGCATAATTCGCTGATAAGCCTCCGGCCTGTCGCATCTCGGTCGAGGCAGCATACGATACGTTCGTATCCCTGCAATCTACCTTTTGCCCGTGGAAGCAGCGATGCGGAGTTCAGGATCAGAAAGTCTTCATTCGACGAATGCCATGACACATCGCCTTGTTTGCACAGAGTCAGATATGAAAGGTAATCAGTAAATCCTTCGAACAGCCGGCAGCTCCGGTTCGACTTCTGCGGTCTGATCCATGTCGTGTCCTTCGGAGGAATGGCTCCTTTGAAATAGCGGTTACGTATCTCATAGCCACCGCGGTCATTGGCAAATCCTACGGCGAAATAGAACTTGCCGCGTACGGTGTAGCGTACTTCTTTACAGAAGGTCTGCGCTGTCTTCAGATCGATCTTGCGTGATGTCAGGTAATCGAGTAATACGGGATGAGCAAGCGACTCGACTTGGACGTTTTTAAATTCCGATTCTGTGGATGAGGTGTTCTTTCTCGGTATATGATCGAACGGAACTGAAGTCGGTGTATTCGTGCCGATCAACTGCAAAAGACGGGAAATATCGTCCGTGTCGTATATTTCAGCCGCCAGAGAAAGAATGTTGCCACCTCTTCCTATTCCAAAATCGAACCATGTATTGAGGTGGGTATTGACTTTGAACGAGGCCCGCGTCTCTTTGCGAAGCGGGGAAAGATACCAAAGGTCAGCACCCCGCCGTTTTACAGGCTCGAATCCGAGACCGGAAAGATAGGCAGCCAGTGGAATCGATTTGGCGGTCCGTATGTTCATCTCGATACGGTTCGCAAAATGTCCTCGCACAGGATACGCCGGGACACGGCCTCACGCAGCAAGGCCGGCTCGATCCTTCCGGTGGCGGCCATTTCTGAGAGTTTGCCGCGGATCTCTCCGCTCTTGTCCGAAGAGGTTTTGAAGCGATGGTAGGCCCTGCTGCCGTAACCGCAGGAAATGGACGCGAAAGATCGTATTTCCCTGTCGTTGGCCCGCACGTAGGCGTCCATTCGTCGGCGGAACAGGGCGTTGAATTGTTTATCCGTCATAATAGTTGATTTTTGAATGTGATACAAAAACGGAAGCGGCCCTGTACAGGGCCGCTTCCGCAATCGAACGATTGTTTTTAATGTCTTATTTATCGTCGTATATCGTCGTAGTGGCCGCAGGCGCTCAATACAACGACTTCTACATACTCGTCGAATATTTCATAAACGAGACGATGACGCTCCGTAATACGTCGGGACCATTTCCCGGACAATTCGCCTTTGAGCCGCTCGGGCTTGCCGGTTCCTGTTTCCGGATGTTCCTCCAGTTCGGAGAGCAGACGGTCGATCTTTTTCAGCGCCTGACGCTCTCCGGCTTTCCGCAGCCGAAAGATTCCCTCGACCGCATTCTCGGTAAGGATGATCTTATAGCTCATAAATCGCCGAACAGTTTTTCCTTCAGTTCGGGCGTAAGCTCCGTCGCCTGTCCCCGCTTAGCCTGCTCGATAGCCTCGCGGATAGCTTGCAGGTTCCGGGGATCGTTAAAAAAGGGATCGCCGCTCGGACTGACGCTCTCGTCGATATAAGGCTTGGATACCAGTTCGAACAGATCCTTGCCCCGCTTAATAACGACCCGTTCCGAGAGAGCCAGGTCGAAAAACTTCTTCTGGTTCTGTTTGAACTCGCTGGGCGATATAACATGTATGGCTGCCATGACTGTGTTTTTTAATTAACTAATTTCAGTATTTATTCAGGTACAAATATAGTACCTTTTCAGGTATAACGCAATCGGCATGTATTTATTGTTTCGATATAAAGCAAGTGCGCTTCCCCGGTCAGACGGTGATCCCGAAACGTTTCAGGTGTTCGCGGACGGTCCGGGCCGACGAATAGAGGTCTCGCTCTATGGTCATGCCGAAAGGCAGCCGCAGATTCCGCAGTTCGGACAGCAGGACGTAGCCCCATTCCCATTCGTGAATGCAGGCATAGCCGAACAGCAGCCAATCCCCGTCTTTCTGTTCCTCGGCCTCGGTAATCAGCCACGTACCCGCTCCGCAGGGGTTGAAGTATTTGACGATTACCTCGACGTCGAATCCCCGCCCGTCCTGCGATCTCAGCGGACGAGACATAAAATCTTTCTCTACTTTTTTCGTTATCAGTTCCATAACGGTCATGCAGTATTTATCCTCCCGCACAGAGTTTTAATGGATTAAAAACGATTGATGCAAATCAAAGGATCGTATCCGTTTCAGGCATCGGCCCTGTCCGCGTCTTTACGAAAACGGACGACCGTCAGCGTGCGCGTTCCGAAAAACGTATCGGAACGGAAGGCGATCCGCTGGCGCAGCCAGAAAGGGGTCGAGGTGCCGAAGCCCCAACCGAAATAGCCCGACAGCTCGTGATCCGGAGAATTCATATCGGCCCATGCCAGTCGGCGGAACAGCTCTCCGCTGTCCCGGGACAGAAGCATGCTGTTCAGAATTTGCGCATAGGCCCGCAGGGAGCCGGGACCGGTATCGTAAACCGGTCCTTCCATTCGTATAACCATATTGTCTTCATATTGCTTCCCATTTCAGAGAAACGGGATGATATTATTCAATAGTCGGAGAGACGATCTTCAAACCACCTAAGATCAGAGAAATCATGTATTCGAACATGTTCGAATACATGATTCAACAAATCGGATTCCGGATATTTGTAATGCGATCGATAATCCGACAAATTATGGAAGATGAATTTTCAAAAAAGACCGAGTTATTGTCTGCCCTTACCGGGATCAAGGAAAAATTAGATGCTGTTCACATCGATGTGTTGGCTGTGAAAAAACAGCACAACATGATTATGGGTGATCCTATTCTCGATTTTTATGAAACCTGCCAGATGCTTCATTTAAGCGAAAGGCAAGTGAGAAGACTGCGCGAAGAGAAAAAATTGATCGGTTTTACTTTCGGATCTAAACGAATGTATCGTTATTCGGAAGTCAAACGGTACATCGATAAAATGGAACGCAAGTCTCAAGGACAACTCTCGGAGCAATATGCTGAAAATACTCAAAACAAGTGATAAACATTAAAACACAGACAACAATGAAAACCGATGAAAACATAACGATTTCTCGAAATGTACTGATGAGATTGATCAAACGTAACCGTCAACTCATCTATATGAATTTTTTCCTTGTACACTTATGTGCGATACGCAACATCGATCTTGTGTTTGTGGCCGATGAAGTATGTTCCATACTGAAAATTACACCCGAACAACTGGAAGCAGCACGTAAAAAGCGATATATCCGTTGCGGTGTTTTCGATCATAAGTTTATTTATCATGCAGCAGACATGGTTTTGTTGGCAGAGTTACTCGGACGGAAAACGGTTCTTTCGAAAAGCCGATAACACGTCACGTAACAGACAGGGAGCGCGTATACACTTCCTGCCCATATGAAAGACTTGTTCCATACTTATGCTGCCTGAATTTCGGATACGGAGTTATCTTCCCTCCTCTGATCAAGTTCTTCCAGCTCGGGATATTCCTCGATATAGGGACTGGTTTCCTCCGAGTTGTCGTCCGGTTTCGGCAGGTAGGGTTCCTTTACGGGAATCGCCGGTTCCGGACGAATATCGTCGCCGGGTATATCTTCTCCTTCCGGCTCCTCCGTCTGCGGAATCTCGTAGGGGGGCTCCTGCGGCAGTTCGTTCGGGTCGAAGGGAACGGCTTCCGGTACCATGTGTGATTGAAGCGTCCCAGACGCGAACGTATGCAGGGTTTCGAGCTCCGTCTCGTTTACGGGAAGTTCCGTATCCGTGCATCCCAGTGTTTTCAGCCGTTGGAGTATGCCCGAGAGCCGACGGTCGTAAACGTCCTTATGCCGTGAACGGATCTCCCGGTAGGCGTCCGGCTGATGAATCTCTACGAAGTCGCCGGACAGCCGGCCGATCAGTTCGGGTACGGAACAGTTTTCCATCAGCTCGCCGCGCATGAACTCCCGCAGAAGCAATACCTGTTGTTCCAGGGTAAGCTCCCTGCATATCCGTACCTGCCGCTCTTCCGACATCGGCCAGTCATGTTCATTCAGTCCGAACTGCGGGTACAGCCTCCGATCGAGTGTTCGGAGCAGCAAAAACCAGAAAATCCGCTGTTCCTCCTCTGTCAAAGCTCCTTCCCGGTAGTCTGTCTTACGCAGAGCTATTTTCAGGTCGGTCGCCATATGGTCGAGATATAGCTGATAGTTATTGTCGTGCCGCTCTTTTAAGATATTTATTTTCTCTTCGCGTTCGATCTCCTCCTGTGTCTTGGCCCGGTCGATCGTTTCCGCGGACATCTCTTTCCCTTGCGATGAGAGTATTTCGTCTGTTTCCGGATCGACGCTTTTGCCGGCAAACGATACGATGTCGGGAACCGTCGTGAACGTGTTTCCAGAGAATACCGCCGAATCGTCCGGACGGGTCTGCCGAGCCGAATTACTTTCATTCTGCTCTTCCGTTACCGGAATCGGTTCGTCGTAGTAGAATTCGATGCCGCGGTCTCCGATCACGGCGTAACGTATCAGTTCCCCCGCTTCGACCCGTCTTTGTATGTCGGCGCACTCCTGTTCGTACTCCTCCGATGCGCTGCGGAAAGTATTTATGCTTTCCGTATAATCCGCCTCTTCGGTGAAATCCTCCCCTGCGCGGCTCCTCCGGTTTTTCGGGATGCGCCTCGTAGTAGCCGGCATAGCCCAGCGCACGGACCGGACGGGATTCGTCCCGGAGGGCTTGCAGGACTTCTCCCTGCGAACAATCCTCGAAATAGCCGATCCGTATGCCGGGACATTCCGAAAGCAGTCTCTTCGCTTCGGCGATCAGGTACTCCGTATTCTTGCGTTTCATGCACGCCCGGTTCTGACAGACGTTACAGTCGCCGCAATCAGCGAAAAGCACCTGGTTGGCCCTGTTGCTCGCACAGGACATGCATTCGGTTTTGTCGAAACGGTAAGAATTCAGTTGCGAAAGGTACATGCCGGCCAAACGGCTTCTGAGCTCTTTGGCCCGGAGATGCCGCCAGTGGCAGTCGAGACCCATTTTGAAATATCCGTCGTAGACTTCCCTCTGAATTTCTTTCTCGTATCGGCACAGCTCCAGTGCCTGCGAAATATTGATCTCCTCGCTGTTCAGCAATTCTATTACCTCGGGGATCAGATCCAGCAGGCGGATGCGGCTCAGGACGAAATCGCGCGTTCGTCCGAAATGCAGGGCCAGCGTTCCGACGTCGTAACGGCGCGTATCAATCAGGCGTTTGAACGCCTGTCCTTGTTCGAACGGCGTGATGTCTTCCCGCTGCAAGTTTTCGGCAATGGCGAAGTCTTCCGCTTCGGCGTCGCTCATCGGGCAGATCTTAGCCCGTATGGTCTCCCATCCCGCCAGTCGGGCCGCACGAAAACGCCTTTCGCCGCATACGAGCGAGTAGCCTTCCTGCCCGTCGCTGCGGGGACGGAGCGTAACGGCATGGATCAGCCCGACCCGGGTCATGTTGTCGGCCAGTTCCCGAAGACTCTGTTCGGAAAAGTTCCGGCGGGGATTGAAATCGTTCGGAACGATCGAATCCAGCGCGATCTGCTGCTCGGGCAGGTCGGCGGAGGCTTGAGGGAGCGGAGAGCCCGTATTCTTTTTCGTACAGACCTTGCCGGTTGTCCGGGCTTTCTTGTTCTGTACGGCATTCCGTCGTACAGAAACGGTTGCATTGGCTTTCATAAGCACTGTTTTTGAAAGGTTAATAAAAAATGAAAGCAGGCTTATGGCCTGCTTTCAAAGAATTACTTTTTGTGGTATTGTTGCTGTTCAAAAATACATTATACTCGATCTACCTCAGATACAACAATGATTAAATTCGAAATAAAGATCCAAACTGTTTATTGTAATGAATGACAAAATAAGCGGTTGTCGGAGCGGCAAATTAATAATTTTTAGTCCTCGAATTTCGTTCGTTCCATTTCCTGCAATTTCTTTAATCCTAATTTCTCGATTTCCGGGCGCCCCTGACGCATCCACGCATCGAGTTCTTGGGGATCGAACCGAATGCCCGAATTTGACATGCGGTATTTTTTTCTGATGGACGAGTCCGTAGATATAAGACGGTTTGAAGCGGGTAATAGCTGCTGCTCCTTTTATATCGACCAACCGATTCGGAGGAATCGGCTGTAAGGACGATAGCTGTTCCGTCAGAACGGACAGTTTCTGTTCGATCTTGTCGAATCGCCGATCCAGCCATACGATCAACTCTGTATTCATAAATATCTGTTTTAGCGGTTTCCGTGCTAAAATAATCGTATATGTCGTCCGTTCAAAGCGTTGGCCGGAGCAGGCCGCATATGGCCGTCGAACAAGTATCTACAAAGCGTTTTGCAACTTCTCTGCCGTGCTTTTTTTGCGGTTCTGAGAAAACGATGCCAGATAGTTCCGGGTCGTCTCGATGCTATTATGTCCCAAACTTTCCGATATTTCTTCAACGGACACTCCGAGATTCTTTAACATTGTAGCATAGGAATGACGGGCGACATAGGTTGTCAGCTTACTTTTTATCCCGAGTAATTGTGCCAATTTTTTCATGTAATAATTAATACTGCGTATAAAGTTGCCTTTGAGTCTGTACTGTGCTTCTAAAGAGTATTGGTCTGATGTGAGACCGAAAACGTAATCGGAAGGGGATGTTTCTTTGACTTTCCATCTATTCAGAATGGCAAGGGCATCGTCCAGCAGATAAATTTCTATCGGCAGGACATCCCGTCGGGTCCGCTCTGTTTTCTTGCGGTAAAATCTCAGGAAGCGACCGTCGATCGACTCGAATTTCAGGAAAAATATATCTACCATATTCATCCCGTTGCAATAAAAACTGAACATCCACATATCCCGGGCAAATTGGTATTCGGTCGGAAGAGAATTGGCGTTTTTAATTTTCCGAATATCTTCAATATCCAAAGCCTTTTTAATATTACGACCGATCGGAATCTCATACTTACGGTATTTCTTAGGCCCGAATGGATAGTGTTCTTTTGATATGACTCCCTCCAGTATAGCTATATTGTATATAGCTCTCAGACTACGTAAATTGATACCCACCGTTGTTAACGATTTACCTTGAGAAACCACATATTGGCCTCGTATCGTTCCAAGAATTTGGGTGTAATTTCAGCAAAAGATAATTTCGGTTTAAACTTCTGCAATGATTTCATCGAGTTACGATAAGCATTTGCTGTCCCGATCCGTTTTGATT
>CDYS01025352.1_pt1 | contig 41048 bp, 39 predicted proteins | sample 557491 | NCBI WGS metagenome assembly CDYS01 (sample SAMEA3182057, study PRJEB8094) | gut metagenome | biome: human; feature: gut; material: Stool; isolation source: human stools | place: Canada | collected 2012-11-26
GCCAGAAGAAGTGACTCCGCCATGGTTGAGCACGCGCCGTAGAGTCCCAGAAACGGAATCGACGTGCCGCGTGCGGCGAACGACGAGGAAATGCACTGGTTCAGGAGGTCCCCTGCAAACAGAACGTCAATGTCCTCATAGCTCACGCCGAGCTTCCGCTTCGCCGTGTCCAGCGCCAGCTCCTGTAATTTACTCTCGGCCTTTTCAAACGTCTTCTGCCCCAGCTTCGCGTCCTTTCCGAGAAAATCAAAATATGCCGCCAGCGGCCCCTCGCCTTCTTTTTTGCCGCCGATGGCCGCGCGGGACAAAATGACCGGCTTCGATCCAAACACAAGCGTCTGCGCGCCCTTGCGCATCGCGATCAGCTCCCTTCCGCTTTTTCCGGTAGTATGTGCGCAAAGCGTAAAAAATAACCGCCGAAGCAAAGCTTCGACGGCCGGCCCGCATGAAAACGAGCCAATGAGGAATGGAAAAATGAAAAAGAAGTCGCACAGATAGTATGCACGGCTTCCTTTCGTTTAAACACGGATCAATAATTATTTTTTTGCGTCCTTCAGCGCGCGGGCCAGCCACACGGAGCCGAGGTCGAGCGCGGTAAAGAACCCTTCCTTCTCGCTTTTCTTGACGATGCGGTCGCGGGCGCGGACATTCGGGTCGGTCAGCTGAAGCTCGACGGAGACCTTGCTGGCCACGTCGGCCTCGCCGACCTTTTTCGTCTCAAGGATCTGGAGCATGACAATGTGAGAATCGGCCATCGAGCCGTAGTAGACAAGATTGTCCTTGCGCATAAGGGGGCGCCCCTTATAGGTCAGGATCGTTTTTTCGTCAGCCATAATGATCTTCGAACCTCCTGATGATGTGTTTTCTATAGTATAGCAAAGAATCCCTGTAAAAGCAAATCAATTTCATAAATTTGATTTTTCACCGGCCAGCGCGTCGTATCGTGCAGAATATACAAAAAATAAGAAAATATTTTTTGCTTTCTAACGAAAAATCAGCTTTACAAATGCGTGCGGATACGCTATAATCCAGACAATCATTCCAGATAGAGGCGCGGGCTTCAAGAGTACCGGGCGGCAAGCACAGGCAGTGGCCGTTCGGAAAAGGGGAGACCGCCGAAATGCCGCAGGCGTTGCCTGCAAATGCGGTGTTGGCTCGGCAGATAAGATCTGCCGGACTGTCACAAAGAAAAGCTTTGTGAAGCGCTATCGATGGATACGGCAGGGGCGGGATTCCGTTTTCTGTTCATTCCGTGGATCGCTTTACAGAAGCGACCCACTTTTTTGCTGCTTCTGTAGGGCCTGTCTGGGAAAATAAAACGAAAGGTGAATGAAAACAATGAAAAGAATCCTTGCCCTCGTCCTGGCAGCCATGATGCTGCTGAGCATGGCGGCCTGCGCCGCCTCCACCCCCGCAGCGGCTGAAGCCGCCGCAGACACGAATACCGAAGCCGTGACCGGCGTGGAAGACGGCGTTCTCACCGTCGGCATGGAATGCGCCTACGCGCCCTATAACTGGACGCAGATGGACGATTCCAACGGCGCTGTCCCCATTTCCAACGTTCCCGGCGCTTACGCCAACGGCTACGACGTCATGATCGCCCAGAAGATCTGCGAGGCCAACGGCTGGCAGCTTGAGATCGTCTCCTCCGCATGGGATTCCCTCTGCCCGGCTGTGCAGTCCGGCACGATGGACGCGAACATTGCCGGTCAGTCCATGACCGCCGACCGTATGCAGGAGGTCGACATGGCAGGCCCGTACTACTACGCCACCATCGTCTGCGTCACCACGAAGGACAGCCCCTATGCCAGTGCGACCTCCATTGCCGACCTCGCGGGCGGCAAGTGCACCGCGCAGTCCGGCACGATCTGGTACGATTCCTGCCTGCCGCAGATCGAAAACGCAGAGCTTCTGGCTCCCGCTGAGACGGCTCCGGCCATGATCATGCAGCTGCAGACCGGCGCGGTCGACTTCATCTGCACCGATATGCCCACCGCCATGGGCGCTGCCGCGCAGGACGATAACCTCGTCATTCTGAATTTCTCCGGCACGCCCGGCGATTTCCAGTTTGCCTCCGAGGCTGAGCGCGCCGAAAACGTCAACATCGGCATCTCCGTTCGCAAGGGCAACACGGTCCTGAAGGACGCCATTGACAAGGTCCTCTCCCAGATGACGGAGGACGACTTCAACCAGCTCATGGACGAAGCCATCCGCATCCAGCCGGAGGTTTAACTGTTTGCCCGCGCCTCCGGCGCGGGCAAATCAAAAGTGAAAGGAGACTACCCCGTGGATAAGCTCGCCAAGCTCATGCAGGACATCGGGATTCTGTGGGAAAAGTACCGCATGATGTACCTGAACGGTATGCTCAACACGCTCGGCCTTGCGCTGGCCGCGACCGCGATCGGCTGTATCATCGGCCTGCTCTGCGGCATTCTCAATACCATCCCGTGCGCCAAAAACGATCCGCTGCCCAAGCGTATCCTTCTGAAAATCCTCCGCGTCATCATCCGCATCTACGTCGAGGTTTTCCGCGGCACGCCGATGATGCTGCAGGCCGTGTTCATTTTCTACGCCCTGCCGTATTTCACGGATAATGCCCTGCGCTTCGATAACATCTGGGCCGCGTCCATCCTGATCGTTTCGATCAATACCGGCGCGTACATGGCCGAGTCCGTCCGCGGCGGCATTATCTCCATCGACCCCGGCCAGACCGAGGGCGCAAAGGCCATCGGCATGACGCATTTCCAGACCATGACGAGCGTCATTTTGCCGCAGGCCATCCGCAATATCCTGCCCCAGATCGGCAACAACTATATCATCAACGTGAAGGATACCTCCGTCATGTTCATCATCGGCTTTACGGAGTTCTTCGCCTCGCACCGCTATATCGTCGGCATCAACAATAAATATTTCCCGTCCGCCGTCATTGAAATGGCAGGCTATCTGGCCATGACGCTGATTGCATCCGGCATTCTGCGGCTGATTGAAAAGCTCATGGACGGCTCTGACAGCTATGAGCTTGTGCAGGAGGACCCGCTGACCATGACCGCCGGGACCTATTCGCACCCGAAGCGCGGCAGCAACTATGACGAGCAGAGCAAGGAGTTCCGCGAGCGCACGGAGCAGGAACTTAAATTCGGACGCAGCAGGGGGGATCGCTGATATGGCAGACAATATTCTTGAGATCCGGCACCTGAGCAAGTCCTTTGGCACGCACGAAGTCCTGCGCGATATCGACTTTGATGTCAAAAAAGGCGACGTGATCTCCATCATCGGCGCGTCCGGCTCCGGCAAATCGACGCTGCTGCGCTGCGTGAATCTGCTCGAAACGCCAACGAGCGGCGACATTCTCTACCACGGCGAAAATGTCACCGGTAAAAGCGTCAACGCCGCAAAATACCGCTCCCACGTCGGCATGGTGTTCCAGTCGTTTAATCTGTTCAATAATATGACCGTCCTGAAAAACTGTATGGTGGGTCAGATGAAGGTGCTTGGCCGGAGCAAGGCTGAGGCGCAGGAGCAGGCCATGCGGTATCTGGAAAAGGTCGGCATGGCGCCCTATGTCAACGCCAAGCCGCGTCAGCTCTCCGGCGGCCAGAAGCAGCGTGTCGCCATTGCACGTGCACTTGCAATGAACCCTGAGGTGCTTCTGTTCGACGAGCCGACAAGCGCGCTTGACCCGGAAATGGTCGGCGAGGTGCTCTCCGTCATGCAGGACCTTGCGCACGAGGGCATGACCATGCTCGTCGTGACGCATGAGATGGCCTTCGCCCGCGATGTGAGCGAGCGCGTCGTGTTCATGCACGAGGGTGTGATCCTGGAACAGGGTTCCCCCGAAGCGATCTTTGGCGACCCGCAGCACCAGCAGACAAAGGACTTTTTGGCACGGTTCCGCAACACCTGATAATCCAGAAGCCTATTTTTTATGAAACGATACAAAAACGTACTGCCCCTACAACCAAACCAGAGAAATTGCAGCATACGCAAAACCAGCCTCCGCCGCAGCGGGGGCTGGTTTTATATATGCGGCTTATTTCAGCGTCTTGACCCACTCGCGCAGGGTATCCGTGCTCGTGTTGCTTCGGAAGACCTTGCCTTCGAGCAGACGTGCGCCCGTGCAGCTGGGCGCGAGGGCCTTGTTTGTGCCGCCCATGCCGCTGCCGCCGGAGGTGGCAAACGGAACGACGGTCCTGCCCGTCAGATCGCAGCTCTCCAGAAACGTGTTGACGATGGTCGGCGCAACATACCACCAGATGGGGAAGCCGACAAAAACGGTGTCGTAGTCCGCGATGTTCGCACAGGTGCCTGCGATTTCAGGACGGGACGCGGGGTTCTGCATCTCAATGGTGCTGCGGGACTGCTTGTCCATCCAGTTGAGATCGGCACGCGTGTAGGGAACCTTCGGTTCGATTGCAAACAGATCGGCCCCGATGGCGTCCGCCAGCGTCTGCGCCAGCTTTTTCGTTACGCCGGACGCGGAAAAATAAGCGACAAGTGTTTTACCCATGAGAAAAACCTCCTGTTTCATATTCTGCTTTCAGTATAGTAAACGTGTCAAGCGTCTATTGCCTCCAACAGAAAGCTCACGGGCCGGAAGCCGTCGTTGCAGGAGATCATGGCCGAGCGCGGATTTTTCATCCACCCGGCATAGAGATTCTCCCCGCCGCTGGCCAGCGCCAGCACAAACGGCGACATACTCTCCCACGCGCTCAGACAAAGCCCCTCCGGCCGGTTCCACCCGTCCGCCACAAACACCTGCCCGAGCACCATATCGCAAGGATGCTCCATCGGGTTCTCATATTCCGCCATCAGATCGGGATAACACCCCATCTTCATGACCGTGATTCTGACTTTTTTCATAAGCGGCCTCATTCACTTTCGTAGAAACGATCTAATTCCCATTTTAATGGGTTGTTGTCAATGTAAGTCCATATCTGCAAATACTCTTTTTCGGTTCGGACAACGTGATCATAAAATGACCGCTGCCAGCGCTTCCGTCCCGGGGTATTCTCAATTGCGTTGATTTGTTTTGCACGAATGGACTTGAACGCACAAATTATTTCGGAAATCGTGGTAGGGGCGGGGCGTTGCTCCGCCCTTGGGCAGTATGGATTTGTATCAGCCAGAGAAAGAAGCATATGCAGATGATTTGGCATGATTACATACTTATCAACCTGAATATTGAAGCGATGCTCGAATTCCTGAATTTGTGCTTTGCAGATACGCCCAAATGGGCGGAGCAGAGCCCCGCCCCTACCAATTCTGCATAAAGTCTGATGGCGCTGATAAGTACAGAGCGTGATGAAATAAGTGCCGGGTGCGGCATAGTCAAATGCGGGCAAACGCAGCGTTTTTCGATTATTCATTATGATACCGATGCACATACATCCGAGATAAGGATTCTTCTCCGTCGCCCTGGGCCATGCAGAAGAATTCCCAGCCGCAGCGCTCGTAGAAGCCGGTGTGATCGGTCAGCAGATAGAGCGTGTCGATGCCTTTTTCGTGCATATCCCGGCAGACGAACTGTAAAAGCGCGCCCGCGATGCCGCGGCGGCGGAAGTCCGATTCGGTATAGACGGCGCAGACATTCGGCGTCAGGTCCTTACGGTCATGAAAATCGTTCTCGATCACGCCCATGCCGCCGATGATGCGCGGCCCCTCCATCGCCAGATACCACTGCGGGACAGAAGCTGCCCTGCGCAGCGCATCATCCATGCTGTCCAGATATGCCTGCTCCGGCACGCCCCATTTTGCGTGAAACCATGCGGCGGCCTGCGCCTTCAATTCCGGCCTGTCCGTGAGCCGGGTGATCAAATATTCCATAGACAGCTCCCCTTTTTATTGATTATAATACACGCAGCAAAAAGCCGCAAGCCCGGAAAAGGGGCCTGCGGCTTTTTGAGAGAGGGGATCATTCGTATTCCACGCCGTCGTGCTTGTGCACGCCGGTGACGGAGAATTCGACCCATTCGGACAGGTTGACCGCGTGGTCGCCGATGCGCTCGAAATACTTTGCGATCATCAGCAGATCCAGCGCGACCTCGCCCTGACCGGGTTCGCGGGCAATCGCGGATATCAATGCCTGCTTGACATTGGAAAAATCCTCATCGACCAGATCGTCCTGCTTTGCGATCGAGCGGGCCAGATCCACATCGCGGCGGACGAACGCGTCCACGCTCTGCGTGACCATGGAGCTGGCCTGCTGCGCCATGCGGCAGACAAGCGTGCAGTCGAATGTATTATGGCTGAGGAAAAACGGGATGATCTCGGCAATATCCGCCGCCTGATCGCCGATGCGCTCCATATCCGTGATCATTTTGAGTGCTGCCGAAATCTGCCGCAGATCACGCGCGACCGGCTGCTGCTGCAAAAGCAGCTTCAGACACAGCGCTTCGATCGAGCGCTCCTGCTCGTTTGTCTGCTCCTCCAGCTCCGCGACCGGCGCGGCGGTCGCCGCGTCCTGATTTTCGAGCGCCTGCGCGGCAAGACCGATGGCCTTCGCGCACGTTTCGCCCATCTGCGTCAGCTCTTCATTCAGCAGGGCAAGCTGCTGGTCAAATTTGCTTCTCATTATCCGAACCTCCCGGTGATGTAATCCTCGGTGCGCTTCTCCTTCGGCTGGTAGAACAGCTTCTGCGTGTCGTCGTATTCGATCAGCTCACCCAGCAGGAAAAACGCCGTTTTGTCCGAAATGCGCAGCGCCTGCTGCATGTTGTGCGTGACGATGATGATGGTGTACTGCTCTTTCAGATTCGTGGCAAGTTCTTCGATCTTGGAGGTCGAAATGGGGTCGAGCGCGCTCGTTGGCTCGTCCATCAGCAGAACCTGCGGCTGCACGGCCAGCGCCCGCGCGATGCAAAGCCGCTGCTGCTGTCCGCCGGAAAGGCCCAGCGCGCTCTTTTTCAGCCGGTCCTTGACCTCGTCCCAGATCGCCGCGCCGCGCAGCGACTGCTCGACGATCTCGTCCAGCTCATCCTTTTTGCGCACGCCGTGCGTCCGGGGGCCGTAGGCAATGTTGTCGTAGATGCTCATGGGAAAGGGATTCGGCTTCTGGAAGACCATGCCGATCTCGCGCCGCAGCTCGTTCACGTCCACGGACGGCGCGAAGATATCCTGCCCGTTATATTTGACCTCACCCTCAATGCGCACACCCGGAACCAGATCGTTCATACGGTCGAGCGTCTTGAGAAACGTTGATTTGCCGCAGCCGGAGGGGCCGATGAGGGCTGTAATGCTCTTTTCCGGGATGTTCATCGACACGCCCTTGAGCGCCTTCGTCTGCCCGTACCAGAGCTGTAAGTCTTTGACTGTGATAATATCGTTCATACACGAGTTCCTTTCAATACCGGCTCGAAGGCCAGCCCGTACCAGTGGCCGGGCTGCCGCTTGGCCGTTTCATGGATGCAGCTGTCGCAGAAGTCCGCCGCGCGCAGCAGCGCCGTCTGCGGCGCCTGTCCGCTCAGAAGCTCACCGCTCAGCGCGCTGGTAAACACATCGCCTGCGCCATGCACGGTCATATCGACGCTTTCCTTCTGCACAAGCGTCACGCGTCCGTCCAGCCGCGCCAGATAGCCGATGCGGTTGCCGGAGCCGACGCTGGTAATGACCGCGTCCTTGACCTGCTGCGCATATAAAAGCGTTTCGTCTGCGCTGGAGAAGGACAGACCGGCCAGCAGCGCGGCCTCCGTGCGGTTGGGCGTGATCAGATCGGCCAGACTGCAAAGCTCCCGCATGGCATCGACATGCGCGTCGGTAAAGCCGGTGTAGAGCGCTTCGTGATCGCCCAACACGGGGTCTACGATCACAAGCGTGTCCGTATCGGAAAAGCTGCGGATGAACTCCGCTGTCAGCTTGATCTGCTCAACTGTGCAGCAGTAGCCGGTGATAATGGCGTCAAATTTCACGCCGAGCTTTTTCCAGTGCGCGGCGAACAGCCGCATATTCTCCGTCATATTCTGCACGACAAAGCCGGTAAAGCCGCCCGTGTGCGTCGATAAGATCGCCGTCGGCAGCGGCACCGTTTCCACACCGTAGCTGGACAGAATTGGAATTGCTACGCTCAGGGAGCACTTGCCGAAGCAAGACAGGTCGTTGATCAGCGCGGCCCGCATCAAACCGCAGGGGTTGACAGATTTCATTGCCGGCTCCGTTTCTGGATCTGTTTTCCGACGATCCCGGCGGCAAGATTGATGAGAAGCGTCAAAATCATAAGAATGGCCGCGATGGCGAAGGCGACGTCAAATTCGCCCTCCTCCTTCGCGTAGGCGTACAGCGCGACCGTCAGCGTCGCGCCAGGGCTGGCAAGCCCGATGACGAATTTGTTCAGCGTGTGGGCAAAGCCTGCCGTGAACAAAAGTGCGGCGGATTCGCCCAGAATACGGCCAGCGGAGAGGATGCAGCCGGTCACAATGCCGTCGATGCAGCCCGGCAGCACAACCGTGCGCACCACGCGCCATTTGCCCGCGCCAAGACCGAACGCACCCTCGCGGTAGCTCTGCGGAACCGTCCGCAGACTCTCCTGCGTCGTGCGCAGGACGGTCGGCAGGTTCATGATCACGAGCGTCAGGGCACCGGCCAGCAGGCTCGTCTGCATACCGAGAAATTCACAGAAGAACAGCATACCGACCAGACCGTAAATGATGGACGGAATGCCGGAAAGCGTCTCGGCGGCGTATTCAATGGCCGCGACGAGCTTTTTGTTCTGCGCGTACTCCGTCAGATAGACCGCCGCGCCCACGCCGAGGGGCAGGACAATGAGCAGGGAAGCGAGCAGGATCTGCATGGTGTTGCAGATATCCGGCAGAATGCCGATGGCGCCGGTGATATAGCTCGGCTTCGTCGAGATCAGGTGCCATGTGACATACGGAAGACCCTTATAGAGCACATATACGATCATGAACACGACCAGCGCGGCCGTCAGCACGGCGGCAAGGAGCAGCAGAACCCGCATAACGGCGGTATACACCCGTCTGGCCGCGGAAAGCTTGTTTGTCAGCATGGTTTCACTCCTTTTTGCGCTTCAGGAAGAAGTTGAGCGCCGCGTTGATGAGCATGATGAACAGGTACAGAACCAGTGCGATGGAGAACAGCGCCTGCCGCTGCAGGCCGGACGCATAGGACATTTCGCTTGCGACCGCCGTGGTCAGAAAGCGCACGCTTTCAAACAGCGACGGCATATTCGGCGCGTTGCCCGACACCATCATGACGGCCATGGCCTCGCCGATGGCGCGGCCTACGCCGAGCACGACGGCAGCGGCAATGCCGCTTCTGGCCGCCGGAGCCGATACGCGGAACCACGTCTCGACCGGCGTTGCGCCGAGCGCCAGCGACGCGTCCTCATACTCCTTCGGAACCGCGTCGAGCGCGTTGATGGAAACCTTAATAATGGACGGCAGGATCATAATTGCCAGCACGACCATCGCGGCAAGCAGGCTTGCGCCGTCCGGCACGTGGAACAGCTTCCGGATGCCGGGAACGAGCACCAGCATACCGACCAGACCATAGACAACCGACGGGATACCGGCAAGCAAACTGACCGCCGATTCCATGACGGAGCGGAGCTTCTTCGGGGCCATTTTTGACAGGAACACCGCCGTCAGGAACCCGACCGGCACGCCGAGCAGAATTGCACCGCACGTGCCGTATACGCTGGTGAGGATAAAGGGGAGAATGCCGTATTTCGGATCGGAGGCCGTCGAGGACCATTCCGTGCCGAACAGGAAGTTTCCGAGGCCGATCTTTGTGATGGCCGGCAGGCCGGACAGGATCAGGTACACGGTAATGAGCAGCACGCAGCCGACTGTGACCAAGCCTAACAGGAGGAAGACGCCGTGTACGACGTCTTCCATTGTCTGTTTCTTTTTCATATCAGCCGTTCACCGGGACAGCACCGGCGGAGGTGATGTACTGGGCGGCTTCCGCGCTCAGGGCGAAGTCGAAGAACTTCTGTGCGTTCTCGGAGAGCTTCGCGCCGGTCTTGGTCACGAGAACGAACGGTCGCTGGATGACATAGCTGCCGTCCTTGACGGTATCCTCCGTGGGGGCCACGCCGCCGACGGTCAGAGCCTTGACGTTGTCCTTCAGCGCTGCAAGGGAAGCATAGCCGATGGCGTCCGGGTTCTGGGAGACGGTGGTGATGACGTCGCCGGTGGAGGTCAGCTCCTGACGGTACTGGCAGGCATCCTTGCTGCCCGTGATGGATTCAAAGCCGTCGCGTGTGCCGGAACCGGCTTCACGACCGATGAGAACGATAGCTGCGTCATTGCCGCCGACTTCGGACCAGTTGGTGATCTTGCCGGTGTAGATATCGGCGATCTGCTCGACCGTCAGGTCGGAAACGGGGTTTTCGGGGTTCACGATCATGGCGATGCCGTCGAGCGCGACGGTCGTTTCGGTCAGCGTTGCCTTCTCATCGTCCTTCAGTGCACGGCTGGACAGGCCAATGTCGCAGCGGCCTTCGGAAACAGCCTGAATGCCGGAGCCGGAGCCGGTGGGGTTATAGGTCACGTCAATGCCTTCCTTTTCCTTGAACGCTTCGCCGAGTGTGCCGATGACCTTTTCCATCGAGGTCGAGCCGTCGGTCGTGACAGGGGAGGCGTCCTTCTTCGTGCAGCCGGCCAGCGTCAGCGCGGCGAGGGCAATGACAAGTACAGTCGTCAGAATTTTGTTCATCTTTTTCATTTTGATGATCTCCTTTTTGATTTGTTTGACATCTCGTCTACGGTCATAAGGATATCGCCGCTGTCTAAAATTCGAAAGCACGGTTCGGTAAAACTTTGGTCAAATTTTTGCGTGGAATGTAAAATCAAATGCGTGAAAACTCCCCCTCCGCAGTGAAGTGCGGAGGGGGAGTTGGATGCGTTCGTTATTCTGCCTGTTTTCTTTCTCTTGCGCGCAGGAACAGCAGCACGCCGAGCAGCAGCGCTGCGCTGGCCAGCCAGGTGATGTACACATTCTGCACGAAGCCTGCGACGATGAAGCCGATAAAGCTGACGATCGCGACGGTGAGCGCATAGGGAAGCTGCGTGGAAACATGGTCAAGATGCTCACACTGCGCACCAGCGGAGGCCATGATGGTCGTGTCGGAGATGGGGGAGCAGTGGTCGCCGCACACGGCGCCCGCGCAGCAGGCGGAGATGCCGATGATGAGCAGCTTGCTGTCAGCAGGGAAGACGGCGGTAACGATCGGGATCAGAATGCCGAACGTGCCCCAGCTCGTGCCGGAGGCAAAGGCCAGAATGCAGGCCACGACGAAAATGACGGCGGGCAGCATACTGTACAGCCACGCAGAAGCGGCGTACATCAGATCGTAGACATATACATCCGCGCCAAGGGCGTTGATCATGGCCTTCAGCGAGACGGCCAGCGTCAGGATGATGATCGGCGGGACCATGGCAATAAAGCCCTTGGGCACGCAGGCCATGGCCTCCTTGAAGGTCAGAACCTTCCGCGCGACGAGATAAATGACCGTCAGCACCAGCGCGATGATACCGCCCCACGGCAGACCGACGAAGGCGTTCGTATTGCCGAAGGCGCCGATAAAATCGCCCGCGAACGACGGATCGCCGGACATATCGACGCCGAAGAAGCCGCCGACATAGATCATGCCGATCGTGCAGGTCACGATCAGCACCAGCACCGGGAGAATGAGGTCGATCACGCGCCCGTTCGGATTGGCCGATTCACCGGCTTCCTCCACCAGCGCAGACAGATCGCCTTTCGCGGCCTTGGCCTCAAATTTGCGCATGGGGCCGTAATCGAGCTTCATGGCGATGATCGCGAGAATGAATACGAAGGTCAGAATGGAATAGAGGTTATAGGGAATGGCCTTGACGAACAGCTCAATGCCGCTCATGCCGGTGTCGAGGCCCTCGGCCGTGGAGGAAACTGCCGCCGCCCAGGACGAGATCGGCGCGATCATGCACACGGGAGCCGCCGTGGCGTCGATCAGATACGCCAGCTTGGGACGGGAAATTTTGTGGCTGTCCGTGACCGGGCGCATGACGGAACCGACGGTCAGGCAGTTAAAGTAATCGTCGATGAAAATCAGAATGCCGAGCACGAACGTCGCCAGCTGCGCACCTGCGTGCGTCTTGATGTGCGTCTCGGCCCAGCGGCCAAAGGCAGCCGAGCCGCCCGCTGCGTTGACCAGCGCGACAATAATGCCCAGCAGCACGAGGAACAGGAAAATGCCCGCGTTGGCGGAGATCGCGGCGATCAGACCGTCATTCAGGATGGTGTCGAGCGTCGCGACGGGCGCAAAGCCGCAGGTGAACAGGCTGCCGACCAGAACGCCGATGAACAGCGCGCTGTAGGCTTCCTTTGTGATAAGTGCCAGCACGATCGCGATGACCGGCGGCAGCAGCGACCAGGCCGTGTTTGCAAGCGATGCGCCGTTTGCGCACTTGACCGCCGCGACGACGAGCAGCGCCAGAATGACGACTGCGACGAGCGTGGTCAGGATCGTTTTGGATCTGGATGCTTTGGGTTTCATGGATCTCACTCCTAAATAAAAATGCGTCATGATCTTCCATCATGACGCACATCAAATCTCGTGTTCGCGCATGACAGCTCTCCACGGGGCAAACCCCGTGACAGTCCGCAGGATCTTCTCCCTGCGTCCCAGATACCGGCGCTGCGGGAACGGCGGCGGCTCTTCGGCGGCTTCCCCTTTCAGACGCCCGGTTCCCGCCGGATACGCGCCCTACTCCTGTCAGCCGCAGCCTCTCTCATAACGGGTTTCATTATACAGCGTGATAAAGAAATGTCAAGAATATTTATGAATCTTTTCTGAATAAATATTATTCTGCCGAACCGTGGCGGATCCCGCGGCCTGCGCATACGATAGAGCGGGAGGAGAGTATCATGTTTTCCTATCTCTTTACGTTCCGCAGCCAGACAGCGGCGCAGTCCGGCAGGCGGATCCTCTATGAGGCGGGGCTTTGGACGCAGCTGCGCCGTGCGCCGCAGGAGGTGTCGAGCCTCGGCTGCACGTGGGGCGTTTATGTGGAGGGGGCCGACGGCGTGCACGCCGCACAGCTCCTGCGCGCATGGAGCAGCCCCGTTTCCGGCGCTTACCGCGTCCATCCGAACGGCTTTCTGGAGAAGGCGCAGCTATGATCTACCTGGACGCCGGAGCCACCACGCTCCAGAAGCCGCCCGCTGTTGCCCTTGCGGTGCAGAGCGCCATGCGCCGCATGGCGACACCCGGGCGCGGCGGGCATCCGCCCGCCATGCGCGCAGCCGACGCGGTCTATGACTGCCGCTGTCTGGCAGGGGCGCTGTTTGACGCGCAGCCGGAGCAGGTCGTATTCACCATGAATGCGACCCATGCGCTGAATCTGGCGATCAAAACGCTCGTAAAGCCTGGCGGACGTGCGGTTATTTCCGGTTTTGAGCATAACGCGGTCCTGCGGCCGCTGCACCATCTTGGCGCAGAGATCATCGTCGCCGGACGGCGGCTGTTTGACCCGGCGGATACGATTTCTGCGTTCGACCGCGCCATCACGCCGGGCACAAGCGCCGTGATCTGCACGCACGTGTCCAACGTGTTCGGGTATATCCTGCCTGTCGAAGAAATTGCGGCCCTGTGCCGTGCGCGCGGCGTTCCGTTCGTGCTCGACGCATCGCAGTCGGCGGGGCTGCTGCCCGTGCGCCTTGCGGAGCTGGGCGCGGATTTTATCGGTATGCCGGGCCATAAAGCGCTCTACGGCCCGCAGGGCACGGGGCTGCTCCTGTGCGCCCGTATGCCGGATACGCTTCTGGAGGGCGGCAGCGGCAGCGCCTCGCGCCTGCCGGATATGCCGCCGGAGCTGCCGGATCACGCGGAGGCCGGGACGCAGAACGTCTGCGGCATCTGCGGCCTTGCCGCCGGGCTGCGCTTTGTGCGGCAGCAGACCCCGCAGCGCCTGCTTGCGCACGAAATCCGCCTTAGAAGGCTGCTTGCATCCATGTTGGAGGATATTCCGGGTATTCGTCTGTTTACAGGCGAGGCGCAGAGCGGGACACTCAGCCTCTGCGCGGCGCAGACGGACTGCGAGACGCTTGCCGCGCGGCTTGCATCCGAGGGGATCTGTGTGCGCGCGGGCCTGCACTGCGCGCCGCTTGCGCACGAGTCCGCAGGAACGCTCGAAACCGGGACCGTCCGCTTCAGCCTCTCCGCGTTTAACACCGAGCGTGAGATCCTGGAAATCGCAAAGCACATCAGAAGCTGCCTCAAATAATGCCGTCCGGCACGCGCCCGCATCGGCTCCCCTTGTGCGCAAGGGAAGCCGGCGGCGCACGCTGCTTTTTTCGACAGACCCATTTTTTCTCTTTCTTTTTTCTGCGCAATCGTGTATGATATATTACATATATGATTGTATGGGAGGCCGCGATATGGACGAGCTGGAAAAAAAGCCGGACGCGCCGCAGAAGTCTGCGGAAAAGAAGCCGGAACGAAAAAACGACTTTGACAACCGGCGGAAGCTGATGTATGTGCTCTGCGGCGGATATCTGATCTATCTCGCCATCAAGATGGGACGGGATTATCCGGGTCTTGCCGCCAGCGGCGTCTGGTCCAGTGACCGTATCATCGCGCTGTGCGGAGCGATCGCGTTTTCCATCATCGGCGCGGCTCTGCTGGTGATCACCGCAGTCCGGAGCGTGCGCGAGTGGAAGCAGGACGCGCAGAACGAACAGGAGGAACACACGGATGAATGATATGACATTATTTCTCGACCTGATCCTGATAGCCAGCGGCGCGTACTGTATGTATACGTTCCTGCGTCTTGCCGTCACGAAACGGCTGTTCAAAAACGGTCTGCTGGTGCCGAAGGAGAAAAAAATCTCCGACTGCGCGGACGAGCAGATGTACATCGGCTATATGATGCCGCCGCTTGCGGTCATGGCCGTCATGACCATGGGGTACGGCGTGTGCATGCTGCTCAACGACCTGCGCGAAACGCCCTTCCTCCCGTACCCGTGGCCGCTGGTGATCCTGGCCGCCGTGCTGGCCTCGCTCGTCTGGTACGCCATCCGCAATTCCCGTGCCAACCGGGAGTATTTCGGTATGTAAACGAAAATGACAGCGCCGCCTCCTGCCGTAACAGCAGGAGGCGGCTTTTCGCATATTTGGAGGTCAGGGCAGCAGGCCCTTGTTGGTCTTTCTGACGTTCCTGAAGACCTCTTCAAAGCGGTTCAGCGCCTCGTCGATGATCTCCGGCGTGTCGGCCATGGAGGTGTACAGGCGGCTGCCGGCCAGCGTGACGATGCCGTTTGCCATATAGGCCGCGCCCATGCGCTCCATCGAATCCTTGCGGACATACATCATATCCTTGTGCTTGAGCAGACCGACTGCGGACTTTGCAAACGACATGGACGAGAAATCAAAGCTCATCGCGCCCGTGCACTCGAGATGCACGATGGAGCCCTGGTTATAGGCCACGAACGGCAGGCCGTACCGGTCAAGCAGCCCCTTGAGGCCGTCACACAGGCGGTCGCCCATTTTTCCCGCGATCTCGCAGGCGTTCGTGCGCTCGATCTCACGGATGGCTGTGTACCCGGCGAGGCAGGACAGCGGATTGGCCGCCAGTGTGCCGCCGACATACGCCCGGTGCTTGCCTGTGGCAAGACCGGCCGCCATGAGCTGCGCGTATTCCTTCTTGCCGCCGACGCCGCCCGCCGACGGGTAGCCGCCTGCGACGATCTTGCCGAAGACCGTCAGATCCGGCACGACGCCGAAATAGCCCTGCGCGCCCGAAAGCGCAACGCGAAAGCCCGTGACGACCTCATCGAAGATCATCAGCGCGCCGTATTTGTCGCACAGCGCCCGCACGCCTGCGTTATAATCGTGCGCAACGGGCCGCGTGCCGCTCTCGGGGCCGACCGGCTCGACAATGACGCCCGCTGTGCCGCCGAGCAGCACGTTGCGCTTGAGCATATCCTCCAGCATGGTCAGATCATTCGGCCGCACCTCGTCCGTCGCCTCATAGCAGCCGCCGGGGATGCCGTGCGATTCCAGAAGCGCCCGGCTGCCGGGGATTTTCAGACCGTAGACCATCTGGTCGGACCAACCGTGATACGCGCCGCCGACCTTGATGATGCGCTTTTTGCCCGTCGCAATGCGCGCGATGCGAAGCGCCGCCATGACGGACTCCGTGCCGCTGCCGAGCATACGGAACATTTCAACGTTCGGCATATGCTTATTGATCTCTTTTGCAATCATCAACTCGGACTCGTGCAGCAGACCTGTCACCGGGCCGCATTCGTTCAGCAGTTCAATCACCTTTTCCCGGATGACGGGATAGTTGCTGCCGAGGATCGTCGGGCCGCCGGCCTGTAAAAAGTCGATATACTGATTTCCGTCCTTATCATAGAGGTACGCGCCGTCGGCCCGCGCCATACACATGGGAAACGGCTTGTTGAAGGCCAGATTGTGCTGGACGCCGCCGGGGATATACTCCTTCGACTCCTCATACACAGCCTTGGAGGCTTTGCACTTTTCATCGAAATACTTGAGGATTACATTGTTGTAATAGTCGTCCGTGACCTCCCATATGGGCTGACTGGTCAGCGCCTTGAGCCTCGCATTGATCTCGTTGGGATCGTCCCAACGGCTGATGCCGCAGTTGTTCATTTTATGGGTTCCTCCTTTTTCGCAAGGTCATTTGTATCCATGCTGCCCCGGAACACGACGAATGTGTCAAACAGGTATTCCGTGACAAAATTCAAAAGCATATTCATAACGGTGACCAGATATTCGTTCCAGCCGCAGGTTTCAACCAGCCAGTTGCCGAGAAGGGTTGACAGGGGTGTGAACACGGCGTAGTAGCACAAAACCTGCGCCATGGCCTTCGGTACGTTGTTGGCGCTTTTGAACGTGAATTTCCGGTTGAGCGTGAAGTTCCACACCACAGACGCCACCAGCGCGATCAGATAGCACGGCCAGTAGCTCCATTTACACAGCTCATTGAGCAGCGTAAACAATCCGATCTGGATGATGCCTGCCGAGGCAGAAAACAGCACAAATTTGACAACCCGCCAAATTTCTTTCTTTTTTTCTCCGGTCATTTTCCTGCCTCCTTCTGCTTTGCGTATTTTTGCTGATAGACCAAATGCTGCAGGGCAATATCCGCGCGGGACAGCTGTGCGCGCTGTCCGAGCGCCGCCGTATGCAGCGCACAGACGGCAGCCTTGTCCGCGAGAGCTGCCAGCGCCTGCGTATCATCCTCGTCCTTTCCGCAGACGACTGCACCCACACCCGGAACCAGCACCGCGCAGCGCTTGTCGAGCGCAGCGGAAATCTCACCCGCCGCAGCGCTCTGCGTGACCGGGATCACCGGGCCGATCATCTGCGCCATGTCGTCCAGCTGGGCGCGGATGGGCCGATTCAGCGCCGCCATAGTCAGAAGTGCGTCCGTCCGCGCGGCACAGGCCAGCGGATGTGCGTGGCGAACCTTGGCAAGCACGGAATCCAGCCGCTTCTGCTCCATGACCGGTGCAGCTTGCTCTAATACACCCTGCCAGCAGCGGCGGCAGAGCCGTTCGAGCAGCTGCGCACGCATCAGCGCTTCGTCGTGGCTGCGCGCGCAGATCAGAACGCCGTGGTGCGCCATGAAAATCGTTCTGGCCCCGCGCGACATGGCCTCGCGCATCGCGCTTTGCAGCGTCTTTGTGCCCGGCAGGCCGTAGCCTGCCACGGTCACGCCGCCGAGCTGCTGCCGCTCCTCGCCGGTAAAGCAGCCGGGCTTGTATCCGCACAGGCCCAGCGCCGAGGCGTAGGTCTGGTGCGTGTGAATGACAAAATTGACGTCCTCAAACATCGAATAGGCGAGCGCGTGCACCGCCCGTTCGCCGGACGGTCTGCGCGGGCCGGTCCATTTGCCGGTCGCCAGATCGCACAGCGCGATATCCTCCGGCGCGATGCTGCCGTAGTCCATGCCGCTGGGCGTGACGAGATAATGTTCGCCGTCCGCGCGGGCCGAAACATTGCCCCACGTCCGGGCGACAAGCCCGTTTTCCAGCAGCTCGCGGCCCGTTTCACAGATACACGTCCGTAAAGCCTGATCGTCCATGCTTACCCCTCCTTCAGTCTGTTCAGCAGTGCAAAATTCTTCTTATTCGACGCGTGCAGCTGCCGGAATACGCGGTAATTGCGGTCATAGACCGGCTTTAAGGCCGCGTTCGGCTCATAGCGTCCGTTGACCTTCACGTGCGAAGCAGCCTGCGCCAGATCCGGAAACAGCCCGCTTCCGACCGCCGCCAGCATCGCCGCGCCGATAGCCCCGACGTCCTTCGTGTTTTCAACTGTCTCGACCGTCCGGCCTGTAATGTCGGCCAGCATCTGACACGTCACCTTTGAAAGCGCCCCGCCGCCGACGAACCGGATGACCGGGACCGTCTTTGTTTTCCGTTCCTCGCATTCGAGCATCCAGCGCTGGTGGAAGCAGATGCCCTCCAGAACGGCCCGCAGCATCTGCGCCTTGCCCGTCTCCAGCTGAATGTTGAAGAATATTCCGGCTGCCGCCGGGTCTTCAAACGGACAGCGGTTGCCATGCAGCCACGGGGTAAAGATCACGCCGCCGGAGCCAGGCGCGACCTGCGCAACGGTGTCAGACATATAATCATACAAACTCTCGTAGACGCTTTCCTGGCTCTCGGCCACGTCGGTCTTGGACAGATAGATATTGACCTCATCCAGCACCAGATGATCCTTGACCCATTCGAAGCACTTGCCTGCCGTCTCCATTTCGGCGAAATAATTGTATTTTCCCTTTTCCGCGCCGACAATGCCCGCGATCATTGCCGAAAGATCGACCGCCTGATGGTCCATCACCGTTCCGACCCAGCCGGACGTGCCGGAATAGATATGCGTGCTGCCGACGGCGGTGCAGCCCGCGCCCACGCCGATGAGCGTCGCGTCGCCGCCGCCTCCGTAGACCCGCGTGCCGGGGCAGAGGCCCAGCTCCCGCGCGGCCTGCTCCGTCAGAAGCCCCGCCACGTCGGTGCATTCAATGATCTTCGCCAGATGCCGCGTCTCGACGCCGTACATCCGGCAAAGTTCTTCGTTCCAGCCCTCACGACCGGGCCGCGTGTCATAAAGGAACGTCGAATAGGCCGAATCGCGCGTCATGACAAATTCGCCGGTCGCCCGCGCGATCAGAGATTCCTTCACGTCCAGCCATTTGTGGGCTTCTTGGAAGATCTCCGGCTCGTGCGCCTGCACCCATTTGTATTTCCAGAGCGGGTCCTTGACGCTTGTGGACGCGGCGTGCGTCGCGCGCAAAGAGCGCAGCAGCATCCCGATGTTCACACCGGAAACGCAAGGCCCGTGCGTCTGGCAGGCTTTGAATTCTGCCGAAGCCCGCTGATCCATATAGCTCATCGGGCGGCGCAGCGCGCGGCCATACTCGTCCACGAGCACCATGCCCTGCATCTGGGAGCAGAACGAAATGCCGGTCACCTGTGCAGGCGTTACGTCGGTCTTTTCGAACACGGCCTTCGTCGTGCGGCACATGGCGTCCCACCATTCGTCCGCGTCCTGCTCCGCGCCGCCGTCCGGCAGAATATAAAGCCCATAGCCCGCGTATGCGCTCGCGATCAGCCGGATATCCTGTTCGGCTCCGAACAGGCAGGTCTTGACTCCGGTCGTTCCGAAGTCGTAAGCGATGAGATACTGCATACGTCTCCTTTCGTCGCGCCCAGCAAAAAGCGCGTCAGCCTGTCGGCCATTTTTGTATCCTCCAAAGCGGCCTCGCCGCAGAAGATCCGCATCCGCTCCTGATAATATTCGCAGCTGTAGGAAAACTGCAGCATCATCAGCAGATTGTCAAAGAAAAACGCAAACAGCTGCGGCTCGATCCGCTCTGTAAGCTGGCCGCCCTGCTGCGCGCCGTCAAACAGGCGCGTATAAAGCGCCGCCGTGCGCGACTCGATCTCGCGGGCAAGCGTTCCGGCATACTTCCGGCAGCTGCCGGAGGTGATCTCGTTGTACATCGCGTTGTAGCTCGCGTGGCTGCGCGACTGGCGGATGAGTGCAAGAATGAGCCTCTGCATCCGCACCTCCAGCGGCCCGCCGCCCGCGGCGGCCTCCTGCAAGGTCGCGTCCAGCAGCTCAAGCGAATGCCGCACGCAGGCGAGGAAGAACGCGTCCTTGTCTCCAAAGTATTTATAAATCACGCCGACGCTTACACCCGCATTCTTCGCGACCGACGCGACCGACGCGGGCTGAAAGCCGCAGCGGGCAAATTCCGCAATGCCCGCCTCCAGAATCGTGCCCAGCGCCGCTTCGTCCAGCTTCCGATACATAAAACACCTCAATATGACGTGAATAGTTGTTCACGTCATATTATAATTCTGATAAAAACATCTGTCAATCCACAAAATAATTCAGCACATCAAACAAAAAATTGCAGCAGCCGAACGGTGTTCCTGTTTTGCTGTGTATTTCATGGAAACAAAAATCTTTTGCTGTTTTTCAGAAGCGCGCACCAAGCTTTTGACATTTTCCGTTCCCCGTGCTACACTGAAAGAAAAAACAGGAGGACGTTTATGTCTCTCATTCCTTACTATCTGCAATACGTATCCGAGATCTGCGAGGGCACGCGCAAGGCGCCTGCGGGCATTGTGCTCACGGAGCAGGAGGATCTGAAAAAGGCGCTGCAATTGCAGGCCGAGATCACGAAAATGGGCATCCCCGCCTTTGTCCGGGCCTGCACCGAAGCGGACGGAACGAAGATCCCGCAGGAGGAATATGACAACTTCGACCCGGCTGAGCTGAACACGGCTATCGCGCAGCTTGCCGCAGCCTCCCAGCCGCAGGAGCCGGCGGAGGAAGCGCCGCAGGAGCCGGTCAGGACCGAAACGCGCGATATCTTCGAAATTTTCCTCGACAGCGTGTGTCTGGACGATGCTCTGCTGACATATCTGATCGACATTTTAAAGCGCCGCTCCGAGCCGGAATTTGCCAAGCTCTCCCACGCGGCGGCCCGCACGGAGCTGAAGCTGGACGATTTTCTCGCCTGGCTCGGCAACATGGAGCTGCTGGCCGGCGAGGACGAGCAGGCCTGCGCGGCCATTATGGACAAGTGTTTGTACCGGCTGGAGCAGGAGGGCGAGATGGAGCTGATCGCGGCGCTGCTTTCCGGCGACGAGACGACCTTCAAGCTCTTCCGCACGCAGGCGCCGGAGCTGGTGCACCTGCCGGATGCAACCTATGAATGGTATTGCAGGCACTATCTGGATCGCTATTATCCCGTCCGCTTCATTCTGCATCATCAGGGGATCGAGTTTCCCCGCGCATAAGGAGGCTTCTCATGGAACCCATCTATGTCACCGGCCACCGCAATCCCGATACCGATTCCATTGTTTCCGCCATGGCCTATGCCGCGCTGCGAAACGCGCTGGGCGATCGGGAATTTGTTCCCGCGCGTCTGGGGCATATCTCCGATGAGACGCGGCTTGTGCTCGACCGCTTCGGCTTCGAGCCGCCTGTGCGCATCCAGACCATGCGCACGCAGGTGCGCGATCTGGACTATGACACGCCCCCGGCCCTGTCCGGCGCGGTCACCGTCAGCCGGGCCTGGGCGGCACTGCAGACCAACAAGGCAAAATCCATCCCCGCTATCCCCGTGACGAACGAAAACGGCGAGCTGTACGGGATGCTCTCACCCAGCGAGATCGCGAGCTATGATATGCGCACGCTTTCCGATTCCCGCGTCGACAGGATCCCGGTTTTTAATCTCCTGAGCGTTCTGGACGGCAAGATCCTGAACGAGTCCGGCTATCTGACCGACACCATCAGCGGCGAGGTGTCCATCGCCCTGCCGCAGAACAATGAAAACCTGCTCTTTAAAGGCCCGGACGCCATCGTCATCGTCGGCGAACAGCCGGAAATGGCGCGCCGCGCTGTCGAGCAGCAGGTCAGCTGCCTGATCGTGTGCCAGGCCGAGCTGCCGGAGCAGCTGCGGCAGATGCAGACAAACACCTGCATCATCGCCACGCCCTTCGACGCGTACAAGGCCGCCCGCATGGTCTATTATGCCATTGAGGTCGCGCGCGTTTGCCGCACGGAGGATCTTGAGGCGTTCCACCTGACCGATTTCGTGGACGACGTGCGCGAGGTTGTGCTCAAAAGCCGCCACCGCAGCTACCCGATCCTCGATGAAAACGACAAGGTCGTCGGCACGCTCTCCCGCTATCATCTGATCAAACCGCGCCGCAAGCGCGTTGTGCTGGTCGATCATAACGAGGCGGCGCAGTCCGTCCCGGGTCTTGAACAGGCGGAGATCGTCGAGATCATCGACCACCACCGGCTGGCCGATATCCAGACCGGCGGCCCCATTTACTTCCGGAACGAGCCGGTCGGCTCGACTGCGACGATCATCTCCGAAATGTATCAGGAGCGCGGCCTCATGCCGCCCGCAAAGCTGGCCGGTCTGATCGCGGCGGCCATCGTCGCCGACACGGTCATGTTCAAATCCCCGACGTCCACTGCCGTCGACCGCCGCATGGCCGACCGCATGGCGCGCATCGCCAATATCTCGCTCGACGAGCTGGGCAAGACCATCTTCTCTGCGTCCATCTCTGACGACAAGCCCGCCGACACGCTGCTGTTCACGGATTTTAAGGATTTCCATATCGCCGATCACGATTTCGGCGTCAGCCAGATCACCTGCGTCGACTCCGAGCGCATGATGCAGCGCAAGGACGAGTTCCTGGCCGTCATGCAGAAGACGATGGCGGAGCGCGGCTATACGCTCATGATCCTCATGCTGACGGACGTGCTGCTGGAGGGCACGCACCTTCTGTATCTCGGCGACGAGGATATCATCACGCAGGCCTTCGGTGTCCAGCTCAAGGATCACACCTGCTTCCTGCCGGGCGTTGTGTCCCGGAAAAAGCAGGTCATCCCAATGCTGACCGCCCTGTGGGGATAACAAAGGAGTTTTTTTATGCGTCTTATTTTCATCCGCCACGGCGAACCCGATTACGAGCACGATTCGCTCACCGAAAAGGGCTGGCGCGAGGCAAAGCTGTTGGCAGCCCGCACAAAGGACTGGCATGTCGATGATTTCTACGTTTCCCCGCTTGGCCGTGCGCAGGATACTGCGTCCTTTACGCTCAAAGCGCACGGAAAGACGGCAGAGATCATGGATTGGCTGCATGAATTTCTGGGCAAGGTGCCGGACGGGGCCGGCGGAACGCGCCTCTGCTGGGATCTGATGCCCGCCGACTGGACGGCGCAGCCGGAGCTGCTGCAGCCCACCGGCTGGGAGGCCGCGCCGCTCTTACAGGGTACGAACGTCAAGGCCGAATACGACCGCGTGACCGCCGGACTGGACGCGCTGCTCGCGTCATACGGCTACACCCGGCACGGCGGATATTATACCTGCCGTGAGACCTGTGAAAAAACCATCGTCTGCTTCTGTCATTTCGGCATCACGGCTGTTCTGCTGTCTCACCTGTGGAACGTCAGCCCGTTTGCCGTGCTGCACGGGGCGTTCCTCGCCCCGACGTCCGTAACGGTTCTGAACACGGAGGAGCGCCAGCCCGGCATTGCATACTTCCGCTGCCAGATGATGGGCGATACCTCGCACCTTCTGATCGGCGGAGAACCAGTATCCTATTACGCATCCTACGCAGAGCCGTTTCAGGGCTGAACCGGCTCTGCAGAACCAAAATACCCCCGGCCGTCCGCTTGTAAAGCGGCTGGCCGGGGGCTTGTCTGTTATTCGGCTTTCGGCGGCTGGCCCTCGCCCGACGGCTTTCTGGGGCCTCCGCTGCGGCGTCTGCGGCGGCGGGGCTTGGATTGGCCGTCGGCTGCTTCCGCTTTTTCCGGACGCTCCTGCTTCTGCGGGGCGGGCTTGCGGTCGGGCTTGTCCTGCTGGGGCGGGCGCTCCTTCTTGGGGCGGTCCCTGCGGGGGGCGTCGGTGCGCGGCTGATCCTTTGGCGCGGGCGCGGGTTTTTCCGGGGCGGCAGTCTCCTGCGGGCGTTCGCCTGCGGGCTTCGTGCGGCGGCCGCCGCGCCGGCGGCGGCGATTCGCGCTCTTTCCGGCTTCTTCGCCGGCTGCCTCCACTGTGTCCAGCGCTTCCGGCTCGATCACGGCGACGGCATCCGGATAGATGACCTCCGGCAGCTCCTCAAAAAACGCCTCCGTCTTCTGCACCGGACGCGGTTTGGAGGAAATGGGCGCAAAATCGCACGGGATCGGCGGGTCGTTTTTGCGGGCCTTTCCGCTGCGCAGGATGTAGATATCCGTATTTTTATAGCTGCCGATCGTCTCCGGGTGGTCTTCCATGCGGACTCTGACGCTCTGGCGCAGGAGATTGACCTCGACGACCGTCCCGCGTCCGTCGGGCGTGTCGACAAAGGATTCCATCTTCGGCGCAGTCTTGATGAGGTCCTCATAGGCCTCCTGCTCGTATTTCAGGCAGCACATGAGCCTGCCGCACGTGCCGGAGATCTTCGTCGGATTCAGGCTGAGGTTCTGCGTCTTGGCCATTTTGATGGAAACCGGCTGGAAATCATCGAGGAATTCCTTGCAGCAGAAGGGCCTGCCGCATACGCCGAGTCCGCCGACCATCTTGGCCTTGTCGCGTACGCCGATCTGCCGCAGCTCAATGCGCGTGCGGAAGACGGAGGCCAGATCCTTGACCAGCTCGCGGAAATCGACGCGGCCGTCCGCCGTGAAGAAAAACAGAAGCTTGCTGCCGTCAAAGGCGCATTCCGCCGAGACAAGCTGCATTTCCAGCCCGTGCGCGGCGATCTTCTGCTGGCAGATCTCAAAGGCCTTCTTTTCCTTTTCCTGGTTCTCAGCGTTCGCGCGCTCGTCCTGCTGCGTCGCTACGCGCAGCACCCTGCGCAGCGGCAGCACCAGCTCACGCGGCTTGACCGGGTGGTTGCCGGCAGCGCAGAGGCCGAATTCGTCTCCGCGCGCCGTGTCGATGATGACGTGCGCACCGGCCTGCAGCGTCAGTCCGGCAGGGTCAAAATAATAGGATTTTGCGTTATTGCGGAAGCGGATGTCCACCACGGTAACGGCGGCAGGCTCCGCCGGTTGGGCGGGCGCTTCCTCCTTTGCAGGCGCGGCGGCTTCCGCGGGCTGCTGTGTATCCGCCGCAGGCTGCTGCGCTGCGGCTTCCGGTTCTGCGGCGGCGAGCTGCTGCTCCAGAACGGTATCGGGGGTCTGTTCTTGCATGGTTCTCTCCAATCTGCCGCAGAGCCTGCGGCAAGGTAAAATTTCAGATTCGGCGCTCAGCGCAGCTTCATCGCAAGATAGCCGGTGACCGCGCCTGCAGACGCATTGGCGGCCAGCGCGTCAATGGCAGCCTGAATGCTGTCGGACGCCTGCAAAAGCTCTGAGCCGGAGCGGCTGGCGACGATCTGTGCGGCGCTTTCCGACGCGGTGTCCAGTCCGCCTCTTTGCGTCAGCGCACCGCAGATGCACGCGCGCAGCTGCTGCAGCGCGGGAAGCAGCTGCTCCCGCTTCGCCTTTTCCATGGGCAGCAGCACGCGCAGCAGCGCCATCCGGTCATGCGCGGCATAGGCTGCGGCAAACTGCCGGACGAACGGCTCGTCCTCCGCATCCTGCAAAAGCGTCAGCGCCTGACCCAGAAAGCCGCCCGCGCGCAGATAGGCCGCGCGCAGAACGCCGTCAGGCTTGTCCGGCGCATTCTGCCGCAGAAACGGCAGCGCCTCATCCTGCGCCACCGGGCCGAGCTGCAGCTCCGCGCAGCGGCTGCGGATGGTCGGCAGCAGCCGCTCCGCGTTGGTCGACAGGATCAGGAACACGCCGTAATCCGGCGGCTCCTCCAGAATCTTCAGCAGCGCGTTCTGCGCGGATTCGTTCATATCCTGCCCGCGCGGGATGATGTAGATCTTGCGCTTTCCCTCGTTCGGGCGGATGAACATATCGCTTCTGGCTGCGCGGATGGGGTCGACGGTCATGGCCTTGTGGTCGGGATCGTCGACGGTGATGATATCCGGGTGGACACCCTCAAGCGCCTTGCGGCAGCCGGAGCAGACGCCGCAGGGGATCTTTCCGCTGCGCCCCTCGCACTGCATTGCCGCCGATAAGATCCGCGTGAGCGTATGCTTGCCAGAACCGGCAGGCCCGCAGAGCAGATAGCTGTGCGCCACGCGTCCGCTGGCGAATGCGCCGCTCAGACGCGCCTTGACGGCGTCATTTCCCAGAAAGCCGGTAAAGTCCATGTTCGGTGTTCCTTTCTCGGCCTATACTTCGCCTTATATCATAGTAGTATAACAGATTTTCCACCGCTTTGCTACTGTTTTTTCTCCACCCGCAAAAACAGGCAGGGAACCGAATCCCTGCCTGCTTGTTCAGCTCTCCATCTGCCGTCCGAGAAAGCCCGCGACGGTCTGCACGAGCCGCTGCTCCGCCTCGCCGAGCGCAGGCGCGCCGTCCTCGCTCAGAAGCAGGACGCAGCCCATTAAGTCGCCCTCTGTCACAATGGGGGCTGCGGCGCCGACGCGGTAGCGGTCGGATGCGTCCGTCGGCCGGACGGGCAGATCGCCGTCCTGATAGCGGTAGCTGCGCCGCAGCTCCATGAGCTGCTCCAGCTCCTGCGAGCAGCGCTTGTCCAGAAGCTCCCGCTTCTGCACGCCATGCACCGCAATGATCGCGTCCCGGTCGCAGACCGCCGCGATATATCCGGTGTTCTTCCCAATCGCTTCACAGATCTGTCCCGCAAATTCCCCCAGATCGCCCATCGGCGAGTATTTCTTAAAGATCACCTCGCCGTCCTTCTCCGTATAAATCTCCAGCGGGTCACCGCTGCTGATAACACTGACACGGAAAACCTTGTCCTTTCGGTGCGCCGCACCTTGGACAATTTCAGTTTCGTAGGGGTCGATGCCCACATCGACCCGCGGGCGGACAGAGTCGTCCGCCCCTACAAGCTGGGATTCGCTATTTTCCGTGTCCCAATTAAAATTTACGGCGTCCTCCGGGAGCGCGCCGGTCTTGAGCAGGCTGTCGATGTCCGCCTTGAGCTGTACCTCGATGTGATCTTCAAACACCCGAATTTTTTCGATCATCAGATTCAGGTCATTACGGTCAAGTGACGGCTTTTCCAGAATGTCGTGAAATACATCCATTGCCGTTTTCGCCACGCGGTTGATGCGGATGATGGTGTTTCGTTTGTCGCTGGCAAATTCGATCTGGTGCTGGATGCCCGCAATGCGCTGCGTCAGCTCCGCCTCCAGCTCATCGTAGGTTTCCTCCAAGAGTTCTTCCTGCTCCGGGTGCTTCATCATGTCGCGGATGCGCTGACGCTTGGTCGCTTTCAGCTCCTCCTGCTTGTCAAGCAGTAAGGCTTCCAGATTTTCTTCCGTGCGCTTCGTCTCTGCAATGTCGGTCTGTTCTTTCTCCAGATCGGCGTTCAGCCGCTCGAGCATGGTGCTGGAATTGTCACGGACTTTCCGCACATAGTCCTTGACCAGCGTATCGAGCGTTTCCACGCGGATATGGTGACTGGTGCAGCCCTTGAGACCACGCCTGTGGTACGTTCCGCAGGTATAGGCGGGCGCCAGATCGCTCCGGCTCATGGCGAACATCGGACTGCCGCAGTCGCCGCAGACGAGAAGCCCCGAGTACACGTTGTCGTTGACCTTGACCCCGCGATAGTTGTTTGTCGAGCGGCTTTCGCGCAGAGAGCGCACGGTCGCAAACGTGCGGTAGTCGATGATCTCCTGATGGTGGTGCTCAAAGACGCGGTGCTCGCTCTCGTCCAGCTTTCGGTCGCTGCCGTTGATTTTGGCGCGCGTGAATTTTCCCTGCCGCAGCGTGCCGATATAAAAATCGTTATCTAAAATCCCCTGCACCGTGACGATTGCCCACGCGGCCTTCGTCTTGCGGCGGACAGGCTCTCCCGCGGCGGCGCGGCGCTCACATTCGGACATCCGTGGCGTGGGCACGTTGTTGTCCGTCAGATAATTGGCGATTTTCTTGTAGCCCCAGCCGTCCAGATATAATTTGAAAATCGTCCGGATGACCTCGGCTTCCGTCGGCACGACCTCAAAGATCTGCTGCTTGTTCAGAATATAGCCATACGGCGCGGCGCAGAGCCAGCGTCCCTCCTCCTGCCGCCGCTTCACGACGCTGCGCACCTTTTTCGACGTGTCTGTGACCGGCATTTCGTTGATGAGAAATTGAAACTGGATTTTCAGCCAGTCGTCGTCATTCGGAAAGTCGATGTTATCGCCGATCGAAATGATCCGCACGCCCGCGTCGCGCAGATCCTCCAGCTCTACCAGTCCGCGCGAGTTGCGGCGGGAGAAGCGCGAGAAATCCTTGACGATGAGAATGTCGTACTTGTGGCGCATCAGCCCCCGGCGCATCTCCTGATACCCCTCGCGCTGCTCGAATGTGTACCCCGAGCGGTCGCGGTCTTCAAAAAACGTCAGCGTGCTGTTCGGAAAGTGCGTTGTTACAAAGTCTTCGATGATGGACTTCTGGTTTTCGATCGACACATTGTCGCGGTCGAGCTCCTCATCGACCGAAATGCGGGCATACCCCGCAATGTCAAAGCGTTCTATCATTCGCATTCACCCTTGAGATACTGTTCCGTCTGCCGCCAGCTGCCGAGGATTCCTCGGTAGTTGCTTTTCGGTTCATTTCCCATTTGCGTTCTCCTCCGTCTGCTCCGGCAGCTGTGCCGCGTCCGTTACTATGTCCGTGACGAGTTGGCGGAAGCTCTCGGCTTCCAGCGCTTTTCTCGCCACACCCGCGACATTGCCGCCGCGTCGGGCGACCTTCTGATTTTCGTCAAAGCGCTGCGGCTGCTCCGCTTTCGCAATATCGGTGATAGACGCTTCTGCCAGCATGGTCAGCACCAACTCCAGATCGCTCATATTATCGCGGAGATTTTCCTTTTTCAGCCCCTTGAGATTTTTATACTGCCGCGTGTTCATGCCAGTCCATGCGCGGGTGATCTCGTCTGTCAGAATGGCGTATTCCTTTCCCTTCTGCACGCCGCGCTTTTTTCACTCGTCCATCAGCTCGTTGCGAATGCGGATGGCAAGCAGCCGCTGATGTACCCATTCCTCGGAATAGCCCTTTTTCAGATAGGTTTCCAGCGCACGGTCAATCGCCTGCTCGGGGTCGATGGTTTCCTCAATGCGCTCCCGTCCGACCATCGCCAGCCACGCCTTGAACGGCTCGGCTTTCTAGGAGGGAATGGACTGGATGATGCGCAGAAGCTGCTCCGTGTCGGCAACGTCCGTCAGGCGGTTTTTACCGTCCGCCGCCCGCATTTTCAACTGGTGACAATTCGTCACCAGTTCACTGCCCTCGTCTTTCAGCCGCTGTTTCAGCTTGTTCCAGTATTTCCGCCCGGTATTATAGTCGGGGCTGTCTGTCAGCACACTGACAACATCCACAATGGAAAAATACCATTCCTCCCGTTCTGCGTCCCACGCCACGCGGATCTTCTGGTCCTCAAAAAGCTGAATCTCGTTTTTCATTGGTTCGTCCATTCTCGTCCTCCCCAATCAGCCGCGCTCTTATCACGAATATCTACGGTTTCGTTTTTATATCGTAGATAATATTGTACATCATCGAAATAGAGATTGCAAGACAAAAATGCGCTGTATATCAGGAGGTGCATAAAGAGAAAACGGGGGCGAAGAGAAATTTTCTCTTCGCCCCCAATGTATCCGGCGCTATATGGTCATCTGCTGCGCCTTTTCACGCTGGACTTCCTGCTCCGCCAATCTCTGACGGTTATAAAGCAGCAGATCCCGTGTCTGTTCATAAAGGTCGCAATTTCCAGACTCAAAAACTGCCACCAGATACTTTTTCTTTTTGTATGTGTCATAGACGCTCTGCAAGCCGGCGCGTAGAACCGGGTCTGACTTTTCTGCATTCGTCAGCCAAATCTCAACCAGCTTCCGCTCGTCCTTGACGGTCATTTCCATAGCCTCACGCTCCTTGTGGATATGATTTCCGCATTTTCCCTGTTTTTATACCAAGCTGACCTCCTGAACGCAAAAAAGCCGGGACTTCTAAAATCCCGGCTTCCTGCGAATATTACATTGTCTGTTCCATTGTGAACCCCTGCTCCTGTTCCGGCTGCGGCAAATGCAGCGCGATCTGCTCCTGTACACTGATAAAAAGCGTCCGCAGGCTCTGAGCCAACGGACGCTTGAATTTTATCTCGTTAAAAAAGAGCAGTTTCCCGAAATCAGGAAACTGCTCAAGCTATGGATGTGGGCTGCAAAACCCTGTGGATCACAAAGAAAACGATCGTGGCTGGAAGAGTCTCGGTCCTTCCGTATAGAAGATATAGGCAGGACGATACAAGCTGCGGGAATATACCTGCGATTCAGCAAGCGATACCCATCGTAGGTGTGGAGTTGGTCTTCTCTCACAGCAAGTATCACAGCCGCCGGCGGATGGTGTGTCCATCCACCGGCGGCTGTGTGTAGCCCCCTTTGTTGGGGGCTGTTTTTTGCGCATTTCCCAAAAAGTGCTTGCTTTTTTCTTGGAAATACGATAGACTGAAAAAGTAGATAAGATACGCAGATGAACAAAAGTGATTTTCGTCAGAATGTACAAATTCAGACAACTGAATCTAGCCGGATGAACGAATCAGGAGAGTGCATATCCGTATGCCGCCGAAGGGGAACGCGCAACGAACTCTCAGGCAAAAAAACTGATTCCGGACGGAACTCTGGAAAGCTGCATCCGCAGCACCGAAGAAGCAATCCCGGTCAGCCGGGAGAATCTTTCAGGTTTACGAACAGAGCGCGCCTTCTTTTGGCGCGCTCTGTTTTCTGTTTTTTAAGGAGAAGCATATGATCGTAACAAGAAAAAAGCCCGTGGAGCAGGTGCTTGCGATGCTGCGCGGTGTTCGCCGCGTCGCGCTGGTCGGCTGCGCCAGCTGCGCCGCAGCCTGTCAGACCGGCGGGGAAAAGGAGCTGGAGCAGATGCGCCAGCTGCTGCAGGAGCAGGGGATCGAGACAGTCGGTACGGTCTTGCCGGACGAGTGCTGCCATATGCTGCTCGTCAAGCGCGATCTCAAGCCCCTGCGCGACAGCGGCGCGGAGGCCATCGTCTGTCTGGCCTGCGGCGACGGCACACAGACTGTCGCGGCCAATACCGCGGTCCCGGTCTTCCCCGCGAATGACACGCTGTTTCTCGGACAGATCGAGCGTGCGGGCGTCTTCCGCGAGGCCTGCCGGATGTGCGGCGACTGTATGCTCGGCCAGACCGGCGGCATCTGTCCCGTGACGCAGTGCGCAAAATCGCTCGTCCACGGGCCGTGCGGCGGACAGCGGAACGGCCGCTGCGAGGTCAACCCCGAAAACGAATGCGCATGGCTGCGCATTTACCGCAAACTCAAGGAACTGGACCGGCTGGATCTGCTGGAGGCGGACCGGGCGGATAAGGATTATCGAAGCACTGCATACCCGCAGGCGCACAGCCTGCGCGAGATCAGGAAAAAGGGAGGAACACCATGAGCGAACTGAAACGAACCGTACTCTATCAGGCCCATCTGGACGCCGGGGCAACGATGGTCGACTTCGGCGGCTGGGATATGCCCATCCAGTACCCGGACGGCATCGTCGCCGAACATCTCTACTGCCGCAGCCACTGCGCCATTTTCGACGTGTCCCACATGGGCCGTATCGACGTCGAAGGGCCGGACATGGTCCGGTTTTTGCAGCACGTCCTGTCCAGCAACGTGCAGGCGCTGGATCTCAGTCAGGCGCAGTACTGCATCATCCCCGATCAGAACGGCTGCGCCATTGACGACGCATATCTCTACCGCTTTGAGGCGGAAAAGTATTTCCTCGTCATCAACGCGGGCAACATCGACAAGGACCTCGCCCACCTGATGCGCGAGGCCGAGCGTTATAACGTCACGCTTACCAACGTCTCCGACTGCTATGCCGCCATCGCCGTGCAGGGCCCGGAGGCCAAAAAGCTGCTCATGACCCTGTCGGGCGGCAAGGCGCTCACGCGGGAAAACGTCAAGAACGCGCTGGGGACGCTCACCATGGAGGGCCGTCCCGTCCGCGTTGCCAAGACCGGCTATACCGGAGAACCCATCGGCTATGAACTCTATTGCGAATCAAGGGACGCCCGGTATTTTTGGGACCGTCTGATCGAACTCGGGGCAAGACCCACCGCGCTTGGCGCGCGCGATACGCTGCGCATGGAAGCTTCTCTGCCGCTCTACGGCCATGAAATGGGGGAGTGCGAGTTTGGCGGCGAAATTCCCGTCTATGCCGTGCCGCTGGCCAAATTTGCCGTCTCGTTCGCGGAGGAAAAGGGCGATTTCATTGGCCGCGCCGCGCTGAAGCGGCAGTTCGAGGCGTTCCAGAGGATCATGAACCGCGATTATTCCGCCCTTCAGGATCTCCCGTACCGCATTCAGCCGGTCTATCTTGCAGGCAAGGGCGTTCTGCGCAAGGGCTTCCCGGTCTACAGCAGGGACGCATGGGCAGAGGGAAAGCCCGTCGGCTATGTGACCTCCGGTACGATGATCCCCTATTTCAAGACGGAGGGAGAGGGACTGGAAACGGTCATCACCTCCGAGACGGGCAAGCGCTCCATCGGCCTTGCGTATCTCGATTCGCGCATCTGCCAGGACTTTGACCTTGAGATCGACATCCGCGGCAAGCGGCAGCCGGCCAAGGTCGTCGCGTGGCACATCCGGCAGGACGCCGCGCCCTATGTCCGTCCCATCCTGCCCGATCATCCCGCCCCGGCTGCGCCGCACTGCGACGCGCCGTATGCCGAAAAGGCTGCCGCGCTCCTGAAAAAAGCGCAGGAGAACCATCTCTGGCGGCAGCACCGGTGCATCAATCTCATCCCGTCCGAAAACACGCAGTCGCGCGCCATGCGCCTGCTTTCGGCCTCCGATCCGTCGAACCGCTATGCCGAGCATAAAAAGCAGAAGGCGTTCTATGACGCGGAGATCTTCTATTATCAGGGCACAAACTTCATCGGCGAGGTCGAGGCACTGCTCGTTGAGGAGATGAAGAAGTTCCTCGGCGCGTCGCAGGTCGAAACGCGCGTGACCTCCGGCCAGATGTCCAATACCGCCGTCTTCTCCGCGCTCATGGACTTCAAGAACCGCGTCGACCGCAAGCGCACGCCGCAGCGGCTCGGCTGGGTCATGAACAACCATATCGTCCGCGGCGGCCATCTGTCCGCACAGCCCATGGGTGCGCTGCACGACTATATCGCCGTCGATCCCGTCACCGAAAAGCAGATGGTCGTCAATTTCCCCGTCTGCGCCGACGACCCGTACCGCATCGACACGGAGGCGGCAAAGCTGCTGCTTGCGCAGTACCGGCCGGAATTCGTGATCTTCGGCAAGTCCATGGTGCTGTACAAGGAGCCGGTCGCGGAGCTTGTAAGCTTCATCCGCGAGCAGGGCATCCGCACGACCGTCATGTACGACATGGCCCATGTGCTGGGTCTGATCGGCGACCACTTCCAGAAGCCGTTTGAAGAGGGCGCGGAGATCGTCACCGGCTCGACGCACAAGACCTTCTTCGGCCCACAGCGCGGCGTGATCGGCGTGAATTACAAGCCGGAGGACCTCAAATGGGGTCTCTGGGAGACGATCGAAACGCGCGCCTTCCCCGGCAGCGTCTCCAACCATCACCTCGGAACGCTGCTCGGCCAGCTGATGGCCGCGTATGAAATGAACGCCTTCAAGGACGAATACCAGAAGGCCGTGATTGAAAACGCAAAGAGCTTCGCCGCCAGCCTGAAGGCCGAGGGGCTTGACGTGGCGGGCGACCCGGCCGTGGGCTACACCGAGACGCATCAGGTCATTGTCCGCGTCGGCTACGCCAGAGGCCCGGAGATCGCGAAGCGGCTCGAGGAGAACAACATCATCTGCAACTATCAGGCCACGCCCGACGAGGAGGGCTTCACTGCCTCCGGCGCGCTGCGCATGGGCGTAAACGAAATGACCCGCTTCGGCTTCGGCAGGGAGCAGTTTGCGCACCTTGCGCACCTGATCGCCGACTGCATCCTGCGCAATGCGGACGTCCGGGAGGAAGCTGCCCGCCTGCGCGAGGGCTTCACCGATATGCGCTACTGCTTCTCCGACGCGGAGACGGAAAAGCTCATTTCCGCCCTGGCCGAGGCTACGGGCATCTGAGCGGATAGAGTACACTTTATCAGAAATTTGCCCGCTCAGTGTAGGGGCCGATGCCGGTCACAGCCGTTCGCGACGAAGGAGCGTTACGGATGTGGGTCTGCCGCTTGCCGGTACACATCGGCCTGGCAGATTGCACCGCGTTTTACGAAAATCTTCGGCGAATTCGCAGCTTCCCAACGGACCGATGTGGGCATCGGCCCCTACTATACTGTGCGAATCCGCACTGCCTGCAAATATGGCGAAGCATATCCAGCGCCCCTTTTCTCTCCCCACCAACTCAACCAATCAACCCCACAAAACAGAATTGGAGGAACAAATTATGAATTTTCCCGCTGAACTGAAGTATTCCCGCGACCACGAATGGGTCAAGATGCTCGACGACACGACCGCTCTTGTCGGCATCACGGACTTTGCCCAGAGCGAGCTGGGCGATCTGGTCTACGTCAATCTGCCTGAGCCCGGCGACGAGGTGCTTGCGGGCGAAACGGCCTGCGACGTCGAATCCGTCAAGGCCGTGTCCGACGTTATGAGCCCCGTGACCGGTGTGATCGCCGAGGTCAACGAGGAGCTGGACGATTCTCCCGAGCTTCTGAACTCCGACCCCTATGAGGCGTGGATCATGAAGATCGAGCATATCACGGACTTCTCCGAGCTTCTGAGTGCGGAGGAATATGAGGCGTTCACGAAGGAGGAGCACTGATGGGCACCTTTGTCCCGACGACAGCTGCGGAGCGGGAGCAGATGCTGCGGACGATCGGCGTATCGTCCGTAGAAGATCTGTTCCGGGACGTGCCGCAGCAGATGTATCTGGACGGATACTTGGATCTGCCGCCCGGAAGGAGCGAGCTGGAAACGCTTGAGGCCGTCTCGGCGCTGGCAGAGCGGAACCGCGTGTTCAAAACCTGTCTGCGCGGCGCGGGCAGCTACCGGCATTATATCCCCGCGGCGGTCAAGGCTGTCGTGACCCGCGAGGAATTTGTGACGGCCTATACGCCCTATCAGGCCGAGATCAGCCAGGGCATTTTACAGGGAATTTTCGAGTACCAGACCATGCTCTGTGAGCTGACCGGCATGGACGTGTCCAATGCGGGCGTTTATGACGGCGGAACTGCCGCCGCAGAGGCCATCCCCATGTGCCGCGACCGCAAACGCACAAAGGCCTACGTCTCCGCAGCGGTCGACCCGAACGTCCTCGGCGTTATGAAGACCTACTGCTTCGGTTCCGGGACAGAGTTAACTGTCGTCCCGATGAAGGACGGCAGAACAGACCCGGACGCGCTGCGCGCCATACTCGGTGCGGATGCCGCCTGCTTCTATGTCCAGCAGCCGAATTTCTTCGGCCTGCTGGAGGACGCGGAGCTGCTCGGCGAGATCACGCACGCAGCCGGGGCCAAATACATCATGGGCGTGAACCCCATTTCGCTGGCAGTTTTGAAAACACCCGGCGAGTGCGGCGCGGACATCGCCGTCGGCGAAGGGCAGCCGCTCGGCCTCGACACGGCCTTCGGCGGCCCGTACCTCGGATTTATGACCGCGACGAGCGCCATGATGCGTAAGCTCCCCGGCCGCATCGTCGGTCAGACGCACGACACGGAGGGGAAGACCGGCTATGTCCTCACGCTTTCCGCGCGGGAGCAGCACATCCGCCGGGAAAAGGCCTCGTCCAACATCTGCTCGAACGAACAGCTCTGCGCGCTGACTGCCGCCGTCTATCTTGCCGCCATGGGCGAAGCCGGACTGCGGCAGGCCGCGGCGCTCTGCACGTCCCGCGCGCATTATTTTGCGCAGCGGCTCGAAGAAGTACTCGGCTGGAAGCGCGTCTATTCCGGCGAATTCTTCCACGAATTTGTGACTGCCTGCCCGTGCCCGGAGCGGGCGCTGGAAGCATTGGAGGCGCACGGGATTCTGGGCGGCCTTCCGGTGGAGGGCGGAATCCTCTGGTGCGTAACGGAGCTGACAGATAAGAAAACGCTCGACCATGTGATCGAGCTTTTGCAGGAGGTGAGCGGACAATGAAGACGATCTTTGAACAGGGTGCGCCAGGCCACGGCCTGTCGCTGCTCCCCGCGTGCGACGTGCCCGTCGTGACGCTGGCGCCGGAGCGCAAAAAGCCGCTGCGCCTGCCGCACGTGAGCGAAAACGAGCTCATCCGCCACTATACCGCGCTGTCGCACCGTGTCCACGGCATGAACGACGGCTTCTATCCGCTGGGCTCGTGTACGATGAAGTACAATCCCAAGGTCAACGAAGCCCTTGCGGCGCTGCCGGGCTTTGCGCGGCTCCATCCGCTCCAGCCGGAGCAGACGGCGCAGGGCGCACTGGAGCTGCTGTATGAAACGGGCAAGCTGCTCGGCGAAGTGACCGGCATGGACGCGTTCACGCTCCAGCCCGCTGCGGGCGCACACGGCGAATTCACCGGCCTGCTGCTCATCAAAGCGTACCACCTCGCACGCGGCGACGCGGCCCGGACGGAAATCATCGTCCCGGACTCCGCGCACGGCACGAATCCGGCCTCGTCCGTTATGGCGGGCTTTCGCGTGGTCAATATCCCGTCCGGCGCAGACGGCTGCGTCGATCTCGCGGCGCTCCGCGCCGCCGTCGGGCCGCAGACGGCGGGATTGATGCTCACGAACCCCAACACGGTCGGTATTTTTGACAAGAATATCCTCGAAATCACGAAGATCATCCACGACGTTGGCGGCCTGTGCTATTACGACGGCGCGAATCTGAACGCTGTCATGGGCGTCGTCCGTCCGGGCGACATGGGCTTTGACTGCATCCACCTGAATCTCCACAAATCCTTCGCCACGCCGCACGGCGGCGGCGGGCCGGGCTCCGGCCCGGTGGGCTGCAAGGCGTTTCTCGCGCCGTTCCTGCCCGGCCCTGTCCCGGAAAAGACCGAAAACGGCTTCCGGTTTGCGCAGCCCGCGCAGTCCGTCGGCCGGGTGCGGGATTTCTACGGGAATTTCCTCGTCGTCGTCAAGGCGTTCGCCTATCTGACCATGCTTGGCCGGGAGGGCGTACACGAGGTTGGCCGCAACGCGGTTCTGAACGCGAATTACATGATGGCCGCGCTGAAGGACACCTATGACATGGCCTACCCCGGCCCGTGCATGCATGAATTTGTCATGACGCTGGACCGGCTGCACAAGGAAACCGGCGTTTCCGCGCTTGATATTGCCAAGGGCCTGCTTGACAACGGTATCCATCCGCCCACAATGTATTTCCCGCTGATCGTCCACGAGGCGCTCATGGTCGAGCCGACGGAAACGGAGTCCAAGGCCACCATGGACGAGGCAATCGCGGTTTTCCGCTCGCTTGCCCGTCTCGCGCATGAGGACCCCGATGCGCTCCACACCGCGCCGCACAACACGCCTGTCCGCCGTCTCGACGAGGTGCAGGCGGCAAGAAACCCCGTTCTGCGCGCCGCGCTTGCGGAATAAAAAAACGGTCTGCCGCCCGGCTGTGCATCTGCATAGCCGGGCGGTACTGCGCTGTCAGGGGGAGGATGGCGTGCGGTTTAGCAGGCTGGTCATGCCTCCGGTGGCCCCATCTTTTCCGCCTTGCCGGAAAAGATGGGGGAGAAAAGGGGCGCTGGTTACGGTTTGGTGCGTACTGCGGTTACGGTTTAGGCAAGTCCTTATTTTTGGGTATTACGAACACACATACTCACCTTACGAGTGCTATGGTACGCGCCGCCTGTTACGGGACACCAGATTTGTGAGTAGGTGCGTTAAAATTGCTGCGGTGAATCAGCTTTGCGTTCAAATTTTGCAGGACAGTACGGATTCGCCGCAGATCCCAAAAGCCGGAGGGGATATGCTGCAAGGTTCAGAGTGCTCCGAAATTTACGGCATTCGAATCCCCTCAGGCCCTTCGGGTCAGCTCCCGTGCCAGTGCTGTAAAACAAAAAGCAGTGTTGACAAATGCAGATGCATATTATAAAATTGGAATATAGAACAATTAGATGATACAGGAGGCCCGCAATGGGATTACAGCATGGGATCCTTGGATTTTTGAATTATGGCCCGTGCAGCGGGTATGAGCTGACAAAGGCGTTTCATTCCTCCGTGCAGTTTTTCTGGCCTGCGCAGACCAGCCAGATCTATCTGACGCTGGGCAAGCTGGAGGATGCCGGGCTTGTCACGCATGAGACGGTCATTCAAAACGGAAAACCGAATAAAAACGTCTATTCCATCCTGCCCGCCGGACGCGCGGAGCTGCAGCGTTGGCTGTCGGAGCAGGGAAAGACGGCAGACGGCTATAAGAGCGAATTTCTGATGAAGGTCTTCTTTGCTGAAAATCTCCCGCCGCAGCAGGCCATCGCGATGCTGCGCGCATATGCGGACGGCTGCCGCGCGTGGCTGCGGAGCATGGACAGCGTACCGCAGAGCATTGAGGATTACGGCAAGCTGACCGACGCCAGCGCGCCTGTATATTGGGCCTTTACGGCGCAGTTCGGCAGAAATTATGCGCAGATGTGCATCGCCTGGGCCGAGGACTGCATCAAACGGCTGGAGGAAATGGTATGAGAGTTCTGGTCCTGAACGGAAGTCCCAAGGGGGACAAAAGCAATACATACCGGCTCACAAGCGCGTTTCTGGACGGCCTGCGGCAGACGCAGCCGGTGAAGGCCGAGACCATCGAGGTCGGAAAGCTGCATCTGCTGCCGTGCCGCGGCTGCTTCGCCTGCTGGAGCAAAACGCCGGGAAAGTGCGTATTGCAGGACGATATGGCCGGTGTGATCGGGAAAATTCTTGCCGCCGACGTGCTGATCTGGAGCTTTCCGCTCTATTATTTCAGCATTCCCGGCCAGCTCAAGCTGCTCATCGACCGGCAGCTGCCGATGTCGCTGCCGTTTATGACCGACACGGACTCCGGCGGCCACCCGAGCCGGTACGACCGCTCCGGCCAGCGGCAGGTCGTGATCTCAACCTGCGGCTTCTATACCGCCGAGGGCAATTATGACGCGGTGGACGCGCAGATTTCCCGGCTTTGCGGCAAGGATGGCTATACGTCCGTCTACTGCGGACAGGGCGAGCTGTTCCGCGTCCCGGCGCTGCGCCAGCGCACGGATGCGTATCTTGAGCTGGTCAAACAGGCGGGCGCGGAGTTTGCGCGCGGCGCGATCCTGCCGGAAACGGCCCGCGCCTTGCGCCAGCCGCTGTTCCCGCGCGCGGTATTTGAGCAGATGGCGGACGCCAGCTGGGGCGTCAGCCGGGAGGATACTGCCGCAGCAAAGACCCCGGAGGCCGGGAGGCTGTCTCCGGCGCAGGCCTTTACGCGGCAGATGGCCGCGCTCTATGACCCATCGACATGGGACGGGAGGGACCGTGTTCTGGAATTTTTCTATACGGACACCGGCGAAACCTGCCAGATCGTGCTCGGAAAGGACGGCCAGCGCGTGCTGCAATCAGACTTCCTGCCCTGCACGACGCGCATCGAAACGCCGCTTTCCGTCTGGCAAAAAATCGGCAGCGGGGAGCTTGACGGCAAGCAGGCGATGATGGAGCACCAGTACCGCGTGACCGGCGACTTTTCGGTCATGCTCCATTGGGACGAGATCTTCGGCCTTGGAGCTGCCGCGCCGCAGCCGTCCGCCGAGCCCCGGAAGAAGACGAACATGACGCTCATGCTGCTGCCGTGGATGGCGATCTGGATCGCGCTGTCTATCCACGCGCAGCTTGGCGCGTGCATCGGCCTCGCGGTCTGTGCGCTGCTGCCGTTCGCGTTTTTGAAATACCGTCTGACCATCTTCGAGCCGTGTTCGATTCTGGCCGTCGGCACGATCTGCGTGCTGACGCTTCTGGACGCGCTGCCGCTCACGCTGCTGCTGCCCGCGTCGTATCTTCTGTTCGGCCTGATGTGGGGTGTGACGGTGTTCCTGCCCATGCCGCTGACGGCGTATTATTCCATGAACGGCTATGGCGGCGAAACGGCGCTTCAAAATCCGCTGTTCATGCACACGAACCGCATTCTGACGGCCTGCTGGGCGGTTCTGTATCTGCTCACGCCGGTCTGGACGTGGTATCTGCTGCAAACACCCGTCTCGTATCTGACCGGCGCGCTCAATTCCGTGCTGCCCATGCTCCTCGGCGCGTTCACAGCCTGGTTCCAGCGCTGGTACCCGGCGCATTACGCCGCAAGCAAAAAATAATGACACCCATGCAGTCCCCCTGTTATGCCGATCGAAGCGCATGACAGGGGGGCTTTTCTGCATAGTCGGGAGCTGGTCAAGCCTCCGGCGGCCCCTTCTTTTCCGCCTTGCCGGAAAAGAAGGGGGAGAAAAGGGGCGCTTGGACGCGTTTGGTGCGTACTGCGGGTACGGTTTAGGCAAGTCCTTATTTTTGGGTATTACGAACACACATACTCACCCTACGAGCGCTTTGGTACGCGCCGCCTGTTACGGGACATCAGATTTACAAGTAGCTGCCTTTGAATGGCTGCTGTAAATCAGCCATGCGTTTAAAATTTGTGAGGCAGTACGGATTCGCCGCAGATTCCCGTAAAAAGCGGTGCGTCCTGCGGGCGGACAGAGTCGTCCGCCCCTACACCGAAATGCGCAGATGCATACGAATTCGCCAAAGATTTCTGATGATTCAGTGCATCCTGCCGGGCGGAGCAGAGCCCCGCCCCTACCAACTGCGGTTAAATTTCAACGATTTTACGTAAAACGGACAGGCGTGCTCATTCCCCCGTAAAGCTTTTGCAGTATGGGGCGAGGCAGCAGCGGTCGCACGCGGGCTTTCTTGCCGCGCAGACGGCCCGGCCGTGCAGGACGAGCCTGTGGCAGAAATCGGAGGATTCCTCCGGCGGCAAAATCGCGCGCAGCTGCTGCTCGACCTTTGCCGGGTCCTTGCCGCTGGCGAGGCCCAGCAGGTTGCAGATACGGATGCAGTGCGTGTCGCAGACGACCGAGCCGGG
>CDYS01002675.1_pt1 | contig 40641 bp, 53 predicted proteins | sample 557491 | NCBI WGS metagenome assembly CDYS01 (sample SAMEA3182057, study PRJEB8094) | gut metagenome | biome: human; feature: gut; material: Stool; isolation source: human stools | place: Canada | collected 2012-11-26
AGAACTTTCTTTCAATCAAAAAATAATTACCGAAGTACACCCCTTTGAAGCACCTGTCCTTACCCGGTTTAAACTGAAAAGTGTAAAAATCTTGGGACTGGCTGCCGAATAATATATCCTTTCAAAACTCATTAGTTTTATAAAGGAGAAATCAATTTATAGCACTATACGCTCCAAACGGCAAAATCGTCTGCGTGGAAATTAATAATAAAAAAGTCTGTTTGAAACGATTTTATAATCGGCAGGCGGTATAATGCTTGTATCGGAAAATCCAAGATGCATACCGATACAACTCAATCAGTTTAACTGCCAAAGTATTAGAATTTTAGGATTAGCCGTTCTACGGCAGTCTGAGATTTAATAAATTTAAAAAGGAGTCTGAAATGTTTACTATCTTCTCTTATTTAGCCTGTGCAGCATTTATCATGTTAATTATTGGATTGATAAAGCCTAAATGGGGTAGCTTCGGGCGCTATCCGGATATTAATCGTTGGAAACTTGCGTTACTCTGGTTTGCTGTAGTTGCCGTATTTTCATCGGTAGGATCCGCATTTATGACTGATGCGGATAAATTACATTTGGAGCAGAGGAAACTGGAGAGGCAGGCAGCAGAGCAAGACAAAAAAGACGCTGAAAGCATAACTGCGTTGATGTCTGGGTTGGACATTGACAAAGTTTCCGCAAAATCTGATCTTTTACTACTTCGTCAACTAGGATTTACAACAGTTACAAAGATATTCGGCGATCCCAAAAGCGGCTATGAATTATCGGCTCCGGAATTAGGGCAGGCTATCGCAGCAGTATATACAGATGAATCAAAAAATATAACCGAAGTCATCTATAAAAATCACACGCTATATAAAGATGGCGTGGTAAAGAAAACGCTCAAAGATATAATATTAACAAAAGCAGATGCTGAAAGAGCTTATAAATCAGCGCGGAAATGGGTAAAAAATAATCTGAAAGATCCGGATAGCGCAAAATTCGACGATGATAAATTTGGTGCTTTCAAAGAAAATGGAATTATTAAAATGTCAGGAATTGTTAGAGCAAAAAATAGTTTTAATGCCATCGTTCCCGCAAAATGGTATGCTGAGGTGGACGCATCTTCGTATAATGTGCTCAACGCATCTATAGATAATGAGTAGCCTGTAACCACATAACATAAAAATCCCGCTATCGTACCGTTAATACGACAGCGGGAATGTAATACCCCAACCGGGGCTTATTACGTTTATGGGAATAGCACACAGCCGACCTACTTTTTGAAGGAGGCTGTTTTTTCATACAGTAAAAGCCGTTATCCATACCCGACATTCATCCGATCAGCAGCATAAAAATCTATTGAAGACCGGACTTCATATAGGAAAACTTTTTAAAGCATCACCGTACAATTATAAAACCGAACTCCCCATCTTACAAAATTCTGTAAAATGGGGAGTTCGGATAAACATATTCTGGTGACCCAAGGGCGTTTGTGTAGATTGCCACTTATTCTACATTTCAAAATTCCGCTTATTAAAAAAGCAATATGAGTCACAAAATTAAAAAGAGCGATAATGATATCGCTCTTTTTATTTTATCTACCGTTTTCATTTTTTTCTCTCATTTTTTTCAAAAAGTCTTTCACCTTTTCACATTCTTCGTCGGTCATCCTGACAGACCGTGTTCTGGCGCCCGGCGGCAGTGTTCTTTTAGCGCCGGACCCTTTACGGCGCCCGCCCCAGTTCGCACTGATTTTTTTATTTTCCGCCATTAGCCCCAATCCTCCTCTCCATGACTGCTTATTAATACGTCTCGGCGTGTAGATTCTTTTTCTATCATGTCAATTATCTCCGCAGGTGTGTTTTCCGGAAGTCCTACCGCGGGTAAACGAGTTTCCCGGTCGTCCGGATTAAAAGATTGTACATTGAGCAACATATGCTCGCTGCTCGGTGAAGTGTCTTCTGCAGCTATAACTCCGAGTATAAGATACCGGTTCTCTCCTATATTTAATACGTAATCGCCAGGGTTTCCGATGTATGTTTTTTCGTGCCAGTTTGATTTGAGTTCAACTCTTTCTTTTAGAGTTTCGAATGTCGTAACTGATCTGCGGTTAACCTCTTCTTTCACATCTTTCCACTTTTTATAAGCGCTTATATATTCATTTATTCTTTTTCGGAAGCTGGCATAAAACTCATCTGTCGGTTTTATATATTCGCAATTAAATTTTTCAGCGAGTTCTTCTACCGTTGAATATTCAACTCTGATAAATTTAATCGGTATATTTTCACGACCGCAAAGTTCCGGCACCGTATCTTCCTTTGCATAAGTATCGAGCCACCCTTTGGGAACGTTTACGTAGTCCCAGTTTTTCTCATCGAAAAACCTCATAGTTAATCCGCGAGTGTTGTACATTCCGTCTTCTTCTTTTTTTACGACCTGATCTAACTCCATCTGCCATCCGCTGTAGTGTTCGTACTTTTCCAGCGGTAGTGGTTTGTATCCTTCCGTGAGCTCGACCAGTATACAGTCGAACTCCCTTCCAATCGGGCGGAAGAATGTGAATATCATTCTTCCGTTAAAGTTCCCGTGATGATCACTCTCGTATGGAAATTTATCATAGTTTCTATACATTCTTACTTTCATTTTTCTTTCTCCTCTCTTAATACAAATCATCTGTGGCGATTGCCCACAAATCCGCATCTGATGTTTCTTCGTCTGCGTTCGCGATTCCGCAGCGGGTATATCTGTTCCCACTCAGTTCATACATCTCGTAGCCCCTGTCTACTCTTTCGAATTTTATTGTCCGATTCCCGTCCGTTAAAATTCTTCCGCCTTCTTCGATTCCGATGTTTCTAATCATTTTTCTTACCTCCTATGGTTTAAATAATTTGTGGTGTTTTCCCTTTCTTGATTATATATTACAATATCATATTTGATTAGTCAATACATTTTCAAGTTGTTTTATTATAAATTATCTTTATATCATGCAATAAAAAAAAGAGGGCGGTTTCCCGCCCCGTTAATTACTTAATTTGTCTATCAGCCAGCCTGTTGCCACAGCTCCTGCGATGTATGACCAGAGATTTCTTTGCCGCTTCGCAAGCTTCAGGTCATGTGTCAACTCATCTATTTTCTTCGTCAATCTGTCTAAATATATCTGCAGCTTCATTAAGTTCTCTTCTGCCGTCTGCAATGATATCTCTGCACTCTGCAATTGTTCTTGAGTTCTCATCAATTCTTTTCTGCACTCTGTCAGCTGATTCCGTAGCTCGGTCAACTCTTGAGATGCTTCGGTCGAGTTGCTCTCCAGCAGATTTAATTTGCTCTCCAGCAGATCTAACCGCATCTGCTGATTGCTTGCTGTAGTCTTGAGCCTCTCGTACTGTGTTCTTTGCATCACCACCGTTTCCGTTGCCGCTGGTGCCGCTGAATATGAGATATACGAGTAGGGCGACAACAGCAACGACAGCGCAAGCAATAGTGATAATCTTTTTCTTTTCATACATTTTACACCCCGTTTTCTAAATACCACTGTGCTTTCCCGCGAAGTATATCTCCGCCGGTTCCGATTTCGTCCTGATCGCACAGCTGCTCTAAATCCCAGCGGCAGTCAGGATCTCCGCTGTACAAGCCGTAGCCGTCATCGTTTGCGGCCTCTCCGTGTGTCATGAAATGCTCACGGTCAATCGGATTGTCAAAAACCTCGGCAATAACAGCAAACATCTTCGCCAGCGTTTCAATTTGTGCCTCCGTAGGCGGGTATTCTCCCAAGTCATCTGGACGGGCGTTATAGCAGCAGCACAGAGCAATTGCAATGCTACCTGTGTTCCTGTGCCAAGTTGCTTTCGGTACCTCATCGAGCGGTCTTGTGTAGATGATCTCTCCGTCGCCGTCAACATTAAAATGATAGTCGTTAAACGTTGTGAAGTACCATCCGGCCGACCAGTGTCCGTATGTAGTAGCCGGCCACGGAAACTGATAAAAATAGCTTCTTTTGTCAATGAGCTCTTGTTTAAATTCGGCTATTGTCATAAGTGCCTCCATCTAAAAAACCGCCCTTCAGCGGTTATTTCTTGAGTTTTGCAAAAATATTATTATCGAGTAATGTTATCAACTTGTCGATATGATGATTTCCCGCGTCCCGTAGGTTCTCGCAGATAGATAAAATCTCGTTGTAGCAAATATACCCGAACATGAATTTAAGCACCGGCCATGACAACGGTATCTCTATCGCCGATAAAACCGTATCAATCTGTGAAGCAGTGAGAATAAGAATTGTGAAGAGAATGAATTTTGTTAAAAATCCCCACAGCATAATCTTAGATTTTAAGCGTTTCGCGCTGAACGCAAGAACAATGCCGTACAGTTTCTCTCGCGTTGTTAAGTAATCAGGATCCATCCCCTTATCTACAAGATACTGATAACCAATAGCCAGCCAGCGCGTACTGATGTCAATGATAATCAACCAAAAATAAGCGTTGAGCACTACGCCGTATGCACTGTTAATAAATGACAAGATGTACATCAGCACAACGCTTACGACTGTCTTTGATTCCCATTTGTCCAAGAGATTGAGAGAAGTTCGGCAGAAATACTCCGCAAAATCAATCAAATCTAAGACAAAAACGCATGTAACAAATCCGCCCCACCAGATAGGAGGCTTGTTATATTTTTTTATTTTTCTTTTCAGATTTTGAAAGAATGTCATTTTCGGCCTCCTGCTATGTTGTTAAATCCGCTTCCGTTTCATGCTCGTTTATCTCACTCGACCATCTGATTGTAATACTATCTGTCATTAAAAACTGTGTTCCATAAACTTTATCGCTTTCACTTTCTATAAACCACCCGTAATCCCACGGATGCATATGAAAAAACTCAATACTAAGAGTTGATCCGGGCGTTACTTTGACATATTTCACTTCGGGTTTCATTTCGGAACCGGCTGTTATTTCAATGACTGTAACTCTTTCCGGTACAATAAATTCTGAATTTCCTTTAACTTTAACGCTGCCTGTAAGCGCTTCTGCTGCAATTTCCTTCTGCACATAATATTTTTTACCGTCAACACCGTTAAATGTGTACATGTGCGTGTCAACAACATCTCCGACTTTTGCGTAATGCGGCACGCCGCCGATATCGAGTTTCAGATAATTGTTTCCTACTAACGATTTATCAGTCGTCAATTCTGCGATTTCTTCTTCTCCGTTCGGTCTAATAATTTTAAGCTTGTCCATCACTCTACTCCTATCTTTGCACCATTCGGCAATTTAATCATGTTACCATTAAAAATTTCCGTCTTCTTTACGTACTGCGATAAATCCGCCGCGGGTCCCGGCGGACCTTGTATTCCCGTATTTCCTTTTTCTCCTTTTTCGCCTTTTGGAATCGAAAAATTAAACACTGCTGCGTTAGCCGTTCCAGTATTTGTGACCTTAGCACTCGTTCCTGGTGCCACTGTTGTTACCGTTCCGATTTTGATTGTTGCAGCGACTCCGTCTTTTCCGTCTGTTCCTTTCGGTCCGGGGTCTCCTTTAGGCCCGGGATCTCCTTTGGGGCCTGCTCCGCTACCGCCGCTGCCCCCGTTTTCATATAGATACTCAAGGTCGTTCGCAATGTAGTCTAAAATACCGTCATTCCCCTTCGTGCAAAACGGCGTGTTTTTTCCGAATGATCCTGGCTTAATAATATTGTCATTCTCATCTCTTATTTCCGGGTGCTGAAAAGTTTGCGGTCTCATTCGGATACCTCGGCTTTTTTAATCTCAAGCGTGACCGTGTCTCCGTAGTTCAGTTCGTCAGTCTCTTCTTGACTTGTTGTCGACATAGCATAGACTTCGCCAGTTTCCGGATTGTGAAAGCTGAACGTCGTTAATACTCCATCATTTTGTGGATACGACACCTTACCATTGACTTTGCATGTTCTTTTCATGATTTTTCTCTCCTTTTTAATAACCTGTCACGTTTACGAATAAAATGCATGTGATTCTTAAAACACCGCCCGGTATGTGTATATCGCCTCCAGGATTGACGATCGCACTATCCGCAAGCCATTGTGATTTAATACTATTTGAATTGACCCAGTTCAGCTTTAGCGAGCTATGAACTACTACTTGCGGTGTGCTCCTTTGAAATTCGTGCATCGAAAACATGATAGCGGCCACCTTGCCGCAAGGGAAAGTCGTTTCTGGCATAACAGAAGCAATCCCCGCTGTGTCATTTGTAGATATTTCAGGTTTAATGTGACTGCCGACAACCCGCAAGTACGGAGTTTTACTATTAAATACTAATTCCTTCGTATCGGAGTTCCATATAAACAGCCCTGCCCCCGATATGTCCGGATCGGATTTCTCGGTAAATATATAAAGCGTTACTGCGTCATGTACCTGCGCCGGTGTCATCGGTACCGACATGGGAGCGTGTACTTGCACCGTCATTTTCCCGCCGTTTAATTCGGCGGTAACGTAATATTGTGGATTTCCGCAATAAACCGCCGGAATGTACTGCATATTAAAATCAATCTCGTATTCGTACCATTTCCAATTGCCCCCGCCTTCGGATATCTGTGATGGTACCGGCAGCTTATCTACTCTTAATAACCTTAAGTTTTTATACTTATTGTTAATAATAAGGTGCCTGTCAGCATTGTAAATTTCTAAAAAATTAATAAGTGCCATAGTAGATCCTCTGTTTGCATACCCCATTAAAATCGCCACGGTATACCCAGTTGATTTGATTTCCTGATGTTGTTATCTGTAGTGGCGCCGTGTATTCGGAAGTTTCCGGCACAAAAAACACAAACAGTCTATCGTTATCCTTGATGTCAATTGTTTTACTTCCGGTCGCTGTATCTGCTGTAAAGCTTTCGAGTATTCTTGTAAGCGAATCTGTAATGTCTAAAATCATGCCTTTTTGCGGGTGATAAATTCTAAGCCCTACTGTCATTATGAAAGCACCCCCAACGCTATTACACGAAAGTTGTTATTGTCGTATATTTCAATCAAATTATCTTTAATTTCCGTCCTTGCTCCGCTTGTTTTTGTCCGCAATATGCCGATATTAGCTGTGATTGCTGATAGACTTGTAACTGCTAATTTATCCGCTGTAACGGCTTTTGCTGCAAGCATTCTTGACACAATGACGTTGTTATCTATGACTGTTTTGGCTCCAACGTGTAGATATCTACTTGCAATCGTCGTAGTTGTCGGTGACAAGTTGATCTGATTAATGACATCGCCTTTTTGCACCCTCAAATTGATGGCGTCTGTCATCTGTGCAATGGCGCTGTAATTTGCTTTTGCAAGCATAAGATTGCCGAGGTTTGAGACGATCGTTGTAACATCTTGTTTTGCGATTGCGCCGTCGTTGAGCTTTTGCTTAACTAACGCGTCTACTTTCGCGAGGCTGACCGCCTCGTCCTCAAGCATATCCTTTGAGATAGATACTTTGACAACGACACGGCTTGCTTCGGATTTCTCGCCTTCGCCGAAGAGGTCATAATAAGCAATGGAGACATCATAGATTCCCGCGCCGCAAGTGTGACTGTAGCTGTTGTTTTCGGTCTTGATTGTCTTCTGCCCGTCCGTGCCATTTATATAAATGTTCATGCCGGCACAGTCTTTCGGAATCGCTTCTGCTGTCAGCCCGAAACCACCGATTGTACTTGTGAGCACAGGCGGATTGGGCTTTTTCGGTATCGGCTTGTTATACTGCAGTATCGCCGGGGCGGAGTATTTACCAATGGCTGATTTTGCGTATAAATACAACTTCCCATTTCGTTCTGTCAGCGGCAGTATCGCCGACAGATTATTTGTCCGTGCTAACAGCCCAGACGTTTCTGCACCCGCGTTATCATCTGTTCGAATTTCGTAAAAAGCGACGTCGGTATTCGTAACTTCTTTCCAGCCGGCAGTGCACGCCGCACCGAAATCTATTCCGAATCCGTCGGGGGTGTTCGGAATTTCTGTTTTAAGCGCAACAAGAATTTTCAGCTGCGGAGATGTGTCCGGGCTTGTCGTTTCGCCCCATTCATTTTTTGTGCAGACCGCGATCAGGTAGATATCTCCGACGACAGCCTGCGGAATGACGACTTGATCTTTTCCGCTGCCGCCAAACGTCCACTCTCCGTCAAAGCCGAGTTCAGAGCCTTTCGTACCTTCTTTGATAACGAGATCTTTTGCCTGCCCATTGCTTGTCTTATACCATACGTCACCTTGTAAATAAGACTGCAGTTCCGGCGGTGTCCAGCTGACAACGATATCATAACGAGACACGCCGTCCGCGAGCTGTCTGTATCGGTTATATGCGGTTAAATTCGTAACGGGCGGGATGTAGTACGGAGCTAATGTGTACTCGTAAGCTTTGACTTCGGACAGATCCTGCTGACCTGCGCCGAAGATGTTATATGAGCAGAATTTGAGGTAAATCTTCTTGCCGATGTCATCTTTCGCGAACGGTACTTTAAATACCGAGTTATCAAGCCGGACAAAGTCTGTATCTTTAGCGTGCGTTCTGACAGCCGTATTACACTGCCCGCGGTATAACCCCGTCAGTAGCCACGCTCCGTTCGACTGCAAATTAGCGTTGATGTAACTCATACACTCGCCGTCTATCCAGCAGAGCGTATTCTTGCGTTCTGCGTCTTGCAGAGTACCACTAAGCAGCTGATCATTACATGTTACTATTGCTTGATTGCCGCTCGGATGATTCGGCATCGGTGACAATGGCTGTGTTAATTTACCACACCGCGCGGAGCCTGCAATTTGCCCAACTGTTCGATAATTTGTGTTATCGTCAGAAACGTACACAGTACATCCGCCCCAGCCGTCCGCCTTGCCTTTCGCGGCTATCCACAGCTCTAAGCCGTCGGCGGTAAGATCCGCAGGCGGCTGAAAAATAACCGGAACAGTATCCGGCGCGGTTTTGTTGTAATCAATAAATGGACGATCTACATCGTGTACATCATACGTAGCCGCGGAGTAGTTTCCCGGAGGCACAGATACCGCCGTAACTGTAAGCATTCCGCTATCGTCTTCGATAACTGCTGTTACTCGGACTACTTGCTTATCAATCCCGCTATACTTATCTGATATACGTACTAGGTCGCCCGGCTCTATTCTGCAAAAAGCCCAATCAAGAGTAAAAGTATACTGGTTTCTGCCGTACCTATTCTTGCGCGCGGCCATTTCGGCTACTTTCACGGCTCGTTCTTTCGTGTACATATACCGGGCATTTATTGTATTTGCTTGCCGGAGTCCGTGATTCGCGATATCTTCTGAAAACTGATAAGCGACAGATTCTTTTTCATAGCTGTTAGCTCTGTTACTAAACTCAACAGGAAAACGATTATAGATATCCGCGGAGTCTTTCCGCTGATATGTGACAAGCGCTCCGTCAGACTGCGGGATGAAGTCATCAGCGGTCAGGTCATACTGTACAGTCTTATCCGGCGTCCAGTTACCCGCAGGACGGTCTTCGGTTATGACAATTTTATACCGGTCGTTAGACCAAAAAATATGCGCGTTCGTGAGCCCTGTTATTTCTTTAACGATGTCGCGCACAGCGCTTTCGTCGGCATCTGCCGGCGTAGAAATCAGCAAATCTGCCTCTCTGCAGTACTTTCGGTACTCGTCGAGGTTTTCAATATTGACATCAGACAATCCGACTCTGTCTAACAGCGCTCTTATGTAATCCGCGGGATTAACGTCGACACCGTCTCCGGTACTAAGCAGCTTACCTTTTACTTCAAAGTTGTACGTCGGCATAGCTGCGGAGTCACCCAGATCGATTACTCCCGCCACGTACGCCAAACCATTGTACGGAAGTGATTTATCCGGATGGTGCTGCGCTACATAACTCCACGGCGACTGTGTAGATGCGCCGTCGAAAAGTGACAGTCCAACCTCTTCAGCCGGATAATTGTAGACCTCTTTATCCTTCCAGATTCTATTGATACCTGCTATCTGACCCTCGCAGAGTCCAATAATTGTCGCCACGGAATATGTATATGTGATGTTAGTTTGTTTCCCGCCGCCCTTACCTGCCCGGTGGGTCTCTTTGTGCTCGTGCGCGGTAAAATCATCGTAATATATAATATTCCCGCCAATACGTGTTGTACCATAGATTTCCGGAACAGCAGTACCGTATTCCGCAGTATTAACTGTAAACGTTGAGATTTTATTAGCCCGAGTAACAATGTTCGGCCCCCTGAAAAAACTCATACCGTATCCTCTCTCCACCTGTAGATGTACTTAAGTCGCGACTGTCCGCGGTGGTCACAAAACATAACATCGCTCATCTCTGTAACTATCACACCTTGATTGATTAATGCATGAATAACTCTGTCCTGCCCAATATATACTGCTGCATGAGATATGCAGCGACCGTACTTGTACAACAAAAAATCACCAATTTGTAGATCGGTGACTTCGTCACAATATTTTTGTACGTACCTCAGAAACCACTCTTCTGAATGCGATAAATGCCACATATTAGAGTATGGCGCGACGCTAATTGTATCCGGTTTTATTATTTGTGCGCCTTCGAGCACACCGATTAGCAGCATACCGCAGTCTACGCCTACGCCCTTTACTTTTGCCATATTAACGTGCGGCGTTCCGAGCCATGCCCGCGCTTCTGCAGCTATTCTCTCGCCGACGGTCATATAAGTATCTCTTTCAAAGGCACATATGGCGCCACGACCGACGCGTTATCTATATCCGTCGAGCTGATAACCCCCTCTCCTGACGTACTATACGCTTTCTGCGGATAGTACTTCCGGATCGGGAATTTCATATTCAGCCCTTGCGTCTTTGATTTTACGGACAACTGCAGATCCACGCCGCCTGCGTGCTTAACTTCAACGTTCCCCGCAAACAGTCCGATTGCACCTAATACTGATGCCCCACGGAAGAAACAGCGCCTTAGCGCTAATACTGCGCCATCAAGAACACCTTCGTGAGCTGCTCTTAGCAGCGGTTTATTTTCTATTTTGTCTTTCGGATCTGCGCAAATCGTGACAGTCAATGTGTCTACCGAAACATCACTCTGCAAGTCAATTTGACTGCGCTTAATAAGCAGCGCATTGTGCTGATACGCTCTTCCGTTATATACAATGTCCTGATCTGTATCGGCATAGTAGTATTTGTTTCCGTTTGACAGTGTCAATTCATACAGATCGCAAGACGTAAAACTTTTCTCTGTATTCAGATACGTTTCTAAGTCAGTTGTTACTTTCTTCATCGTACTACCCTCAGCTTGATACTTCCCGTTTCGTTCCAGTTTCTAAATAATTCTGTGATTCCCAGTCCGTCGTCGTCAAAACATACTTTCCAGTAATACGTATAATCGGCCTTAATGACGTCGCTGCCAGCCGGAGCTGTTTTAAAAACGATTACCCCGTCCGTTATCGTATAATCCGATGCCGGCACTTTTGCGTCGTTGCGATAAACAGTGGCATTCTCAATATACGCGGCGGGCTCTACATACTCCCCGACTTGCATAACTGCTTGATATTTACCGGGGGAAACCATCGGGAGTTGTATGCCTTTTACCTGATAATCCTTCGGATCTAACCAAAGAAACGGAAGAAGCGCCCCTTTCTGCAGCGCGCAAAAGCCTAATATTTTACGAGACTCTTCATCGGTCAACCGTTTAAACTGTACACTGATTGTCCAGTCCGGATACAACTGATTCGTCATAGCCCGCCTTCGGCCGGAGCCTGTTTTTTTCACTGTTGTATTCCAAGTCTCTTTTTTAGAGGAGTTCCATGCCGCTTTTTGTATGTCCGGAAACTTTTTCAAAGCCATTTACCATACCCCGCTATCTGTCGCAAAATTTCGGTTGTTTTCATGCAGCGCCTGTTTAATTTGTTTAAGCCCCCCGCGGTTTAAAAAGTCCATGAAAGACTTAGCATCTAAAGCTGACACAGATAAATTTACATCGCCACCGGCGGCGTCATCTACGCTACCGCCATTCGAAAATTCCGGAGTAGCGCCGGCGTTAATGGCGTTTAATGCGCCAACGCCTATGCGGTCGACCGCAGCCGAGCGGATAACGTACTCACCTTTAGACAACATAGCCGGAATAGAGTCGCTGGTACCCGTACCCGGGCCGGTAATGTATCCGCCTGCCGCTTTCTTCGTAATACCAAATACCGTTTTATTAGCCATATCAGCAGGCGTCATGCCGCTCGCCAACGTCGGGAATGCAGAATAAATCGCAAACACGCCGAGCCATTCGGTCAGTATCGATACCGCAGTGTTAATAATGTTCTTAGCAAAATCGGCCAGCGCTTCCTTTCCCGACTTTGCGCCAGTAATGAAATCCGACATAGCACTGCCCATACTTTTACCGACATCGTTCATGTAGCCAACAATTTTATCGTGCCACTGCTGCGCTGTGGTCAGCTGCTGAATTTCAGCATCGGCGGCTTCTGCTAAAGCCGCTTTGTACCGATCAACAAACGACTGCAGCGTCTCTCCTTTTGCTGTTAGCTCTTCTGCCAGTGCATCAGGGGTCATCTGTAGGAGCTTAGCTACTCCGGTTAAAGCATCTGCTTCGTCCGGATTAGAGACGACTGTATCAAGATCTTTCAAGTTTTCTTGCAGTGTCTTCTTGAGCTGATCTATTTTATACTTCGTACTATCGGGATCACCAAGTATTCTGTCTACCAGATTTTTTGTATTTTCTTCATTGTTTTTTAACGCTAAATCAAACTGCGCCGCTCTTACTTTAGCCGCATATAAACTGTTTTCCGCGTCTATCTGGTCGTTAATGGCTTTAATCGTCTTGTCACGCGTAGATGCGTCGGTAATTTTCTGCGCAAGCTTGAGCTCGTTTGTGTACCCCTCAACTAACTGATCATGTGCATTTTTGAGCCCTTGCAGAGTTACTTGCAGACCTTCTGTCTTCTGCTCTTCTTTAGTCATCATCTTGACACTAACCTGCGCGAGTTCTACCGCCGATTTAGCCAGTGCCCATTTCTGTTTATCCGCGTCAGCGTATTTTTTAATCAGCGCTTCCACAGCTTTTTCTTCTTCAGTCAGCTTTTTTACAGCTGATCCGCCACCGCTGTGGGAGCCTCCTCCGCCGCCTGACCTTTTAGCCAAGCTGCCCGCGGAATTAAATCTCTGCGACTCACGCACTAATCCGTGCGTCGCATTAGCCAATGCCGCTTCCTCTTCGTCGTTATTAACGCCGCCCGCAGCAGCTATTTTATACTGACGATGGATACCGGATGCTGCCGCACTGGCGATCCTGCCTAATATTCGCAATACCTCGGCTGCAAAATCATAAATTTCTTTGAGTACATCGATGACCGGTTGCATAGAATCAACGATCTCTTTACCGACTTCGCTAAAGCCCATCGCAAGATTATATATAATGACATAAATGGCTTCTATCGACGTTTTTATTACTGCCAATACGGCGTCAATCCCCCATAAAATAACGCCGGCCACATTGCCTAAAAGCGTGAAAACTCCAAGGCCGTCCCCTCGAATAAAATCTACCAGATCTTGTGTAATATCGATGAGCTCTTGCACTATCCCAGACTGCTGAAATGCATCGAGTATAGCCGCCCCGATTTCGCCGCATGCCGCGTTAATATTTCCAGTGACATCACCCCATTGGTCAATGATATTCTGCTTAGATTTAGCCATTGATCCATCGAACTGGTGTAAGTAGTCGGTTAATGCTTGAATAGCGTCCTGCGCATCCAGCGTTCCATCGTCCAGCGCCTTCATTGCTTCTTCGCCGGTCATGCCCACGGACTCGAACACGTCATCAAGATTAATGCCGGCCATTTGCAGCGCGATAATCTGCCTGCTGCTTGCGTCCCCTGTGGCTTTAATGCGCGCAAGCGTAGTAACGAGCATTTCTGCGCCTTCTTGCTTCTTACCGAGACCTGCCGCTGCGTCAGCGCATAGCCGGATCATATCCGCCGACTCTTGCGCTGTATAGCCCATTGCAAGGAGCTGTATGCCCATTTCTTGTACAGCCGCTGAGTCGTAATTCAGGTCGCGCTCGAGATCATTAAATATGCGATATGTCTCTTTTCCGCTGTTTATGTTATTTTTTATAGTGCCCAGCTGCGCCGTCGTTTGCTGCGCAGCCAAGCCGACACTTACTATATGCGTGGCCGCGTCTTTCGCTATATCGACAACCGCTGATAGCGCACTAACTAATGCGTTGCCGAGCGCGACAGAGAATGCTGTAGTCGCTGTAGACCCGCCGCGGAACGACGAAAGTAATTGCTTAAATCCCCCCGCAGCCTCTTTCGACTTCTGACTGGCGGCTTCTATACTTTTTGTAGTATCTTTAATAGCACGCGAGTATGCAGCGTTCGCTTCTTTTTGACTGTGCAGCGCCATCCTGAGATCTTTTAATGCTTGCCTCTGTTCAGTCGTCGCTTTTGTGCCGTTGCGAGTCGTCTTATTTAGATCTTTGAGTTGCTGTTTGAGTTCTGCTGCTTTCTGCGAGCCTTCTGCGAACGCCGCTTTTAATCTTTTCAGCCCGTCGTCGTCAGTAGCTGTCTTTATAACGATCTTCGCGTCTGCCATTCAAGCACTTCCTTTTATTTAAAAAGCGCCGGTTAAGGCACTGTTGATTTCAAATTTATAATTTATAATTTATAATTTATAATTCAATATGCGTCTCTAAATACGCATCTACTTGACTTGCAAAATAAGTCTCTATGGCTGCTTTATTCCGGCCAAAATAATCCCCTCGAGCTGGATATTTGGTAGCTTTCATGCCCTGCCTCGGGCCTCTTCCCCGGATGTATCCGCCATGCGCCCCGGTATTGTACCACCGCGCGAAATAATTAGCATAAATGGTAGCCGTTACGTTATCAACTTCGACAGCATAGTGGCTCGGAATAATCTCCGACGTACCATCTGGCGCGGTTATAAGATTTTTACCGGAAAAAGCAGTTTTCGGATGCATTCTTTTTATATAATCCGTTGTTGCATACTTTGCGTGCTTACACGCCGTGGCAACATCCGTAATAAACCCTTTTCGAGTATAGTCTTCTATTTTTTCCTGCAATTCTTCAAGCGTCATGATAAAAATAATAGAGCGGTTTACTCAACAAACCGCTCTACCCTTTTAAATTAATGCCCGGGCGTGGCCGCGGGCTCTACAAAACCTGTTTTCTTGACCGGAGCGCCGACTCCTGTCGCTTTCAGTGAGTAGGATACGACGTCTTCCCCGTCTGCCGTCTTTTCCCAAGACGTAGGTACGTACTTACCAACAATGTATTCCTTAGTATCCAAATCAACGATGGCAAACTGCAGAGCGCCTTTTTCGGCGGTAATTGCGTCATCGTACAAGAACTCTTCGATGACTTTCTGTGCCTCGTTGTCTCGACGCATAACAACTTCTGCGTCCAGCTCGTGAGTCTTTGAAGTCACGACGCCGTCAGCCCAGTAACCGGTATCCTTTGTTTGCGCAGTCTTGACTTCTGCAGACACGGAGTGCGTATTCGACGTCAGACCGCCCAATTTAATCCATTTTGGACTTGCTTCAGATGCACCCGTACCGTAATTGATGTACAGGATAATTCGTTTGCCGGAAACCCCGACTTCCCCGGTAAATGCCGGGTATTTTTCTTTTGCGATAGTTACAGCCATTTTTCACCTCATGCTATTTGATCAATTCTAAAAATAAGAGTAGTACCGCCGTTCTGCCACACACCAGTATCGCCGTATACCGGTAGATTCGTCCGCAGCGAGCCTACTTTAATGCTGATAAGCTGGTATCCGTCTGCGTACAGCTCTTTTTGCAGTGCATCCCAGCCCGTGTCGCTGCTTAAATAGTTCAGCAGCGCTTCAAGCTTTTCTGCAATCACTTTGCGGCCTTTATAGTTACTGTAGATCTCCAGCTGCAGAGACATATTCCACGACGCCATATCAGGCGCCGTAGCGGTGCAATCCGCGTCGCTGGCGCCTAAAATACCGTAAGCAAACTCTTTTTGCTTTCTGAAATATTCTTCCACTTCGGTAATCGGCACTGCGCTGTCGAACCAGTCCAAACCTATCGGACTGTTTTTTGTCACTGCATAAAACGCTTTTGTTACGGGATAAAACGGAGATTTATACTTCATATCAGTCCACCTCCACCGTTAATGGCCGTCGCAGTAATCTGCAGGAAATACGGCCTGCTTTCGTCAAGCAGCAATATGTCATTAATGAGATAGATAAAATCCCTATATGACAGTCTCCACGATGTATCCAGCCCTTTTACTGCACTCATACCCCGGACATCTCGAATAACAAAATACCGGGTATCCACAGTGACGTAATCACCTACGATCTGCTGCCGGCTCTGGTTACGCTGTTCGCACATAGCAGACAACGTAACCACCGGAACGTACGTAGTTTCGCTTAAGCCGCCCAGTTCGTCACGGACCGGCGCGGACGGCTTAAGCAGCGTAATCCGATGACAAAACCGGCCCGGGTTTCGCTTAAACACAAAGCACCCCTTACGGCGTCTTAGTAAGCTTTACAAAGGCTTTGTCGTAAACAGAGATATCCGTGAAACGGCATACGGCGCGGACCAGAACGGAGTTTTTAGTAAACCCTGCTTCTTCAGAAGACGCGACTTCGAGAGACGGATACGCAATATGATACAGAGCGGAGAAATCGCCGACAAGAATAGTATTATCCGCAAGATTGCTTCCTTCAACAACAATAATCGGACGACCCTCGATCTCTTTTACTGCCGCATTGTTGGCGTCACGGGAGAGCAGGTATCTGTCCTGCTTATCCTTCGCAAGTGCAAGGCCCGCCCACGTAGCCTGATTCATAACAACAGTAGCTCCGGATCCCGCATCCAATGGGAGCTCAATTATAGCTTTTTTAACCGCATCGACAGTGACCACGGTATTCATAGCAGCGATCTTAGTTTCTTTCGCCGCGGCAAGTACTTTAGCACAGATGTCCTTATTTACAGTGGTACCGTATACCCGATTAAAGAGCTTTCCGATAATAGCTAATACATCGGAATTAGCATCCAGCAGTAATTCACGAGATACCGGAATAATAGCGCCTTTAGATGCCAGCGTATACTTAACGCTGGTAAATACGCCTTTCTTCTGCACAATCTCGGTATTTTCTTCGAAATCAGTCAGTTCAACATCCTGCCCGTAATCGATGCACGGTACCGTCCCTGCGCGAGTCGTTACAGGAATAGCGGTCGTGATAGCACGAAGATCCACGCCGACTCCGTTATTTTCCCGCAGAGACAGCAGTTCTTCGGGAACAAGGACGCCCCCATCTGCCGCAACCGCGCCATTCTGACCGGCCGCTTTGTCTTCAAAATAGGTCGCATATTCAGTATCGGTCACCGCGCGTCCCAGCAAGAAATTTTTAAGTGCTGCATTAAATCTTTTTTTGTCCATCTTGTTTTCTCCTTTTAAATAACTTTTCTTTTTTGCTTCGGCTTCCAGTGCTTTTTGCTCACTATAAGCGGTAAGCTTATCTTCTAATTCTTTCTGCTTTTCTGCAGGTACGGCTTCTTTCTTTTCGATAAAAGCCCTAATTTCAGCTTTTAGTGCGTCAATATCGCGCTTCATCTCTATGCTTTTCAGCATTTAACCACCTCTTTCTTACAAAATACTGCGCCAGTAGGCTGCCTCTGTCTCATCCATTTTCGGGACGGGCCCGTTTCGCTTTCGCCGATGCTTCGTCAACTTCTTATATGTCGGCGCTTTTCGACCGTACGCGCCTCTGTACGTCGGCAGCGCACAGTTAATGATCATTAAATCTTCCAGTGCATCGTAACGCCGCAAATATCCGTCAAACATAGCGTCGATTTCCGAAACAGTATACTTTCCGAATTGCTCCGGAGTCAGATTGAGCTCACCGAGTGCAATAACCTCGAGTACTTCCAGCATATCCCGAAACGTTCGGTATCCCGTTGGTCTTACGCTTTGCCTGCTTTTTTCATCAGCTCTCTCCTCTGTTCCGGCTTCGGCAATGCCGCCTCGACTTTTTTTGGATCGGCTACCGTGCCTGATTTAATCAGTGCCGATAACGCGTAAGCCATCAGCAATGCCGGTGAATACTGCGGTATCGCTTCATAATATAGGCTTTCTGCATCTTCACGTGTCATACCGTCGTTGCCGTCAATCAGAGCTTGAGTAAACAGCACAAGTACATCGTGCAGCGGAGCCGCCTGCTCTTTAACTGACTGTAAAAATTTCATCAAAGACTCGTGCCGTAGCTTTGTTTCAGCTTCATATGTGCCTTTATTAGTCAGCTTTAAACGGTATTTCTTTCCGCTGATTTCTATGCTTTCGAAATTATCAAAAATCATTACCCTCCCTCCTTTCTTCTGGGATTTCCACCTTCGTCACCGCCGCTATCTCCTAAAGCTCCGGTCCCGCCGCGCTGCGTGAGCATATCTGCTCCGGGTGCGTCTATCGCCGGATATCTCAGAGACCGTCTGGCCTCATTAGGTGTCAATATTCCCGCTCCAGTGTAAGCCGCGAGAACGCTTGCTTTACTCTGAGCGTCCAATGTATCAAAGACATCACCAGCACTAAGGAATCGATATCCTTTCGTTTGGTCTGCCCTATCAAGCAGCTTGAGCCGAAACTCTGCTGCGTACTGTGTGATAATCGGAATCATCGTCTGATTGAAAAACTGCGCCATCTGATTTGTCGAGAACGTAGCCATCCCGGCACCACCGCCTACGTTAAGCATCGCGAGCGGTATACCGAAGAATGACGAAATCTTCTGCGCGGAAGTCTGCTGCAACGATTCATAGTAATCCTTAATCGCATTTGAGATATTCGTCGCTGTCATTCCCGCCGGCAACGGCAATATCGTATTATTGCTGTCCGACAGGAGCTCTCGAACTTGATTTTGCAGTTCCTTCTGCTTTGACGCGCTCAAATCAGATGTATATGACAACACAATTGTTCCGGAAAAGCCGTTTATCACTGCGCTGCGCATTGCACTTTCTGATTCCGCCGACCCTTTCAGTGCATTCATCAGCACATCAATAGCTCTTCGACCAACAAGTCCGTTAATGCTAAAAGCTTTAAAATGCAAAATTTCTTCAGGTAAAATAGTAAAGCGGTGCCCGGATTGTGTATCATAGTACTCATATACCATCTTCCGCTGTCCTTGCAGTATGTCTGCGTTATCCCAGTACACTTTAATACTTGCCGCGTCTAGCGGAATTAACTTTTCTACTACGCCCGATTTGCCGCACTGAATGTACGCATAGGCGTTTCCATAAGCATTCCGCTGTACTTCTATCCAGCGCCAAAACTCATACGCATTTATACCGTCGTATGGCTCTACGTTAAGCGCCCGTTCGTAACGCGGGCTGAAAACTGCGGGAGTATTCCCCCCCGGATCGTACAGACCCCACTGGATCTGCCCGATGTTTTTAGCAAGAATCTCAATGCATGTAGCGAAAATAGTATCCCCACCAGCCGCAACCGCAACGCGTCGGCCTATGCCGATAGGATAGAAATTCTTTTTCGTGTTTTCGTATACACCGCCACGGAAAAAAGCTTTAAATTTATCTAACATGGCCGTTACTCCAATTTATCGGCTGTGTCGAGCAAAGCCTGCAAGTCTTCGGGAACTTTGTAATTTGCTTTGCGCTCAGCTTCCTTTTTTTCAGCTTCAAGATCCTGTAATTTGTGTATTACCCCCGCAAAACCCGCTACGGCTACCATATCGGGCTTTTTAGCAGCCTCTTCAATAGTCACATGGTCAAACATCGCTGCCGCCTGTTCTCCGGTAAGCCACACTTCGCCGTTATCAATCCTGGCGTCCAACGTTTTATCTTTAGCGTGCTCCATCACGATACTATGCAAAACAGCATCGATAGCTTTCATAGATTCAATTGCGTTCGCTATTTCTTCTTTATTGCCTTCCGCATAAGACATGCAATTGTGCAGCATGAGCAGATCGTCTTTATGCATAATCAACCGATGGCAAGCCAGCGCAACAACCCCGGCCATCGAACACGCCATAACTTCCACTTTAGCCGTTACTTTCTGTTTGCAATTCCTGATCGCGTTAACCACCTGCAGCCCTTCAAGTACACTGCCTCCGGGAGAGTTAATTACCAACGTAACATCCTCCGTAGCCTCATTTAATGACTTAACTAATTCTTCCGCAGATTTAATAGCCCCGTTGATTTTCAAATCCATGTTATTTTTCCTCCAATCGATAAAATTGTAATTGTGTAAGCATCGCCCGCGCTCCGTAGTTCAAACCTGCATCGGCAATACTTGACATGCCTTCCCGCTGATCGTACATCTGCGGGCCCCACTGGGTCATTACCCATAAATCGGCTTTATTGCGAAATCGTTCATTCGCTTTGTACAGCGCTTTGTAATCATCAATTGCATCTTCCAAGTATCCATAACCGGTATCTATAATCCGCCGGATAAAAGCGTCGTCATCGTCATACGGGATACGCAGATACTCCTTTAATTCTTCCGGTGTAATCATGTACTCACCTGCCTTTCATCATGTCAAACCAGTCGTCTACCAGCTCATCACCGGACGGCGTACGCCTGTTAAAATCAATGTAGCACGCAATAAACCCCGTCAGCGCCGCGTCCAGCGGGTCTATTCGAATATTGCTGTCTGCGCGAAGAGTAATTTTTTCGATAGAATAAAATCCGGTACCGTTCCGCACTAATAAAGAGTTCGTAACGGCTTTTAGAAATATATCTTCACGCCCTTTAGCGTATGCGATAACCCTGTCTTTAAAGTGCTGCGACAGCGCTTCGATATACTGACTTAGCGCTTTCGGACTTTGGTTTTGCAGTATGAATGTATCGCATATCTCCGACAGGCGGTCCTGTATCCCTGCGATGTTGTACGGATCCGCGGCTATCGTTACGTAATGTAAATCGTGGTCTGTCCGGATTTTGTCTATGTATTCAAAAACCTGTACCGTGTCGATATTCTCACCACCTGCGCCGGAACATAAAAAAAGCTCTGTATCAAGGTAATCTCGATAACAAAACTTATCCGACGTTACATGATCCTGCAATTTCTTTTCGGGCATCCACGACACACCATGTATAAACAATCTATATCCGGCCGCGGGGGCATCTTTCTCTACCATCACCCCTGTTTGATCCACACCGTAATACGTCAGCCAAATCACCGATGTTAAATCGATCGTTTGGGAAGCGTCAATTCCTAAGTACCAGTCTTTATATCCCGCTTGTATCAGGTCTTCAAAAGTAGTATCTGTTCCGCAAGCTATCAATTGGTCGTATGTACAAACCTGTTTATCTTCGGCCGAGTACCAAGTGTTGCACTGTTTCGTCACAAACGACTGCAGTGTAAACCCTTTCTTCGCTACCGCCTCTTTAGCTTTCTGCAGATATTTTTTTCGGATATGGTCTTTAATGGTAAACCCGTCTTGTTCAAACAACAGTACCGGATTTGCTTTACCCCACAACTTGATATTCGCATAGTCTTTACTCTGAATATCCGCCGCGTCGGGCTCTGCTAAAAACAAGAAAACATTATCTGGTAAAAGATCTTCGTACAACATCTTTCTCAAAGTCAACCAACTTTTATGATTGTCTCCGCCGATTTCAAACTGTGCCGTAGACATCGCGACAAGTAACGCATCTTTAAAATGCGCCTGCCCGTCTTGAATTGTTTTAGTGATGATCTCATCACAGAGCATTTCTTCATCGATAACAGCTACTTTGTTCGTGTACCCATCCAATGAGTTCTTCGCGCTCCCACCTGTCCGGAACATTTCTAAATAGTTCCCGGTGTTTTTATGCTTTGCCCAGCACGCGGTTTTGTTTACATTATCGAAAACCTCCTTCAAGCGGCGATCATTATCAATAAATTTACAAAATTCTTTAAAACAGATAGTCGCATTCTGCCCTTTGCATGACGCGAGTACAATCAGTTCATTCCGGAATTTGCTCATTCCCATTAGATAATGTAGTACTGCAGACAATAGAAAGCTTTTCCCGTTACGCCGCGCCATATACAACTTCGCGGTATTAACCAAATACCGGCCATCGGGATATCTCAGCCCGAAGATCCCGCACATAATAAACTTTTGAACAGGGTACAGACTCAAGCGTTTAGCTTTACCGTCTTCGTCTACATAAATCAGTAAATTTATAAACTGGAACATTCTGCGCATTGCGTTAAACGCAAATTTATATTTTCCCGAATTGTACAGATCCAGAAACCGCTTAAAACACCGATATTCCGACTCTCCTACCAGTTCATTATCTGCCCGTTTTACCAGAGCTTTGTAATAGTCTCCAATAAATTCGTTAAGTTCTGCCGGTACTTTCAGCAGCTTAATTTCATCTTCAACCATCGCCAAACCTCTTTTCAAATTCCGCTATACCGTCGGCTATCCTATGTAGCGCATACTCTTTTTTCACCCCACCAGCTCTATACAATGCGTGTATTTCTCCGTGGCTTTTTTCAGACACAGTAATCAGATTATCCAAAGTAAACAGTAAATCCGGTCTTTCATCCCGCTCTTTGATGTGATGGATAATCGGATTATTTAACCGCTGTAAAACGCCGATTCCGAGCAACCAAATATCATAATCCATGTATTTTATACGCACGTTTTTGCGGCATTTCTGCCACAAACGGGATGCATATACTTTTTTTGCTGTGTTTTCCGTCTGATATTTTTTAGCAAATTTGCGGGTACACACAGGGCATCTGTACCCGTCGTAGAGCTGATGACACGTATTGCAGCGTTTAAAAATCGCCATCATTCTGTGCTTCGGTCAGCATGCGCGTAAAAGGATTTCCGTTGTCGGCCTCTTCATCCTTTATTTTGTCGAACTTCAGCGCTTTATAAATCCCTAACGCCGTCTTGTTAAATTGTTCATACCGCCGCAGATGCGCCTCTATATTAGCCGCATCCATTTTGTCTAAGTTGACAGTTAATTCCTGAGATATTTCTTCGGCTAAAACAGTAAACCGGCAATACTGCATGATGAGATTTTCATTAACTTTGTTGATCGTGTCGCACCTATGCTGCAGTGTCCAGATGTAGTTATTTAGTTTTTTAATCGCCCTGTTTCGTGCTGTATTTGTCACTTGCTGTACACCTGTCTATTAAAATGCATCTGTTGAGAAAAATTAAAAAGGACCCGCCGAATTGCGGTCCCGGCCTGTGAAATTCTGGAACATACCCCCATTGTTCACCTCTTGAAACATTAAAAGAGTAAACAAAAAGCACATGCCGGGGAGTGACATGTGCTTTTTGCGGAAAGGAGGTTCATCCTTAAATTTCCCTTTACCATAATAACACGTCTTATAGTGAAATATAATGAAATTTAGTGAAATCCTCCTCTAAATTTTTCAAAGCTTGGCCGTGCAGCTGATAAATCCTTCGAATTGTATAATTCATATCCACGGCTATCTGCTCCCACGTCTGAATCAATATGTAATACCGATACAATACACATCTGCCGCTCTCGTCTTCTACTTTGTCGATCAGTGCTTTAGCTTTATCTCTCTTGTCAATCAGCTCATCCCATGCGGCATTTACTTTTTCAATTTGTGAATCCAACTTATCGACGATCTCATCAAGAGTAGCTAAATGATTTGACTGTATCTTATCGCCAAGTTTCGGACTTGAGATGTTATACGCTCTGCGCCTTAGATCTTCTAATTCCTGCTCATACGCACGCAGCAATCTGTCCTGTTCTCTGACCGACCTCAAAAACTCTTTAACCGTCATTTCTCCTCCTGCCTGCCGCGACGCACAACGCTACTGTTACGACACCGACGATAGCGCCAATTACGAAAATCAAAATCTCTGTCATTGTTGCCTCCTATACTTATCTACTCTGGCTTTCAAGCTATCCATTACGTACTGCTGTGCCGCATCTTTCATGAGTAACGCCCTAGCCAAATCCTCATCACGAGTACCCTCACAGATCAACTGATGAACAATGACTCTATTTTTTTGACCTTGCCTATGTAATCGCTTATTAGCCTGCTGATATAATTCCAGAGACCAGTTCAATCCAAACCAAACAACATGGTTTCCGCCGTCCTGAAGATTTAAACCATAAGCCGTACTAGCGGGATGGGCCAGTAAAATATCCACCTTGCCCGCGTTCCAATCCAGCTCGTCCGCTGACGTCTGTAATTGACGTATATGTAAATTGGTTTTCTGCAATGCGGCTCTTAGACGATCTAAGTCATGCCGGAAGTTATAAAACACGATCGCATGCTTCCCGTTAAGCTGTTCTATCAACTCCATAAAGGCCTCTATCTTATCATTATGAATCTCTTGCCATCCGCCATCGTCTGTGTACACAGCTCCATTAGCCAGCTGCTGCAGTTTATTGGACAGTGCTGCCGCACTGGTAACATCAAGTACGTGGTCATCGCCTAAATCTAAAACCATTTTTTTCTCCAGCTCGTTATAATCTCTTTGTGCTTTGGCGCTAAGGGCTACCGGAACATCGTGATAAACAATTTCCGGCAACTCTAGATAATCTTCTGACTTCATCGACACACAGATATCGGAAATGGCATCCATAATTGCTTTTTCGGCTCCTTCTTTCGGATCGTATGAGTACACCACTTCGCGGCACCGCCGCCCGGGCTCAAAGTATCGTTCCCGGAAATGAGTAAAATATTTACCCAATCGTTCACCTTGATCCAAAAGATACACCTGACTCCATAAATCTGATAACCCATTCGGGCTAGGAGTGCCTGTCAAGCCCACCAAACGAGTAATATGACTCCTGATAGCCGCTAAGGCCTTAAATCGCTTTGCACGATGGTTTTTGAAGCTACTCATTTCATCGGCTACCACCATGTCAAAAGGCCAGTCGTTTTTATAGTAATCCACCAGCCACACCACATTTTCCCGATTAATAATATAAACATCCGCCGGCGTATGTAATGCCCGAATACGTTTAGATGTGCTGCCGAGTACAGTGGAAATCCTTAAATGGCTTACGTTACCCCATTTTGCCGCCTCGCGCTGCCACGTTGCCTCGGCTACCTTTTTCGGGGCTATAATCAATACCTTCTTTACCTGAAACCGCCCGTACTTTAATTCGTTAATCGCGGACAACGTGATAATCGTTTTTCCAAGACCCATATCAAGAAATAGCCCGACAGCTGGATCTTGCACAATTCGATTCATGCAGTACTGCTGGTACTGATGCGGCACAAAATTCATACTGCGCCTCCGTTTTTTATCATTTTCTTCACGCGAGTTACATAAGTGTCTACGTCTTTCGCCCCGTATAACACTTCAACATGGCACCCCAACGATCTTAAATGCGATAGGCATATCTTCTGAAGAACACTAAGCATCCCCGTTTCAGATTTCATTTCTACAAATTCTACGTACCCTCCCGGGAGAATAATAATCCTGTCGGGTACCCCGGCGCTGCCGGGTGACGTAAATTTATAGGCCCTGCCGCCCAGTTTTTTAATCTTGCTAACTAATAACTTTTCAGCATCTCTTTCCGAATGTTTAACTACTTGCATGATTTACCCTCCTTGCATGAAAATACTTTTTGTGTTCGCCTATATATGTATATAAAATTTTTATTCGCACGCGCGCAGGGGTCAACATTTTATTTTTATTTCTGGCGCGTAAGGCACAATTACCGTACACCTTGTTCAATACTCCTTGTTTTTCTAAACTCTTCATAACTATGTTCACGTTGTTCACGTTAGTTAGTTTAGATAGATATAGTCGTTTAACTGCCGTGAACTTTAGGCGTGAACAAACTTTTTTAATGTTCACGTTTTAGGCATTCCCTAATGGTTAAAACTCTCTTTGGCTTTTCTTAAAATCCTCTTTAGTTCTCGATTAAGCTGTGTTTTATTCTCAATAAGGCCCTGAATGTGCACATTGAATGTTCACAGCACATTAACAGTTTATTAAGAATATTTATCCCTTATCATGAATAGTTATTCTTTCAAAGCCTCGCTGTGTTCCACAATATCCATACCGCCTCCGGGATACATTTCTCTTCCATTCCGGAAGTTGGCATAATACTTGATTGATTTCCCGGGCGTCTGCCCGTTTCATGCTGCGGGGCTCGCCGCCGAGGCACTCGCACCAGATCTCCAGCGCGCAAGTCTTATCTCGCAGCTTTGTGCCAGTGATCCCCGTGGCGTTGCCGGACCAGTACATCCTCCGGGCTGCCAGTGACATGGAATCATATTCTATTGGAATTAACCGATCCAGAAAGTCCTGAATCAGGCCATCTTTTGCGCTGTCTTCGCGGTGTCTGTCTTGTTCCTGCTTAGCCATTGCTTCTATGGCGGGATCTTCAAAGTATATCGGTTCATGCTGTTTCCACCGCATCACGGCTTCTGCCCACAGCTGGTCTACTTCATCTGGTAGATCCTGCCATATGCTTTTCGTTACTGGTTCGACGCCTACGTCAATCGGCCAGAATCGACGGCTCCCAGTAGGATCTTTCAGAAAATCATGGTCGTTACATGTACCGAAAAATACACCTTTTCGGGGGTATCTTCCTGTGTGCCGGCCGTAGGGCTGCCGGTATACGTCATCACAGCGGGAAAGAAATTGCTTGATTTCGTTGTCCCCAGATTTGCTGTATCCTGTCATTTCTCCGATTTCGTTGATCCATATACCTTGTATAAGTTCCGCTGCTTCTTTCCCGTGAAAACTCTGCAGACTGTCGCTGTGCCAGCCTTTTCCGATTGTCCTCAAAAACGTGGTTTTCCCTATCCCTTGTGGCCCGATAAATACCGGAACGTAGTCATACTTACACCCGGGCGTCATGACACGGGCTACAGCTGCCGTAAAGGACTTTCTGGCCGCCCCGCGGGTGTACGGAGTATCTTTACTGCCTAAGTAGTCATGGAAGGCCGTATCAAGTCGATAAGCACCATCCCAGGACACGCTAAGAAGATAATCCTTGACATCGTTAAACCGTTGCTGCTCTGATACGAGCATAAGGGCTCCGCTGATTTTGTCGCGTCCTGTAATACCATATCTATCTTCCAAGTACCATGCGATCCCCGCGTCGTCCGTGTCTGTCCACTGACGTTTCAGGTCGCTGGTATTCCACGGCAAGCTGTCCAGCGCCAGCCCCCGGGTAGAGAACTCATCGATGGCGATTTTCCCTGCCAGTTCCGGGTCGTGGTTTAAAATTCGGATAATGTTGTCCATCGTTTTTTTCGGGCGTCCGGTGTTGTCGTCATATGCCAGTTTCGCCTCTTGCATCCAGTTGACACAGTCAGACGGTTTTTGGTCGTTACTGCCTGCGTCTGAAGAAAACACATCTGACGCATGAACCGCAGCAGTCATGTTGAGATCTGTCATGACCGCGCTGTCTTGCATGGCCAGCTTCTTCATCGCCCGATATGACGGGATTTGACTAATTGGCGTATTCTCTTTGACATTATCGTCATTGCTGCCGAACTTATGTATTCGGATAAGATCAAAAGCGTTAACCAGCTGCCCGCTGCAAGGATCTGTAGCATGATGGCTGTACAGGAACTTGTCATCGTCGTACAACACTGCCCCGGCTACGGTTGTTCCGCCGGTATATGTCAATCTGTCGGTATGGTCTGTTTCTGTGTATGCGTTCGGAATATAGGCTTGTATGGCGCCTCGGATATCGTACGTACGGCAAAATGAGCCGACGATTCCCTGTTTCTTTGTCGGGTCTGCCTGCTTAGATAGCAGTATCTTTGCTTTCAGTTCTTTCCCCGGTACCTGCGGCCATGTTCTTACGTCATGCCAGTCCTCGTACTGCCCTAAAATTCCATCAGAACTGACAAATGGCGCGTCAGCATAATCAAATACGTATTCGCTGTCCTTGCTGCATCCGGGCCAGTACATAAGCCGTGATGCTTCAAAGGTCGTCGGATCGCAAAGTTCTATTCCGATCAAGCTGGCCAGTTTCCGTGCGATAGGTTCATACTCATCAGCGGTTACTGTCCTATCCAGCGGTATAATTACCCGGAGTCGTGGACGGTAAGGCGCATGAGACCGTGTAGAATAAATGGCATATCCAATTCCTAAGCTGTTTACCCGGCGGATAACGTTATCCGTTTCTCCGGTTGCGATGTTGTCCAGATCTAAGGTAACCAGATCACGACCGGTAATTGCCGATGCTTTACGCTGCAGTCCTTTTAATGCGCCCCCTACAAAACCACCTATATCTTTCAGCGCCCCTTGCTGTGCTTTGCCCATCCGGAGATATTCTTCGTATAGCTCGGCTGTTCGCTGCGGCGTGCGTAGCTTTTCGATAAATTCCGACCACATGCACTCTGCCGCTGTCCATTGTTTAGACATGCGGCTGTTTCCGATGCTGATAGTCAGTTTTCTGTCGTAATTCAAGTACTCCCCCCCCCCCTTCAGTCTTTTGTATAGTACGGGCTTATGAAGCCGTCAGCGTTAAGCAGCAGCCCCGGCGCCCACGGTATCGGTGCACACATAATTTGGTTAATCCTATCTATTTCATCTTCATGAATCTTATCTTTCGGTACTTCGAGTACCACTTCATCATGAATATGCATAAGCGGTTTGTATCCGGCTTTTACGAGTCGGTTGATTGCCAGCGCTAAACAGTCCCGCGCGATTGCTTGCGTAATGTTCTCTACTAGCTTACCGCCATAAGTTGATGTGTGGCTCCACTTGATTCCTGCCTGTACTCGGTAATGTAATGCAGGCTTACCAAATTGATTTTCGTTAATATAAGGCTGCGGGTAATATAGTTTTCGCCCGCTTGGCAGCTGTATCGTCAAGTAGTCATACCCGTATAAGAGATTACATTCTCGCGAAATAAGTATCCCGTGCGGAAGACCTACCGGGCGAGCGTCGGACATGACAGAAAGTGCTGCACCGTCTACGTCATACCAGAGGCCGCAGATGCGCGGATTAGCCCCGCGCCATCGATGGACAATATCCGGCAGTTCGTCTTCCGTAAGTCCCTGCTTCAGAGCGCCCATTGTAATAAGCGCCGGAGGCCCCCCTTGATAACCCAGCGCTAGTTCTGCCACTTTTCCTTTCTGCCGCAGGTGTCCGTTGATTCCGTGTTTTTCGACGGGTACGCCGAACATGCTGGACGCAGAAGCGCAATAGATATCTCCGCCTTTTGCGAAAACATCCTGCCGCCATTTCTCATCAGCGAGCCATGACAGTACGCGCGCCTCGATGGCTGAGAAGTCCGATACACAGAGCAGGCTCCCCTCCGGAGCGACGAAAGCCGCACGGATCAAATGAGATAAAGAAGTTGATATATGGCCGTACATAAGCTTGACACCGCGGGCATTTCCGTTTTTAACTAATCTGATGGCCGTATCCATAGCCACGGGCACGTCATGCGGTAAATTCTGCACTTGTACCAGCCGCCCTGCCCAACGCCCTGTTCGGTTAGCCCCGTAGAACTGCAGCACGCCGCGGATACGTCCGTCAGCGCACACAGCATTCTTCATAGATTCATATTTAGAAATACTGCTTTTTGCTAAAGCCCGTCGGATATGCAGTACTTCGGCCACTTGATCTTCGGCGATCTGCAGGCTTTCGGCTACGGTTTCTTTCGTGAGCTTTTCTAATTTTAGATCGGAGTTATTGTTAATCCACGTGAGCAGCTGATTGCGACTGTTCGGATTGGTAAGTCCGGTTATTTGTATGGCTTTTTCCACGAGTTCTGTCTTATGTTGATCGTCGATGGCTAGAGCTCCTCGAACTAGATCCATGTCAAGCTGAATGCCTCGTCGATTTAGTTCGTAATCGATGACCCAGTCATCCTGTACCCAGCCCGGTACGGGGTAGGCAGATAGCCGCCGGTAATCTTCCATTTCGGTAACTACATCCTGCGCGTTGTATTCTTTGAATAAATGCCACTTATCTATATCGTGTTTCGGTAAGTTGCGGGTTCGCCCCCCATTTCGTTTTGTCGGTTTACAAGGTACGCAGAAATAACGGATAAGTGCTTTGCCGGTGGATAATTTCCGTTTGTCCTCGGGAATACCTAACGCAGCACCTAAGAAAGCCAGCCCCGCCGGATAGCCAAGATATAAACCGTGAAGCATTGTACAGCGCCACTGCTCCGGGGAAGTAGCATATCCGTAGCGGTTGAGCCCTGTGATTTCAAATGACGCGTTATATGCGTGTTTGATAACCTCGGGATTATTCAGATCGGATATAACAGAATCTGGGATTTTCTCTCCTTGTGCCAGATCCACGACATGGACATCTCCGAAGTCGTAGGCATATGCAAAAAGCAATAATTCAAAGACGGGGGACTCGCAGTATTTAAACAGACCGGATTTTTTAATATCTACGTCTGAAAAAGTTTCAATGTCTATACTGAGGTGTTTCATAATGAGCCTTTCAGATAATAATGAAAGAGGCCCGGTTAAGGGCCTCCACTATTTACATCGGCTGCCCGGTTAATGGATTCACTTTCTGCACGGCAGAAGGCTGCGCAGCGGTAAATACGGATTTAGCAGTCGGCGCCTGTCCGCCTAAAGGTTCGCCGTCGGCAACTTTCTGCACGGGGCCGAGTCCACAGCCGATGCCTTTTTTACCTTGAAAGTTATACGGGAAGAAATTAACGGAGATATTAGCGTAGATACCACTGTAGATCTGTATCGGTGAAATAATCGGATTTAAATTGGCGTCTACTACCTCTACGGGCTTATCGGCGGCACTTGACGCAGTGAATACCCAATGGCCTTTACATTCAGGGCCGTATTCGGCGCCATTTTGGGTAAGTCCATCTCCGTCATGTACTGGGGTGGCGACGATAACCGGGGCTACGCCGTTCCATTTACCGGTAATTCCGTTTGCTTTAGCGGCTTCGATAGCACGGTCAATTTCCGCCTTTGCCGCAATGTCCGTTTTCGGTACGAGAATTGTCGTTTGGTACTTCGCCTCGGCGCCGGGTATCCGTGCATAGGCTTTTAAAATGTGTACATAGCTGAGTCTGACATTTCTTAATACGATGTTTGTGTTTTCCATGATTAGTTACCTCCTACAGGTTTAAATATATCTTTTGCAGATACCACATTGCTGATTGCTTCTCGTTTGTCTGATTCCGGTGCCAGTGTCGGCTTTCCGGGGTTTTTAATTACATACTTACTGAGTAGAGTTTCGAATACTTTTTTGCCTACGATTTTTTCTGTCTGTGCCAAAGTAGCCGGTACACGACTGTACAGCAGGGACTCATCAATCCCATTGTCCGTGAGGACTTTAAACGCCTCATCGGTACTCGTGAATACGCGGCTGCCGCGGCCTTCTACGGCTTTCCATCCCGGTACTGTTTTACCAGAAAGGCAGCTGGATAGCGCGTATGCTTGCAGATCTTCCGCCCATTTTTTCAAAGCTCCGGCTTTTTTGAGGTATTCCCCCAGTTCGGTCATCGTAATTAACGCAGGGTTGGCGTTTTCTTTGGCCGTTTCCGCTAAAGCAGCGTAATACTCGGATCTCGCTTTGCATTGAGCCCTCGCCCGGCAGAATCGGCAGTGATCTCCGGGATGAAATTCTCCCGGGCCGTCAAACGCTTCTTTGGCTTTCGGTTTTACAACGGAGTTACCCCAGTCTGTAAGCGCAGCTCGTGAGAATGTATCTGTTCCTAAGATTTTCAGCCGCGGCTGTACGATGTGAATGTGGATTGTTTTAAACTGATACAGCAGCCCGTATTCGGACAGAGCTCCCAGAGCGTATAGCTTCAGCTGCGGGTTGTCTTTGGCGTCTACCGGTACGCCTTTACCGTATTTAAAATCCACAACATGCAAGGCGTCTGGTGTCATGATTAGGCAGTCGGCAGTGCCGAAGCCTTTCGGAACGAACTGGCTGAAATCAACTTTTTTCTCAGCTACTACGTAGGGCTTTGTGTCATAAGCCAGCATGATCTGCTTAATGCAGTCCAGATATTCCTCCGTATAGCCATCCATTTCTTTTTGATACAGAGGATCTTTTTTCAGTTTATTCATCCGCCGGGTAAATGTGGCGGGGCTCATCGGCTCGATAGCATACCGCCGTAATTTCAGTTCGGCGATCGAGTGTGCCAGCGTTCCCTCGCGGGCGAATTCGCTAGTTGTGTCGGGGAACTCTGCCTCCAGCCTTGCTGATGCTGTGCACACGAGCCACTTATGCGCTCCTGAGGCGCTTAATAAGGCGTGCTGTGTCATAACTTAGCCCCCATCGCGCGGAGCTTAACTGCCAATTCGCCGTACTTTTCCTGTGGAATTTCCATCATGGAAGCTACTCCGAACTCTTGAATAATCTGTGTCAGTTCCGGTACTTTCCCAGCGTCCATCAGCGGTCCGCAAGCTGCAAGAATTTCGGCCTGTGTGTATTCTTTAGCCGGGGCTACTGGGACAGTGGGGGCCTGTACTGGGGCAGCGGGCGATTTAGTTGCTTTAGGTACCGAATCAGGTATTTTAACCTTGCTGATCTGCGGAGCAGCAGTACTTGCAATAGTTATCTTTTCCGGCGTAACTTCTACAGTACTTCCCTTCGGGGCGGCTGTATTTTTCAAAAACACCTGCATTTCGCTAAGTACTTCGGCTGCGGATCCTTCAAATGTTACTGTTATCATGATTTTCCTCTTTCTGGCAGTTAAGCACTGCCTGCTTAAAATAAGATTCTTTTAATTCAAAGCCCATAGTCCGGCGCCCCATCTGTAAAGCTACGACGGGAACACTGCCGATACCGGCAAACGGGTCTAAAACGATGTCGTTCGGATTTGTCCAGAGTTCCAGACATCGGGCTATTAAATCCAGCTGTAGCGGACAGATATGCCGTTCATCTTTTTCATCTCTGGCGGCTGCCCGGTTCAGCGTATTGCTTTGCCGGATATCCATCCACACCGGAGACGCATACCGCCGCCATACTTGGTGGCTATAAACAGGTTCGGTGTTATACTTTTCTTTTTTAGCCATCAGATCAGCGTCCGGTTCTGGCCTTGCACCTTTTATACCTTCCGGCTCATCATCGCCATAGAATCGGCTAAGCCCGTTTTTATGGCTGACCGGTTCCGGATTGCCTCCCGGTAGTCGGAAAGTCAATACATAATCTGGCAGCCCCATTCGGCACATCGCGGAGTCTTTACACAGCTGTTTATGCATAAGCCCCAGTGCTTTTGTCCGGGTAGCCTCTACTAATGGGTCTTTCCAGACGACAACGCGGCTATGGTAGATAAAGCCCGCATTTTCAAATTCCCGAATTAGCTCTCCGGGAAAATCCTTAAGCCCAATAACGCCATCTCGGCTTTTCATTTTCGGAATATCCATGCAGTGCACGGACACCAGCCGCCCAGGCATGATGACCCGTGCCAGTTCTTTTACTAGAAAAAGAAAATGCTGGTAGAACTGATCATCTCCCGTGCTGTTGCCCAGGTCACGGTCGCTGTTGCTATACGTATATAAGCTGCTGAACGGCGGAGAAAATATCGCATAATGTATGCAGTGATCCGGCAAGCCCTTAAGTATTTCTATAGAGTCGCCGTTGTACAGGGATACTCTGTTTGATACATATTGATCAATTACTTTCAAGGGTTACGCCACCTCCATCTCTGCCCATTTTGGTAAAATCATATCGACGCTGGGCTCGTATTTTGCCATAACGCGACAAGTTGCTTTTAGTTCTTCCTTGACGGCCTGCTTTGTCAGTGTAATCATGGCGTCTCGCATTTTACGGCTGTCTGCTTCTTTGCGTTCGATGTTCTCTTTCACACAGCCTTCTTTCGCGGAGATGATGATGTACACATCCACCGCTTTCTTTTGCCCGAATCGCCAGCATCGTCTTACCGCTTGATAAAATTGTTCATAGCTGTCGGATAGCCCTACAAAAATGACATTGCGGCAGTTTTGCCAGTTCATCCCGAAACCTGCGATGCTCGGTTTTGTGATTAGACATTTCAGCAGCCCCACAGAAAAACCTGTCATAGCGTTTATTTTATGCGCTCCTTTATCTGCGCCTTTTACTTCCTGTGACAGATTGCATACCCGGTGAAGTTCTTCCGATTCCGCGTTGAGATCACACCATACGAGCCACTGCTCCGTGCTGTTATTGACCAGTTCCGCTGCTGCTTGGCAGCGGTCTTGCAGTGATTCTTTCCGAGCGGATCGCCTTTGCGTCAGAGTTAGTTTTTCGGTTACCGGGGCATCGCCGTCAACAACGACTTCGTGCATGCGGATTTCAGGAAGCGTGTAACCCTCGTCTTCGTAGCCTAAGCTTGCCGGGTTATCCAGAACGACAGCCCAGCTGGCCATCCATCGCCAGAAGCTAGTTTCAGCATGTCCTTTGAGCCGCCACTTAGACGTTTCTCCGCTGTCGTGAACGAAGTACATAGACAACATCTCCGTCCGTGACATAACCCCTAAGAATTCAGAATGATTGCCGAGTTCCATAAAATCGTTTGGTGCGGGTGTAGCTGTGCAGGCTAACCGGTACGGTGTACGGCTGAACGACTCGATTAGTTGATTTCGGACTTTGCCGGTAAACGATTTCAAAATAGACGACTCATCCAGCACCACTCCTGAAAAAACTGACGTATCAAAGCGATCCAGCTTTTCATAGTTCGTAATATTAATTCCCGGGGTTACGTCTTCTGCTTTTTCGCAAAGGTGGACAGGGATCCCAAAGCGCTGCCCTTCGGCTACCGTCTGCGCGGAAACCGCCAGCGGGGCTAAGATTAGAACGGGTTTTTCTTCGTGCTGCGATACTTCGTATGCCCACGAAAGCTGCATCAGAGTTTTTCCGAGTCCACAGTCAGCAAATATAGCGGCGCGGCCTTTAGCAAGCGCCCAGCGGACGATATCCCGCTGGAAGTCGAACAGGTTAGGATGAAGATTTTCTGCGGATATTTCAAACCCGTGACTTTCAGTTATTCGGCTTTTTGAGTCAATAAAAGTTTTGTAGTCCATTGTCTTTTCGCTTTCTTTGTAGTATCCTTGAGACAGAAGTTTTTCTTCTTTGACCCTTGACCAGTGGCTGCTGTTCATGGGTCTTTTTCATGTCCGCGCAATCGTCGGGTATGCAGTATCCGTAATGCGGGCATCCTGTGCATTTAAACAATGTAATTACCTCCTTTTATATGCGCTGCAGGTCGTTGTTGCTGAAAGTGAAAACTGGTAAACCTTTTACTTTCGCGGCGATGTACTCTGCCCGGCAGCCTGCGGATTCTTCCCAACGCCCCGTCAATATGAGAGCATCACAGCGGAGAAGCAGGCTTACGCAGTCGCTGATTGCCGCTACCTGATTCGTCATCTCATAATCTAAGTAGCTCCAATTGTGAATCGGCGATATCAACGTATGCCGGGGCAGCAACTTTCGTAGTGTGAACAGCTGGATTTCAGCACGTGCGATATTGTTCAAGTTTCCTCCAAAAGGATGTGCCACATATAGCATGGTGTATTTATTAATAATTGGTTGCATGATCGGATTCATCTCTTGATATAAACCTCCTTGTGCTGCCTTCCAAATTCGATGGCGTCTTCATAGCTTTCCATGAAAATATCTATGCAGCCATCAATGCCGCAGCGGTCATTGACTATGTATTCCACGCCGTCGATGACAACCTCTGTCCCGAACGGCAGGAAGTTACAAGCCACCCCGCCGACGTGGACTGTTTCGCCCGTTGCGGTAATAGTCCCGCAATCGTATGGCGTGTAAGCACTGCACTCTGCGATGAGCCATTCTGCATGCGCCGCGAAGGGCGCTAACAATGTGAATAAAATAGTTAATAGTCTTCTTCGCATTCATACATCTCCTCTCTGTAATTCATAGCTTCAACAGCTGCCGTTAGTGTTTCTAAGTGATCCGCTAGCATTTCAAAGAAATCCGTAGCAGCTATCACTTTTTCTTTCTGTTCAACAGACAGGCAGCTTTCGAAATCTTTAAAATATCCACAGAGTATATTTTCTCCACTGCGTGCGATAGAGACTATCCGTTCTAAATCTTCAGTATCGACGTCTCCTCTACAAGCCATCTTTATTTCATCTCCTTTACTCTGATAACGATTTCTGTCCCCGGCTGAACATTGCCGGGATCGTTGATGCGGTTTTCTTTCAGTGCGTTGTAGACCAGCTCCTGCATGTGGTCCTTATCACTAGCGACCCTTGCGCAAGCGTCCCACACACTTTCACCGCGCGCTACCGTGACTTTGTATGGCACCGTCTTTTCCAGCGGCTGTACTGCATAACCGGCTAAAAGGACGATTGCTGTAAAAGCCGTTAGAAATTTAAGCATGATAGAGCCTCAATAACCGATATAATCATTGATATAAAAATCAATACGTACAATGCATTCATTGCTTTGTCAATCACGTTGAGTCCTCCTGTTCTTTCGATAAACTCATAATCCATTTCGCCAACTTGTATTCGTAGAAATCCGCTTCTTCTCCCGGCGGTTGATAACTGACTTCGATAACCGACGGAAGCTCGTCTGAAACTCTCAAACTTAATCACCTCACTTTTTTCTGTTCTTCTCTCCGTTGAGCCGCCCAGGGTAATTGTTGTCGAGCATAACACAGTTCACAATGGATATGGCAATAACAACTTGTTATTTGCGGGCGGTTCAACGGAGAGAAGAAATTGCTATGTTTTTTGCTTTACTCCGCACGTCCCTCTATAATTGTTTTAGAGAGGGGGTGAATGCGATGAATATTAGATCCTTAGTGGGCGCATTAGCAGTTACTACGCAGGCCGGAGATCTCACTCAGAATCAATTAATTCTGTTAACGGCTACTGGTACTATTTTTGGTACACCTGTTTTTAGCGACGATCCAGTGACACCCGAGACAGAAGCACCCAGAGCTTTTTTACGTGCGTGTTTCGGCAAGTCCGAATCTACGCAGCCAAAGAAGCACGTTCTGTGTGGGAGCGAGCCTTTCTTTTTACTGCAAAACGCCACTGTTGTAATCGGGAATGAACTTACCAAACTCCCGTTTTTGTTTGTTTGCTACGATTCTGTTCTTGCCTGTACTGTTGGATCAATCGACTACAAGTAAGAAGATTCATAGTTGTACGAACCTTCAGAGCTCCGTTGCCGCGGGGCTCTTTTTCTGTGAGTTTCTTAAACTCTTCAACAGTGCATTCGATCTTCATTTTCTTCTTCACCTCGCCTTCTTTTTGCGTTTACGTAAACTGTTAGCTAAAAAAAATTGACAGCATTTCTACATCTGATACCTCAGTTAATTTTTGATAGTCCTGAATTTCCTTACGGGTAAACTCTGTAAATCCGCTTAACTTTTTACTGAGCGTAGCAGGGTTCATGCCCATTTTCGTAGCTAAGACGTTTAAAGGGATACCTTTTTCTGCCGCAAAGTATTTAAATTTATTTTTATCCAACATTCAGTTCTCACCTCTTTTCTTTTTGCGTTTACGTAAATAGTATAACTTGCGTTTTTGTAAAAGTCAATGCTTTTTTACAAAATAATTTGCTTTTTCGCAAAATTCATGATAGAATTTGTACAAAAGAGGTGAGAATATGGATATAAAAGATATACTAAAAGATCGAAGATTAGAACTACAACTAACACTCGAAGATGTAGCAAAGAGAGTAGGTGTGTCCCCGGCAACCATATCTCGCTGGGAATCAGGCGACATCGCAAACATGCGCAGGGATCGAATTGCTGCGTTGGCTGAAGCATTGCAGATAAGTCCAGCGGTAATTATGGGCTGGGATGTTGATACGACACTCCCACCCGGCACACACCGTCCGCAATTTAAAAAAGTCCCAATGCTGGGATACGCTGCCGCCGGGCAACCTCTTGAAGATCTCAATCAAGACACGCCGTATTATGATATAGAGAATAAATATGACGTGGATTTCTGCATTACTGTCCGCGGCGACAGTATGATCGATGCAAACATCAATGACGGCGATATAGTTTTTATAAAATCGATGTCCGAAGTGCCAAACGGGAAAATTGCTTGCGTAGAAATAGACAATGAAAAGGTTTGTTTAAAACGTTTTTACAAGTCCGGTAAAACAGTATCTTTGGCGTCAGCTAATAGTAAATACGCGCCTATGTTTTTTACCGAAGATACTTGCGAGAGCATAAAAGTATTAGGGTTAGCTGTACTAAGACAGTCCGAGATACAATAATTTTTTTATGAGAGAGGAGACTTTTAAAATGACAGTAACAACGTTATTACTATTAAGGGACCTGACGCCGACGCAGAAAAGCTACGTGACGAGTAAGCTCAATACTAAAGAAAAAGAGACGTCTATGGCGTACATCTGCTGGATTTTGTGTGGTATCCACTATTTCTATCTTGGGCAGCCTATCAAGAACATCTTATACTGGATCACTTGCGCCGGTTTTGGGATCTGGGGAATTATTGATTTGTTCCGGATGAAGTCACTTGTTGAAGAATGTAATGAGAAGATAGTGCAAGAATTAATTCAGGAAGCCACTTTGCTTGAAAGTTGATTGTAAAAGGAGTGTTTGCTAATGAGTAGTATTATAGTATTTTTAATTTTATTGTGGATCTACTTTACGTACGTGAAAGAAAAATAGCAGCATAAAAATCCCGTTATCGCATTAACGGTACGATAACGGGAGAATGTAATAACCCACCCACGGGCTGATTACTATTATATTATAACACGATCAGCCCATTTCTAAAAAAGGAGCTGATTTTTTTTATGCTTAGAGCCGCTTTATACGCACGTTTTTCTTCTGAAAACCAGCGTGAAGAATCTATTCTTGCGCAATTCAGAGACAGTACTGAATACTGCAAAAAGCACAATTACGCTATTGTTGTGAAGTATGCCGATGAAGCAAAATCAGGCACTACGACTATCGGCCGTGAACAGTATAAACTTATGCTAAAAGATGCGCAGAAAGGAAAATTTGATGTCGTAGTATTTCATAAAATAGACCGCAACGCGCGAAACGAACTCGATTATTACATAACAAAGCACAAATTAGAAGAAGCGGGTGTTAAATACGCATACAGTCGACAGGACATAGACAGCACGTCCCCGGAAGGGCAGATGATGGAATCTATGCTAGTCGGCATGGCAGCTTATTACTCACGAAACCTCTCAAATGAAATCAAAAAAGGGCTCCGCGAAAATGCAATTCAAGGTAAATGCACAGGTGGTCGTCCGCCGTATGGTTTTTCTGTTGATCCGGACAAAAAGCTAATTATCGATGAAAAAGAAGCGGCCGCGGTTCGTATGATTTTTGACTGGTACTCCGCCGGTGTCCATTACGGCGTTATACGCAAGCGGCTTTTTAATGCTGGTTACCGAAACCGCGCAGGAAAAGAATTTACCATTGCTTCTATTTATGAAATCTTGCGGAATAGAAAGTATGTTGGAGACCTTTATCTCGGCAAAACGTTATTCCGCAAAGGAAAGCGAAATACTCATCAAACAAGCGATAATGTACAGTATTTTGAAAATGTTATTCCGGCCATTGTTTCAAGAGAAATTTTTGAGGAGGTGCAGGTTAAATTGGATCAGAATAAAAGAAGATCAGGTGCAGGAAATGCAAAAGCAATCTACGCATTGTCCGGACTTATACACTGTGGGCAGTGTGGATCTGCTATGGTCGCACACTCGACGAAAAACAGCCGCGGTATAAAGAATTATTACTACAGATGTCCAAAAGGACGTCTTCTCGGAGAAGAAAAGTGCCCGCAGAAATTTATCAATCGCGATGATATTGAAAGCACAGTATACCAGCTAATCCGCAAATTATTTACGGCTCCGGATGCGCACGATCAGATAAAAAGAATTATCGCTAAAAATAACATGACTGTAAAAGTTCCTGATTATACAGAACAGATAAAGAGGCTAAAAAAGCAGGAAAGTGATGCGTCTAAGCGACTTGATAAATTATACGATTTGTATATGACCGACCGGGAAGATGAATTTACATCCGCAAAAATGGCGCAAATCAAGGAAGAAATACTGCGGCTCAGGACGCAAATTAAAGAAGCCGAAGACAGACAGGCTATCGCACAGTCTACAACCTTTGATATTGATAAAATCATTGATACTTTTCAAAAACAACTCAAACAAAAACAGAGTCCCGAATTTATCAAGACCCTGTTTGAGCTTGCCGTTAAAAACATAACTGTTTATCCCGACAAAATAAAAGTGGCGTTGTTGGTGACCCAAGAGAGATTCGAACTCCCGACACCTTGATTCGTAGTCAAGTGCTCTATCCAGCTGAGCTATTGGGCCGTATATGGCAGGGGCAGAGGGACTCAAACCCCCAACCTACGGTTTTGGAGACCGTTGCTCTATCAATTGCGCTATGCCCCTGTATTTTTACATAGATACCATCTATGTGACTGCAATATAATAACAAATATCTTCGGAAAAAGCAAGCAATTTTCTAAAATGATCCCTCTTCTTCCTTTCTTCAACAGGCTCTTTTCCTTATAGATAAGTGCCCGTTGAATAGTATAAAGTGATCCCGAGGAGGGTACATCTTGTAAATGACAGCGATAAGACAACATGGTACAATAAAATTATTCACAGGAATATTAATTTTTTCCTTTTCTTACTTTATCCGATAAAATCTGATGAGTATGTACATATTTATAAAGTTGTGCACAGTTATTCACAGTTATTCACAGTTATTCACAGATTTATTCCTCTTTTAAACAGACCGGGTATGAAAGGATGTACAAATGGAAATTTTTGAACTCTGGACACATGTCTTAGAGGAAATAAAAAT
>CDYS01036885.1_pt1 | contig 40548 bp, 24 predicted proteins | sample 557491 | NCBI WGS metagenome assembly CDYS01 (sample SAMEA3182057, study PRJEB8094) | gut metagenome | biome: human; feature: gut; material: Stool; isolation source: human stools | place: Canada | collected 2012-11-26
CCAAGAATGAAGCCTGACTACAAAAACTGGATCCCCAAGGGAATGCTGTTTTCGCTCATCGCGGGAACGATGCTGTCCCTTGCGCTGCTGCTCGTTTTCGGCGTATTCGGCATCGGTGTGGGCGGAAAGCTGCGCGTCGTGCTGGGCGTGGTATTCGGAGTCGTCTTTGTCGTCTGTGCAAAGTACACCCAGTGGTGCGTGTATGCCTATCGGAGCTTTTCCTATGACGGCGAACGCAAGCTCTCAAAGCAGATCATTGACGGCACGGCGGAGCATATCACCCTGCCGGAGGGCGGCGTGGGACTGGATATCGGCTGCGGCAGCGGCGCGCTGACCATTGCCTGCGCAAAGCGCAATCCCCAGGGAAAAATGATCGGTATCGACCGCTGGGGCAAGGAATACGCCTCCTTCAGTCTGCCGCTGTGCGAAAAAAACGCCGCTGCGGAGGGCGTGAAAAACGCTTCGTTCCAACGTGGGAACGCCGTGAAGCTGGATTTTCCCGACGAGAGCTTCGACGCGGTGACCAGCAACTATGTCTATCATAATATCACAGGGAAAGACAAGCAGGCACTTCTGCTGGAAACACTGCGGGTTCTGAAAAAGGGTGGAACATATGCCATCCATGACCTGATGTCGCCCGGTAGATACGGCGATATGCAAGCATTTGTCCAAAAGCTAAGGGACATGGGCTATGAGCGTGTAGAGCTGATCGACACGACCGACGGCAGCTTCATGACGCCGAAGGAGGCCAAACGCCTGATGCTTCGCGGCTCAACATTGCTGGTGGGAAGAAAGTAAGGAGGCGATGACATCGGCTACACGGCGAGGGAGATCAGCACCGCAGTCTACGAGAAGAAAGGCTTTTTCCATTTCGGGAAGAAGAAACAGTAAGATCATTCCGATGCCGCCATCGCGGCCATCGGTTTGACATATATATTTTATATAGGTGGACAATCATTATGAAAAAACTCGGTTTATTTGCAGCAGGCGTGCTGTTCGGCACGGCAGGCATCAAGCTGCTGGGCAGCAAGGATGCCAAGAAAGTCTACGCCCACACCACTGCTGCCGCACTGCGCGCCAAGGAGGGCGTGATGAAAATGGTCACGGCGGTGCGTGAGGGTGCGGAGGATGTTTATGCCGATGCGAAGGCAATCAACGAATGCCGCGCAGAGGCGGAGGCTGCTGCTGTGGTGGAGGACGCTTCTGCGGAGGAAAGCAAGGCGGAGTGAGCCACGAAATGCACGATCCTACATGATTTGCCGGGGCGGCTGCGGGTACACCTGTGCTGCGGGCGGATGACAGTATCCCAAGCGGATGTGCTGGAATACTATCTGCGCGCCCAGGACGGCGTGCAGGCGGTCAAGGTCTACGACCGGACGCAGGACGCGGTGGTGCTCTATGAGGCGGAGCGCGGAAACATAATTCGTGCGCTGGCACAATTCTCCTTCGCCAAGGCGGAAGCTATGGAGCTGGTGCCGGAGCATACCTCCCGGGCACTGAACCGGGAGTTTGAGGACAAGCTGGCTATCGCCATCATGCGGCGGTGTATTTCACGCCTGTTCCTGCCGGTGCCCGTCACCACCGCCATCTCCCTCTTCCGTTCCGTCAAGTACATCAAGGAGGGCTGCCAGGCGCTGCTGCAAGGCAGGCTGTCCGTCGCCGTGCTGGACGCCACCGCCGTCACGGTGTCCATGGCACGGGGCGATTTTGCCACCGCCGGCTCTGTGATGTTCATGCTGCATCTGGGCGAAATTCTGGAGGAGTGGACCCACAAAAAGTCCGTGGCCGACCTTGCCTCCGCCATGAGCCTGCGGGTGGACAGCGTCTGGCAGCAGGTAAACGGCACCGAGGTGCTGACGAAAATCACCGATGTGAAGCTGGGGGACCGTATCGTCATCCGCACCGGCGGCATGATCCCGCTGGACGGCCGGGTGGTGGAGGGAGAGGCCATGGTGAACCAGTCCTCCCTCACCGGCGAGTCCATGCCTGTGGCGAAGCACCCCGGCAGTCCCGTCTATGCTGGGACGGTGGCGGAGGAGGGCGAGTGCGTCATCTCCGTGGAGAAATCCTCCGGCAGCGGGCGGTATGACCGGGTGGTTCACATGATCGAGGAGTCGGAGAAGCTGAAATCCACCGCCGAGGACAAGGCGTCCCGGATGGCGGACAGGCTGGTACCCTACACGCTGGGCGGCACGGCGCTGACCTATCTTCTGACCCGGAACGTGACGAAAATGCTCTCGGTGCTGATGGTGGACTTCTCCTGCGCCCTGAAGCTGGCCATCCCCATCGCGGTGCTGTCCGCCATGCGGGAGAGCAGCGGCTATCACATCTCCGTCAAGGGCGGACGCTTTTTGGAGGCGGTGGCCAAGGCGGACACCATTGTGTTCGACAAGACCGGCACGCTGACCTATGCGACGCCCACCGTGGCGGCGGTCGTCCCCTTCGGCGGACACGACGAGGCGGAAATGCTCCGGCTTGCCGCCTGTCTGGAGGAGCATTACCCGCATTCCATGGCAAACGCCGTGGTGGCGGAGGCAAAGCGGCACGGGCTCACCCACGAGGAGTACCATTCGCAGGTGCAGTATGTGGTGGCCCACGGCATCTCCAGCATGGTGGAGGGCAAGAAGGTCATCATCGGCAGCGCACACTTTGTCTTTGAGGACGAGGGCTGCCGCATCCCGGAGGGAGAGCAGCCGAAATTTGACGCGCTGCCCGCCGCGTATTCCCACTTGTACCTCTGCATGGACGGGGAGCTGGCGGCGGTAATCTGCATCCACGATCCCCTGCGCCGGGAGGCACGGGAGGCGGTAAAAGCGCTGCACGAGAGCGGCTTTACCAATGTGGTGATGATGACCGGCGACAACCGCCGCACGGCGGAGACCGTGGCCACCGAGGTGGGCATGGACGCTGTGTACGCCGAGGTGCTGCCGGAGGACAAGGCCGCGTTTATCCGGAAGGAAAAGGAAAAGGGACACACCGTTATCATGGTGGGCGACGGCGTCAACGATTCTCCCGCCCTCTCCGAAGCGGACGCGGGCATCGCCATCTCCACCGGCGCGGCCATCGCCCGGGAGATTGCCGACATCACCGTTGCCTCGGAGGATCTGTTTGCGCTGGTAACACTGCGCAGGCTCGGTGAGGCACTGATGGAGCGTATCCACGGCAGCTACCGCTTCATCGTGGGCTTCAACCTGACGCTGATCGCGCTGGGCGTGGCGGGTGTACTGCCACCTACCACCTCGGCATTGCTGCACAACGGCTCCACGCTGGGCATCAGCCTGCGGAATATGACCGATCTGCTGGACGATGAAGAAAATCCCCGAAAATAAGCAAGAAAGTGAGGGAGCAGAGAGGCGGCAAGGTGCTTCTCTGCTCCTTGCAGATGCTGTGTTATTTGCGTTAGGGGGGTGGATAAACGCGGAGCATAACAAAGCCCGTATCAGTTTAACTGGTACGGGCTTTGTTGAATAATATGCAAAGTGAAATCAGACCTTCCACCCGGCGGCCTGCTGCCGCTCCACCACAAAGCGGCGGTAGAGCCCGTCAACAGCAACCAGCTCGTCATGGGTGCCCTGCTGGACGATCTCGCCGTGATCGACCACAAAAATTTGGTCGGCATGGCGCACGGTTTTCAGCCGATGGGCAATCATGATGACTGTCTTGTCATGGGTCAACTCGGAAACGGCCTCCATCAGCTCCTTTTCATTTTCGGGGTCAACATTGGCAGTGGCTTCGTCCAGAATGATGACAGGCGCGTCCTTCATAATTGCCCGGGCGATGGAGATGCGCTGGCGTTCGCCGCCGGAAAGGTGGCCGCCGGATGCACCGCATACAGTCTGATAGCCATTTTCCAGACCCATGATGAACGCATGGCAGCCGCATTTCTTCGCGGCATCGATGACTTCCTCGTCGGTCGCACCCTTTCTGCCCATGCGGATGTTGTCTATAACCGAAAGGTCAAAAAGGTAATTATCCTGCGACACATAGGCGATGCGCTTCGTGCACTCCGCCAGCGGAAGTGTACGGATGTCCACGCCGCCCAACTCAATGGCACCGTCCTTTACATCCCACAGGGAGGCGATAAGCCGGGCGATGGTGGACTTTCCGCTGCCGGAGGGGCCCACAAGGGCGTTGACCGTCCCCGGGGCAATGTTCAGATTGATTCCGTGCAGTACCTCCTTGTCGTGATAGGCAAAGCGGACATCTTTCAGCTCGATGGAGTTGTCCGCAGGCAGCTTTTCCGCCGTCGTTGGACGCTGCATATCTTCGTCGGACAGCACTTCCGCCACCTCGCCGACTATGGTTTTAACCTGTGCAATGTCGTCGGTGTAGGAGAATGCGGTGATCAGCGGCTGCATAACACCGAACGAAAGCACGATGACAGCCAGAAATGTTTCTGCAGACAGTGTGCCGTGCATAGAAAGGAGGCACCCCACCGGCAAGATGCCGAGAAGCGTTGAAGGGAGTATCGCCATTCCGGCTACCTGCCCGAAGAGGCTGCCCCGCATCCAGTCAATGAAGGCTGCTTGTCAATGCGAATTGCACACTCCTTTACAAAAACATACCTTGACAAATCTCGTCTCAGAAGGATATGCTCACGCGCTATGCCCGTGAACGAAATTTTCCGAATGTATCGGTTTATTCTGACGACGGTTGGAGCGGTACGAATTTTGAGCGTCCAGACTGGAAACGGTTGATTTCCGACATTGAAGCCGGTAAGGTGGGCATTGTCCTTGTAAAAGACCTCAGCCGAGTGGGTCGTGATTACCTCCGTGTGGGCTTCTATACGGAGGTCACCTTCCCGCAGAACGGCGTTCGCTTCATTGCCGTCAATAACGGCGTGGACAGCGCCAATCAGTCTGAAAACGACTTTGCACCCTTTCTCAATATCATGAACGATTTTTACGCTCGTGATACAAGCAAGAAGGTCAGCGCCGTCTATCGGGCAAAGGGCAACAAGGGCGAACACACCGGCAATCATCCCATCTACGGGTATCTGAAAGACCCGGAAAACAAGCAGCGCTGGATCATTGACGAGGAAGCTGCCGCCGTTGTGCGTCGTATCTTCCGTATGGTCATCGACGGCAAGGGCGTATATCAGATCGCGGATATTTTATCCGAAGAAAAGGTGCTTTGCCCGTCTGCCTACCTTGCCGCAAAGGGCGTGGGCAATCGCAGGAACAACAAGTTTGAAGATTCCTACCGCTGGTGGGGTACGACGGTGAGCTACATTCTCGCCCGTGTGGAGTACATGGGGCATACCGTCAATTTCAAGACCTTCAAGACCTGTTACCGGGACAAGCACCGCAAGCAGGCTCCCAAAGAGGACTGGAAAATCTTTGAGAACACTCACGAAGCCATTATTGACAAGACTACATGGGAAACCGCGCAGAAGCTCCGCAGGACGATCCGGCGCGGCGACCGTAATAGAGAGCCGAACCCGCTGACTGGACTGCTCTACTGCGGCGAGTGCGGTGCGAAAATGTATAACGAGCGCAGCGACGGGGACGCATACCATAAGACCCCGAAGGACAACTACGTCTGCGCTTCCCACCGCAAGAAAACAACCTCCTGCACCATCCGCTTTATCCGCTCGGAGATCGTCCGCGACCTGATTCTGGACGCGCTGCGGAATGTAGCGACCTACGCCAGAGCCAACAAGGAGGATTTCGAGTAGCTTGTGATGCAGACCACCTCCGACGCGAGAAAGCGCAGCCTGCAAAGCGGCAGAACGGAGCTTGACCGCATCATGCGCCGCACAAACGAGCTGGACACGCTGCTGCAAAAGCTCTATGAGGACTATGCCCACGGACGCTTGCCGGAGAAGCGGCACGCAAAGCTCTCCGCGCAGTATGAAGCGGAACTGGTCTGTTCTGGATCTCCCATATCGGGGCAGGCTGTTGTTTACAAGCGAGGAGATCCAGAAGATCGCGGAAACCTATGAAGGCTTCAACAGCGGCAACCGCGGCAGTATGCGCAAGAGTCGGAACAGCGCTTTTGAAGCTGGTGAGTTTCAGCGCTGGTTCCTCGCGGGCCTGAAGAACGCGCACACGATTGAGGAATACCGTCAATACGGGAATTCTATCGTCCTCACAGACCGGCATACACAGAAAGCAACATATGTTTCCACAACAGAAGCTTTTCTGACCGAGCGTTCCCGCATGGGCGAGCAGAACGCTGCCATCCGCTTTGATTCCTGCCGCAGCTTTTACCATCCGCCGCGTGTCAGCAAGCAGTCAAAGTTTGATGCGCTGAAGCAGTTCTATGTTCTGAAAGCATGGAGCGGATACTTTGTAAAGCAAACGCGGCACGGCGTCATGACCATCCGCACCGACGATCCAACTGTCCGTAGGCATGCGCTCTGCGGTTCAGCCCATATAGGACGTAATTACTTTTCCGATTTCCTCTAACATCTTACGGCTGCAGAGCCGTTCTCGGTCCTTTGGCGAGCATTGCACTTCGCACGCACCCTCCAGCAAAAAATCCAGAGTCACATGAAAGAAGTTGGCAAGGCGCAGACAGATTGCGAGGTTCGGTTTCGCCTGCCCGTTTTCGATCCGGGAAATGTATTTCTGGTCGCATTCCAAGGCCGCAGCAAGCGCTTCCTGTGTCTTATTCTGCGCCTTGCGGTACGCCTTGACGTTGTTTCCGAATCTATAAATTCTTAAATTTATCAGCACGCCAATCCGTATTTAACTTTGATACGGTCAAGCTTCTCCAGCATCGGCTCCGCGCCAAGCCACAGGAAGATGAATGTGGCAACGGCTCGTACCAGATCGACCGGGATACCGGTGACGTAGTAGCTCAGGATGATCTTCCAATTGACCGTATTGGACCACATGAGCGCCGATGCGGGATTCATAATGCCGCCGTAGATGATCGTGGACGCGATCACGCCGAAGATACAAAGGCTCAGCCGCCCGCGCCGCAGAACGCCCTTGCGGTACAAAACGCCAGCCAGCCAGCCGATGATCCCCATGGCAAACATCTGCCACGGCGTCCACGGTCCTTGCGAGAACAGCACATTGGACACCAGCATGGTCATGGCTCCGACGAGGAAGCCCGTCTCGCCGCCAAAGGCCACGCCCGCGAGAATCGTCATGGCAACGACCGGCTTGAACTCCGGCAGCATGAAGAACGCAGCTCGTCCTGCCACATTCAGCGCGACGAGCACGGCAATGAGCACCAGCTCCCGCGCCTGCGGCTTGCGCCCCTCGAAAATCAGGAAGAACGGCAGCATACATTCGAGAAGAATCAGCAGCGAAATAAAGTAGTATTTCCGCCCCGCGAAATAATATACACCGACAAACAGCGTCAGCGGAATGAGCAGCAGAATGAGCAGCGTGGCAGTCACGGTGCGCTTTTTCAGCTTGCGCTTTTCCACGGGTGTCTGGATGAGATAATCCGGTCGGTCGGCCTTGCGGCCAATGGACAGTGCAAACACAAGAAGTGCAGCAAGCAAAATGCCGTAGAGCTTGAGCTGCCCGCCTGCCAGCGCCGTCATGCCGTTCGCGTCGATGAGCTTTGTGAGGTCTGTCACGCCGATGGCCTGCGCGATGAGCGCCAGCGAAGCGGCACCGGACACGGCGGCAAGGATTTTTCGCCAGACCGGAAGCTTTTTCACCGTCCGCATCTCTTTCTCCGGCGCGGGCGGGATGCGTTGGTACTCTGGTAATTCCGCTTCCGGTTCGACTGTGCCGCCGCAGACGAGAATGACGTCCTCCGGCGTGACCGCATCTGGCAGCACATCGCGCGCGATGCGGTTCGCAGCCGTCGTGTAGAAGCTGTTGCCAGAAAAGAACGTTTTTGGGGTAGATTCTGTGACGATATTTCCGTCAAAGAACAGGGCGCAGCGGTCGGCGTACTTTGCGCAGAACTCGATGTCGTGGCTGACCATCAGAATCGCCACGCCGGATGCTTGCAGCGTCCGGAGGATCTGCCCGAAAACCTGTTTGAACTCCGCGTCCAGACCTTTTGTCGGCTCATCGAGAAGCAGGATGTCTGGGTTCAGGCGCAGGATTTTTGCCAGCGCCGCACGCTGCTGTTCGCCGCCCGAAAGGTCGTAAGGGTGACGGTCAAGCAGGTCGGCCAGCTTGCAGAGGGAAATGACTTGTGCAAGCCGCTCGGATTTGCGTTCGGATTTTGGTAAAATCTCCAATAAATCTGCGTGCACTGAGGATTTCCCAAAGAGCGCCTGCGGGTTCTGCGGCAGCATTCCGACGCTGCCGCTGATAGTCAATTCCCCTCGATACGGCTTTTGCAGGCTTGCCAGCAGCTTGAGCGTGGTCGTTTTGCCCGTGCCGTTGCCGCCGAGCAGCGCAAGAAATTCGCCCTTGTGCAGCTCCAGCGACAAGCCTTTGACCACATCGGGCAAGTCTTTGTCATATTTGAACCAGAGTTCCCGCGCCGAGACGACGGTTTCGCCGTTCGGCGTGTTTTTCTTTTCTTCCGAAACAGGTCGCAACTCATGCGTTTTTACATAGTCCAGCAGCCAGTTCCGGCCGTCGCAGACGGATACCGGACAAGTCACCGTAGAATCCGTCGCGCTCCAGATGCGCATGGCGGCGGGCATGGCGAGGAACATCGCGTTGCCGCTGGATTTTAATTCCGCGCCCACTTCGGCGGGTGTACCGGTGCAAAGGAGCTTGCCGTCGTCCATGACCGCCACGCGCGACGCAAAGCCAAACGCTTCTTCCAGACGGTGTTCCGTCAGGATAATCGTCGTGCCAAGCTCCCGATTGATCTTGCCGAGGGTGGCTAAAAAATCAGACGCGGCAATGGGGTCGAGCTGGCTCGTCGGCTCGTCCAAAATCAGCACTTTTGGCTGCAAGACCATAACGGAAGCGAGATTCAAGAGCTGCTTTTGCCCACCGGACAGCTCTGTGACCGGCTTATAAAACCATGTCTGAATCCCGAAAAACGACGCCATTTCCGCAACGCGGCGGCGAATGGTCGGCGTGTCACAGCCGAGGGATTCCAGCCCGAACGCCAGCTCGTGCCAGACCTTGTCGGTCGCGATCTGATTTTCCGGACTTTGCTGCACAAAGCCGATTGTTTCCGCCTGTTCGCGTTGGTCTAGGGAATCAAGATTTCTGCCATCGAACAGGATCTCGCCGCTTCTGCGGCCATGCGGCGCGAGAACGGTTTTGAGCTGCCGCAGCAGCGTACTTTTGCCGCACCCGGAGGGGCCGCAGAGCACCAGAAACTCCCCCGGTCGGACAGACAGTGTGAGGTCAGAGATTGCCTGTTTTTCCTGCTCCGGGTATGCAAAACTCAGATGGTTGATTGTAAAGAGTTCCACTGTCTGTCCTCCTTCCGATCAAGAATCACCGGCGTCAGCACCAGTGCGAGATAAACACACATGAAGCTCACGGTCATGGGGGTAGGCACAACGCTTTTCACGGTCGGATAGTAGCGGAAATACGTGCCGCCTGCCATCCAGCCGGAAACGAGATACGTGCCGCAGAAGATCAGCCACGCAAGCGCGGCTTTATCACGCTCATCGAAACGATAAATCGAGAACGCCGTGCGTCCGGGCAATCCGTAGCCGCGCGAACGCATGGAATCTGCGGTTTCAATCGCGTTCTCTAAGCTCCATGTGACCATGATGGAGAAGATTTTGACGGCGTTCCCGACTCTTTGGAACACGCTACCGTTTTTCGTGTCGCGCCCGATGCACGCCTGCGCCTCGGAAACGACCTGCATCTGCGCCTTGAACTTCGGGATAAAACGCAGCGCCATGGAGAGAACGAGCGACAGCGCCGGGATGATGCGTCCAAAGAGATACACAAACTTGTCCGAGGTCATGACCTCGTTGTAGCTCGAAAACCACAATACGACGCTTGCCAGCATGACGGCCGCAGCCACGCCGTAAAACATGGATTCCATTGTCAGCGGGTTACCGGAGGGCAGATAGGTCAAAATCATCGCGCCCTCATGGTTAAAGGCCGGATTGACAAGCGCGGCAAGCGCCGCCATGGGCAGAAGTCCCATGACGGCAAACCGCACCGCTTTCCGGCCTTTCAGGTAAATATCGTAGGTCAGCGCGCCGGTCAGGGAAATTGCCAGATAGACCGGGTGCATCAGGCACATGGAAAAGAGCAGTACCAGCGCGAAATACAGAAAATTGATCGTCGGATGGTAGCCTGAAAAGGTGTCTCTGTTTCTCATGCGTCACCGCCTGTCGCATAGCCGCCGCCGATGTCCTTGCCCAGTTCGCAAGTATATTCCCATTCCACAACGTCGCCGTTTTGAAGCTGATAGCGGCTGCATCCGTAGTTCGGAAACCAGTCGTTGACCTTGTACGTCCAGCCGGACACCTCGCCGCAGTCAAACTCATAAAGGTTTCCAATACCCTCGATATAGGCAGAGTTATAGATCGGCGTCAGGGAAAATTCCATATGAATTTTGTTATCCCGGCAGACCTGCTGGAGTACGTCAAAAACACTCTGCCCCTGCTTGAAGGTGACCTCCACGGGCTTTAGCAGCCATCCGTTCTCCGGTACCAACTCCACTTTTTCCTTGTCGCACAGGTCCATGTGTTCCAGGATCGACGCGCAGGAAATGGAGATCGTACAGGTGTATTCCGTATCGCTGACCGTCACGTCCTGCGGCTCGACCGGCTGCGGCTTGCCCTCCGGGACGGGGTCGGTCAGGTACTGATCCTGACCCTCTTTCCGTTCGGGCTTGCCGTAGCCGTTTCCCGCGGCGCATCCGCAAAGGAGCAGGAGCGCCAGAAAAAGCGCGGCCAGTCTGTAAAACTGCTTCATTGCATCACATCCGTCATGTCATAGAGTGTGGTTTTGCCTGTTTCGGCACGGTGGATGGCGGCCAGCGCATAAAATGCCTGCTCGGTCGCCATTTCGTCGCTGTTGCCGTTTAAACTGTGGCGGTAGCTTCCGTCCTCGCAGGCGAAGCGTTCCAGCACCTGCGGCAGCGTCTGCCCGTTCTTGACGAAGCGCTCATTGTCCAGCGAAATGCCAAGCTCCGTGAGCGCGACGATCACCTGACAGACTGACTCGCTGTTTTCTTCGTCCCATGAGAGATATGCGCCGTTCGGCTCCTGCAAGGCTGACAGCGCCGCAAGGCCGCGCTGAACAGCGTCCTCCACGTCCTGCCGATCGCGGTATTTGGCAAGCGCCTGAAGCGCCATGGCTGTCACATCTGCATCCGGCGTGCCGCCCGTGAGCGCCCAGCCGCCGTCCGGGATCTCCCGCCGCAGGAGCTCTCCGACGTAAAGCTCCCGCGTCGCCTGCGTTTCCGCCTCCGGCGCTTCCGGGATCTCATAACCGCCGCTGTCCAGCGCCAGCAGCGCAAAGATCGCGCCGTTGACGCCCTGCCGCACCGTTTCGTCGAAGTCTCCCAGCGGCAGCAGCAGGTTGAATCCGGCAGCATCGGCGGGGTTCTTCCCAATAGCCGTAAGCGCAAGGATCACGCGGGAATACTCCGTGTTTTTCTTCCGACTCAGAACGCCATCGACGGATACAATGTAATCCTCGACGTTTTTGTAATAGGTGTCAAAGTATTTTTGCGGTGCCTTGAGGCCGGATCGTGCCAGTCCAAACACGAGCCAGTCTCCGCCAACCGCAGCGCAGGTCGGCTCCGGTATCTGCGCTTGCAGATACCGGGCCGTTTTTTCAATCGGGGTTTCTTCCTTGCCGCAGGCCGCAAGCGAAACGAGCATCGCAAGCAGCAGAAGCAGCGCCGATAATCGTTTGATGTGGGTTCCTTTCATACGCGCCGCCTCACGGGTTCTTGACCGTCTCGGATTGGCAAAGCGGCGCATTTGTCATACCGTTCAGCAAAAACAGCTTGATCGCCGCGCCATCGGGCAGTGCCATTTCGCCCGTTTCCGTCAGAATCCCTGTACCCACCAGCTTGCCGTCTGCGGTATACACTGCCGCGATCAGCTTTGCATCCGTGGGGAAGGTTCCGGAGATAGCCAGCTTACCGCTCTGTGCGCTGAAGCTCCAGTTCAGGCTCTCTCCGATCTTTCCGGTCGATGTGCTGCTTCCCACGGTAATATCAAACGAAATTTCTTTGGTTGTGGTACCCACACCGGGTTTCATCGTGTTGTCCTGCGTATTTTGCTGATTGTGGTACATCGTCTGACCCTTGCAGTAGACCAGCGTGACGGATTTGTCTTCCGCTGTCAGAGATTTATCCGTATCCTTCATCTTCATCAGCTTTGTCACGTCGCGCGTCACGCCGTTTGCATACGTTGCGGTCACCTTGAGTCCTGTGGTATCAAATTTCTCGCCCGCCTCATAGTGCGTCTTTGTCGGGGGCGATTCTACCGTCAGCGTCTCGACCGCGCTGCCGTAGGCCATGAGATACCCGGAGTCGTTTTTGAAGTAGAGCGTGCCGTTTTCGTCGACGATCGGGCTGCAAATACAATACTGTGCCTGTTCGCCTGCCGGTGTAAAGAGCGCATAGGCAGTCGTGTAGGTTCGCTCGGTTTTACCCTCCACGACACGTTCGAGCGTCGTATAGTCTGCTTTTGTCTGTCCCTCTTTATCGCGCAGGACGCGGAGTGTGCCGGGCGTGTAGTTATCCAGGAAGTAAATGTAGTTGTAATTGTCGTAGCCTGTGGTGAGAAGGCCGCTCGTCTGCGGATAGCCCTGCGTCTCCGCACGGTACGCAATGGACATCGCGCCGCTGAGGTCAATTACTGTAATGCTATGGCCGGAGTATTCCGTGAACTGTCCGCTGCCGCAGACACCGATATAGGCGCGGCCATTTGCAATGACGGGCGTAGACGTACTCATACCGCCGATAGGCAGCTCCGCGCGGTCTGTCAGCCTCCATGCGCCGTCCGTATCCTTCTGTACCCGCACACGGTAGAAATAGCTGCCCTTGGAATCAAAGTAGAAGGCGTTTGTGGCTTCATCGTAGCAGATGGTGCTTCGGATGTCGCCCGCAAAGCCTGTCATGGAATCCAGCAGCTTGCCGCTCATCGGGTCCAGCAGCAGGACATTGGCTGTCTTGCTTGTATAGCCGCTTTTGCCATCATCTGTACCAACAAGCACATAGTCCCCGCATACATATGCACCGGCCCAATAGAAGCCGCCCTTCTGCACATACCGCCACGTCGGGGCCTTCGCTTCCTTTGCTTCGCCGGGGTCTTCGTCGGTCAGAGAGATGCAGACAAAGCTGGCGTTCTTTATCTCGCTGTTCCAGAAGCCTGTATAGGCATAACCGTCTGATACGGTGATCGGGCAATTTGGCTGTCCGCCGAGCGGATCTGTGTAAAGCCAGAGAGATTTCAACGTATCTGCGTTGAATGCCTGAATCCGTCCATTGGAAAGCCCGACAAGGATCATGCCCTCGGCATACGTCGAATTATTGATCGCAAAGCTGGACGTACCTGCCATTGTACCCTCGCATAGAACTGCGCCGGTGTCCTTGTCGATCTTTAGAATTCTCGTTCCGGCATAAGCGATCAGATTACCACCGACCAGAATCGGATTGCCGACTGCACCTTCACTGTAGCCATCGCCGACTTTGCTTGCCCAATAGAGTGTGCCGCTCTCCGCCGCAAACGGGATTTTTGCCCTCGTTACGCCATTATTTGTGTTGGCTGTGCCGGTCATATTGCCGTTTGCGTCATACGCCGTGCCGCGGAAATCCGCCCATCCGGACGGAATGTTCGGATCAATGTCCAGATTCGTGTCTGCGGTTTTCAGCTGCAGAGAAATGACGGTATTGTCGGCAACAGGATATGACTGTTCCGGCTCAAAGCGTTCCGTCTTATCTGTCTGCTGCATCGTGCCAAAATGCAGGGTCATGCTCCCGTTGTCGCCGGCTTCCAGCTGGATCGCTCCGCTTCGCCCGGCAAAGCCGTATTTTGTCAGACTATAGAGATAGGTGAACCCCGTCGAGAACGCATATCTGCCTTCGCTGTCCGGCCAGAGACGCACACCGCTGGCTTTTTCATAGATGTAAAGCATCGCCCCCTCCGGCGCAAGAGAAAACTTCACCGCGGTACCTGCCGCCTTGTTGACGGTAACGGTATAGTCGGTCGCGTCGTTAAGGTTCGCCTGATCCTTTACTGTGATCGTGATACTCTGCGTATCAGCCGCTCCGCTGAGTGCGACGGAAACCGCTTCGCCCGCCTGCACACTTTCATTGTTGACCAGCAGCGCGTAGCCGCTGTCCGTTTCGCCGTACCGGGGGCCGTTTCTTGTTCCAAGCGTCAGCTCCAGCGCTGTCGCCATCTCCGGAACCGTAATGATATATGCCTTCTGCGAGGAAAGGAAGCCGGTTCCGTTTTCTCCATAATGGAGGATCACCGGACTGCCGCCGTAGGTGATCGTCATACTGTTCAAGGACAGCCCACGCTTCAGCGTCACAACATAGTCCGCAGAATAGGTAATGTTTTTTGTGCCGCTGGCAGTACCTGCTTTGGATGCTGTGAACGTCAGCGTATTTCCATAGACGTTTCCAAACAGGATCGCATCGGTAAGCTCTTTTCCCTCTGCGCTTGTTCTCGCAACGTCCTGCACAGTTTGCCATGTGCCGTCCGTGTTCGTATCTGTGATAGAGCAGTAGCGAAGCGTACATGCAGCGCCGTCTGCCGGATCTGCCCAGACCGCAAGCCGTCCCTGATTGTCCGGAACGACCGCCGTATAACTGTGCGTTTCTGGCGTAAACTTCTGTCCAAAATCAAGCGCTTCGATTGGAAGCGACGATCTCAGGCCGACATAGAGCGCACTCAGGCTCGGAATCTGCGCCTGCGGAATGGAGACGGTGAATTCTGCATTCTCCTCATTCAGCGTAAACGTTTCTTCCGCATGATAATAGGTGTCCTTCGTCGCATAGTAGGTATATTCTTCACCGTTTACCAGCGTATAAATGTATTTGTTCCCAGCTTCTCGGCGCGACTGTAGGATCTCTCCGTTTCCGTTTTTCATGACGATGTCCATGTTCCCATCCGCCAGCGTCACCGTCACCTTTTTCCCTTTGCCGCGCTGGACGATGAGCGTATATTCCGTCTGATAGCGCCCGCTTGTCACGAGAACAGGGATATTTTGCGTTTCCTTCGTCTGATCGACCGGCACAGAAACATATGCGTCTGTCAGCTGCGTCCCGTTCACATACATGGAATAGGACTGCACCGTCGGTGTCGGATAGATCTTGAGGTTTTCTTCCGTGTTGAGTACCTTATAGGTATAGGTAAACGTCTGATTGGAAAAGCGCTCGTTTGCCGCCGGTTTATTTCCGGACGCGCCCTCCATCCGCAGCGCAGACAGCGTCGGCTTTCGGCCCAGCCGCAGCGTGAGCTCCTCATGCAGCATATAGCTGCCGGACTCGGCGCTCACCCGGAACAAGATCTCATTTCCGTTTGCGCCGCGCGTCAGCACACCATATAGCGGCTCCCGCTTCGATCCATCTGTAACGCGGCTGCTGATCTCGGTATCTGCCGTATTTGTATAAATCGCAGAAATGGCAGCGCCGTCTGGAACAGAATCGGTCAGCGTCACATACGGATATAGCGGACCGGTGAAGGTGTCGAGGATAGCGGCTGCAAAAGCGTGCGCACCATCGCCCGCCAGCTCAAGCGGTTTATAATTTGTTTCCTTATAGCCGCTGACCTCCGAAATCGCGAAGGCTTCTTCGTTGATCCATTCTGCAGTTGGGATCGACGGAAGGCCGCTGATCGTCAGCGCCGTTCTATTGACTGTCAGTTCGCCCGTGACCGACTTGTTATCCCTGCGAATGCAAAACGTATAATTGCCGTTCGGCAGGCGCAGTTTTCCGCTTGTCTCGGCATAAAACTGCTTTCCAAATGAGTTTGCCGCCGAAATGGTATAATCGGTGCCGGTAAACTGTGAAAACGAGACCTCGTATGTCGTCTGCTGCCCCGCTTCATAGTCCGTGATTGCCTTTGTGATTTCTTCGGCATAGCTTTTTGCTGTGTCGCTGTCAATACCGAGGTAATTGTCATACGCTTTCTGGTAAGCCGCCGACGCAGCGCTTCGCACGTCGGCGGGCTTATCCAGATACCCGGCCATGACCTGCATCAGCGTTTGCAGCCCTGCCGTTATTGCGCTCTGCTCCGATTCGGTGAAACGGAAGTACGTCACGGAGGTTGCCGCATGGTCAAGCGTCACACCGGACGGCACACTGCTATACCGATAGTTACCGGTTACATTCTCGATGGTGGTAACAAAGCCATCGCCGCCGTCCATCCCAAAGCGATATTGGCTGGCGTTCAGCGCCTGCCATATTGTCTGCCCGTCCTGATAGGAGATCTTCACGGGCGCAATCAGCAGCTTTCCTTCCGCCTCGGCAGAGAAATAAAAGAAGTTCTCTCCGTCTGCGGACTGCGCGGCAGGAAGAGCTTCCGCCGCGGCGTCTTCCACCTCTGCGTCTTCCGCAGGCGCGGCGTCCACGGTATTCTCCGCTTCGACCGGCTCTGCGTCCGCTGCCAGCACGCCGAGCGGCAGACAGGACAGGAGCATTGCCAGCAGAAGCAATGCGGCAGTCATTCGTTTCAGTTTCATCAAGATTCCTCCCATCAGTACAGGCAATCCAGCCATTTCAGCCGCAGCTTTTTCGACCAGTTCGTGTGGGTTTTCAGTTTTTCCAGCGTCGCGTCGTGGAACACACGCATTTCGGCAAGCTGTTCCGGCATGATCGCACGGCTGGAGAACAGCGCTTGTGCGTTATACATGGTCATATCGTGCAGCTTCGCGGCGTACTCCTCTCCAAGCTGCTCCTTTGCCGTTTCACAAAGCTCCAGCATGGAACCCGTGCCGCGCTTGAAGCCCATTGCTGCCAGCAATGCCGCGCAGTCTGTAAACAGGCAGGCGGCTGCGGCGGACTGGTCTTCCTGCGTGAATGCTTCGTTTCGCTTTTTGAGGATGACCTCGTGACGGATGATGATAGCCGCAAGCAGCAGAAGCAGCAGCGCGGCAACAAGGATGATCCAAAACGCAGGCTTGTGGAGAAGCCCGGTGCGCTGGCCGCCGTCCGGGGCGTTGTCCTCCGAGTTGTCTGGCTCTGCATCGTCCTGCTCCAGCTCCTGACCCTCTGTTACGCGCGGGCCGTCGCCGTTTCCTTCCTTGCCTGCGCCGACCGGCTTGATGCCGCTCTCGGTCTGCTCGGCAGAGAGGTCTTCGAGGCCAGGCGTCAGCGCCAGCGGCAGCCAGCCAATGCCGTCCTGATACACCTCCACCCATGCGCCCGCGGCGCTTGCATCTACGCTTGTCGGTTCATTCTCAGTGGTTTTTACTGTATACCCCTCGACATAGCGGGCAGGGATGCCGTAATAGCGGAGGGCCAGGGCCGCGACGGTCGCGTATTGGTACGTCGTGCCGTCCGCGGTATCCGCCAGCGGCAGCGCGATATCACCGCTTCCGTCGAAGCAGCTCTCCAAAAAGGCCAGCGCAGCCGTCTGCGCCTGCTCTTTCGTCAGGCTGTCTGCCGGGCCGTAGCTTTCGCAGCAGCTATCCAGCACCGCGCCGAGCTGCGCGCGGAACTCCGCAGGCACGGTCAGCGCATAGGAATACACGAACTCCCGGTACGCGCTTTCCATCTGTAAGTACGATTTCACGCTGTCCGATGTGTCGTTTTGCAAAAAGTCCAGCAGCTCCGGCAGCAGCGTCTGCGCATCCGAAACCGTCTCATAGGAATACCTGCGTTCACCGCGCAGACCGCTCGTTTCGACTGCGGACGGCTGGATTCTGTTTTTTGCCAGACCTGCGCGTTCCGGAAGAATCGTGCACGGCTCGTAGCGGTACAGACTGCACCCGGTAAGATTCTGCACACTGACGCTGCCGGACTGGTAATTGCCCATCAGCCGCGCAGCCGTTGCCAACTGGCTCTGCGGATAGAAGCCGGACTGATGCAGCCAGTAAAAGAGGTCTTTTTCCTCTGCGGCGGTTTCCGCGTCCAGCGCAGACCATACGCCGTTTTCGTAGCTGTCGCCGACGAAGCCGCGCAGATAGAGCGCCTGCGCCGTATCCGCCGTGACAGACAGAATCGTATCTGTGCTTTCTGTCTTTGTAACCGGCTCGGACAGATCGCCCTCCGGCAGAAGTTCTTCCACTTTTTCGTAGCGCCAGTGATGCAGAGTGTCTTTCGCATTTTCCGAAAGGGCCTGCATCGTGCCTGTTTGCAGAGAAATTGCGGCTACGCCCGCCACGATCACGCCCACGAGTAGGAAGCTCGCCGCCGAGACGGTGTTTTTGCTTTTCTGCCATGTCAGCATCAGTAAGGCAATGGCTGCCGCAGCAAGGAGCATGACCCCCGGCTGCACGAATGCTGCTGCCACGCAGAGCGCTGTCAAAGCTGCTGCCGCCAGCGTCGGCACATGAGAAAGCACCACAGCCAGCAGCACCAGCAAAACGCCTGTCACGATCCCGGCCAGCCAGAGGCCGGTGCCGTCTGTTTCGGCAAGCGGCAGGAGGATGCCTTTTTCCGCTGCCCAGAGGTCACGCAGCGTGTTCCACGCCGCACCGAAGCCGTTCAGCAGCGGGTTCCGCGCGAACAAAACAACGAGCAGCAGTGCCGCCAGCAGAATGGGGAACAGTAGCTTTGTCTTCTGGAAATGCCGGATGATTGCAGCAGCGATGCAGGTCAGAATACCTGCCCCAAGCAGCCAGAGCATTGCAGAGAAGCCGCTTACCGTGTAACAAACTGCGGCAAACGCGAGGAAAATCAGGATGCTAGCAAGCAGATCAAAGAGCGTACTTTTTTGATCGCTACTTTCCTGGTAAACGCCGGCACGCAGGCCGGTATTTCTTTTGTTCTTCATAGCCTGCCCTCCTTACAGTTCCAGCTCGGAGAGCTGCGCAGCGTAATCCTTCTCATTGAACCGCTCGCCGCAGATAAGCGCGGTCAGCCGCCCGATGGACGAAAGCTGCTCCGTTTCCGCCTGCTGTTCGCCGGAAACGTAAATCAGGTGAGACCAGCTTCCGGCGGGGACCTCTTGGAGAAGCAGCGACGCGCCGCTGACGCCTGTTGCCGCTTTTGCCGTGAACAGACGCGGAAGCAGACCGATGAGGTCGTCCATGTCGCGAATCTGCTGGAACACGCACCGGCCCGTATCGCCCTCGTTCCAGCCGACTGTGAACTGGACGGACTGGGAGAGAAGGTTCCGGCAGATAGAGACGACGATCTCGGCTTCCGCATCTGTTCTGTCTGCCGTCGGGGCTTCTTCCGTGCGCTCCCAGAATACCGCGGCGGAGCGCGTGATGGGCAGCGACGGGTCTTTGACGATCAGCTTGCCATACTTGTGGCTGAGCTTCCAGTGGATCTGCCGCTGGCTGTCGCCGGGAACGTAGTCACGGATCTGGAACATCTCGGACAGGTCATAGCCGGGCCGCTCGTTGGAATAATCCTCGGTGTCGTCGATGTGCGCGGCTGCGGGGGACAGCACCAGCGTCTGCAAAAACGTATCCGGCTGCACGACGCACGCGCCGTGCGCGTCAGGCTGCATTTTCACGCCGATGAGGCCGAAGCAGTCATACAGACGGGCGGATTCCACGGCCAGGCGAATGCGTCCGCACCACGGGCTTTGCAGAGAAATCTTCATTGTCCGCCTGCCCTTCGGCCAGATGCCGCTGCTCACATTTACGGTCTGCGGCTCACCGTTCAGCTGGTTCTCCAAGCGCACACGGCAGGAAATCTGGCAAATTGGGAAAACAGTCGGGTTCTGCACGGTCAGCTCTGCCGTGCCGCCCTCGCCCTTGCGGAGATTCACAGGCAGCCTGACCGTCAGCTTCAGCTTTTTCGCCGCGTACAGGTTGACCGGCAGGCACAAAAGCGGCAGCAGCACCATGCAGGCGGCGAGGCCGAGCGCGATGGGGCTGGCTGTCTGGACGACGAGGACGAGAAGCCCCAGCGTCAGCAGCAGCCAGACGAATTTTCGTACTATTCTCATTTTTTCAGCACCGGCATATCCGTTGTCTTGAGGATCTCGGCCAGAACGGATTCCGGCTTTTCCTCCATCATGCGGGCCTTGCTGCTCAGCATCAGACGGTGCGCGCAGACGTCCGGGAAGATCGCGGCAACGTCCTCCGGCATCACGAAGTCACGGCCATGGAGGTACGCATACGCCTTCGCCATCCGGCAGACTGCCAGCGCGCCGCGCGGGCTGACGCCGAGCGCGGCCTGCGGATGGGTTCTGGTCTTCTCCACCAATGTGGTCACATAGTCCAGAACGGCGTCGCGCATATCCACTTTTCGCACGTCCTGCACCAGTCCCAGCAGTTCTTCCTTGTTGACCACGGCGTAGGCACGGTCAAGGGGATTATCCACATGGCGGTCACGGAGAATGTTGACGCTGCTCTTGTGGTCGGGGTAGCCCATGCTGACGCGGATGAGGAAGCGGTCAAGCTGGGAATTGGGGAGCATCGTCGTACCGGCAGAACCCACCGGGTTCTGCGTAGCGAGGACGATAAACGGGTCTGGCAGGGCATACGTCTTGCCGTCCACCGTGACCTTGTGCTCCTCCATCGCCTCCAGCAGCGCGGACTGCGTCTTGCTGGAGGTACGGTTGATCTCATCCGCCAGCAGCAGATTCGTCATGATCGCGCCGGGCTTATAGACAAATTCGTCCGCCTTTTTGTCATAGACAGAGAAGCCGATGATGTCCGACGGCACGGTGTCCGACGTAAACTGCACACGGCGCGTCTCCAAGCCCAGAACCTTTGCAAAGGCCATGGCTGTTGTGGTCTTGCCGACGCCGGGCACGTCCTCCATGAGAACGTGGCCTTGCGCCAGAATGGCCATTAAGATCTTCTCGACAATTTCATTCTTGCCGACGATAACGGACTCGATCTCCTGTAAAATCTCGTTGATTTTTGTATTCATAGCAAGCTGCTCCTATTCGTTATTTTTTATGTCGTTATCCTTCTCCGCCGGTGTCTCCGCTGCCGTCGTCTCCGCTGTCAGAGCCTCCGCCGGGATCGCCGCCAGCGCCGCCGCTGCCGGAATCATCTCCACCGTCGTCACCACCGGGGGCATTTCCGCCGTCATCACCGCCCGGATTCGGGCCGGGAGACGCGGGTTCCGGTTCGCCGCAGGCACAGAAGCCATTGGCGTAGGTGTGCGCTTCGTTTTCGGTCAGGACTTTCTGACAGACGCTGCATATCACTTTATGCGTGCCGTCGCCATTGTTCACATATTGCTTATGTTCCTCACAGACGTGACTGCCGTACCCGCAGACCGAGCAGGCACCGTTTTCGCCCTTCTGGTCGTGCACCTGTTTGACAGACAATCTGCAATCTTTGCAATAGAGCGTATGTCCGTCCGCATCTACTTCGGAGCCATCCCAGCGGAATTCACCGATACCATTGCAGGCGCTCATATGCAGCATCTTGCACTTATCGCATACCCAGTCGTATTCGCCTTCTACGTAGTGGTGCTCCGCTTCATTGATATGCGTACCGCAGTTTTTGCACTTCTGATAATGTTTTGCACCGTCAGAATACCAAACGTCCCCAATTTCATGCTCCAGCGGTTCAGGTTCTTCTGTCTCCCGCTTTGCATGGCAATCCTGGCATTCATCCGTTCGGATACCGCCGTGTTCACAGCTTGCTGTGTTGCTGATTTCCTTCCAGATATGCGGTTCTTCCTTTTTGTATCCGCAGTCGTGCTGGCATGTGATGATGTGTACCTCGGAATTTTCTTCGCTCGTGTATTGAAGCACATGCGGCGCGGGATCGCCAACATTCTTTCCGCAGTCCCCGCAGACCAGCGCGCAGGTTCCGTTCTCCTGATCGACATACTTCTGGTGATTCTTCGGGTGCGTACAGGGATTCTCCAAGCCGCAGCGCTTGCAGATCTGTTTTGTTATACCGTCCGTTGTAACAGCTTGCAGATCGTGGTGCGGTTCTTCGGACCAGCGCCCGCCGCCGTAGTAGGTCACGCAGTAGCCGACAGAGTTTCCGCGCCCCTGTCCATTTCCGATATCCCAGCCATAGGCCAGCGTATAGCGCAGCGTCAGTGTATCTCCCGGCTTTAGGTCGGCCTTATCCATGCCGTAGGACGGATAAGTTCCGTTAATTTCATATTCCCAGCCGGAACCTTCCGTGAAATCCAATTCGCCGAGACTGCTGCTTGCGTCATTCAGGCTCAGGCTGTTGCGGTAGATGCAGCGCCAGAGGATGTCCAGATTCGTACCTTCGCCAAACTGCGCGTCAATTCTGGCAAAGTTCTCCTCCTCCGTACCGCTCCATGAGCCGCTGATCGCATTGGCGCGCATACCAAGGCCGCTTGTATCGTCCAAACTTCTCAGGTAGAAATCAGGGCCGAACGGATCGTTGCACTCCGCGCGCCAGCCGAGGCTTCGTTCAGCCGTTCCGAATGGCTCCGGCGCCGTATAGCCCCAGACCGCTTTTGCAACTGCGCAGGACGCCGGTTCACCGGCAAGGACATCACAGGTGATGGACGAAGAACCGAGTCCGACGACGCCCATGTCGATCACGATCGTCGCCTCGCCGAGCTTTTCACCGCTGCTTGCGCGTTCGCCGCGGAGCAGGATCGTTTTCTCGCCTTTATTGCCGAAGGCGTCCTCGGCACTGATCACAAGCGTATGCTCGTTTGTGTCTCCCTTTTCCGGATTACTCGGCGTCACCTTGAACTGCTGCCAGCTTCCGCCCGCAACGCCGGTAAAGATGCACGCTTCATCATCCATCTTTACACTCAGCTTGGTGTCCGTTCCGGTATACAGGATATACGTTTTGTTCTGCTCGGCATCCTCGCTCCAAGCGCGGAGCTTAAAGGTCAGCATCTGTCCGTTTGCGACGCTTTCGACACCCTCCAGATCGCACTCGATCTTTACCTCCTGATCACCGCGGTGCTTATACGGGATGCTGATGATAAACGTGTATTCTTCGCCCGCGCCGGAGGCTTTGATGGTAAACGTATTTTCGCCCGTTTTGCCATCCTCGGCCAGAAGCAGCGTCACGCTGCCGGTGGGCGCTGTGAGTGTCTTTGTGCTGAAATCGCCCGACTGATAGCAGGTGACGGAGGTGATCTCAATGCCAGACGTGTCCTCGCCTGTGAGCCGCAGCTCGTAGCCAAGACTCCCGTCCGTCAGCTGATTGTCATAGACATCCTCCGCATGGACGGTCTTCCTGTTTTCGCATGTCAGCACACAGGGCTTCGCCGTGCCGTCCTCCATGACCGTGTAGGACATTTCCATGCTCACGTCGCTCTGGTAGCGAATCGTAATTGTGAAGTTCACCGTGCGTTCCTTGACCGCTGCGGTCACGAGAACGGTATAGCTCGCGCCGTTTTCGGCGGATTCCATCTGTACAGAACCGCTGTCCGTGCTTATGGACGCTCCGTTGAAGCTGGCGCTTGTGATCTGCGCGTCCTCGGCGCTCCTGCCGGTCAGGCCGAGCTTATACAAAAGCTCACTGTTATTGATCTGGTTATGCTTGATGGTCAGCGCCGCGCGCTTGTCCGCATCGCAGAGAACGTTCTGCGCCGTGACGGACTTTTCGTACCATGTAAATTGCAGTTGGAGATCGAGACCATCCTCATACTTTACGACGAACGTATAGCTGATGGTCTGCCCCAGCACCTCGGCGGTCACGGCGAGATAATAGGTTTCCGTGTCCTTGCCGTCTGCGGCGGCCATCTGGATCTCGCCGGATTCCGAGAGCGTTCCGCGTTCGCCGTCCGTCGCCCAGTATTCCGCCGTGCGGATCGTTGCATCATCCGCGCTTTCGCCGAGGAATTGCAGCGTGTATGCAAACTTTCCGTCCGTCAGCGTGTCGCTCTTGACTGTGCGATTGACAGAGCCGTTGGCCGGGCAGGTGGCCTGACCATTGGGCTGCCATGTAAGCTGCAAATCAAGGTCAATGCCGCTTTCCAAGCGAAGCACAAACGCGAAATTCACGTCTGTCTCCACGGTTTCGCCCTTCTGGTTCTTTTGTACGGCATGGGCCTGCACGGTCAGGATATAGTTTTGAAACTCCGCGCCGTCCGGCAGCGTCATGTCCAGCACGCCGCGTGTATCCGCTTTCTGTGATACGCCGTTGCCCACGGCGACCTGCACATCGGTGATCTTGGCATCTTCCGCGTCGAGGCCGGTGAGATTCAGTTCATAGCGCAGTCTGCCGCGGTCGAGCTGGGCCAGTAAGACACGCTTGCCGACAGAGTCTCCGGGTGCGCAGACCATGGAGCTTGCCTGTGAGCCGTACTTGTACCACGTCAGCAGCGCACCGAGGTCAAGTTCTGTTTCCGGCAGATCCTCGTCTGTTTCGCCGGTATCTCCGGCTTCCTCGCCCTCGTCGCCCTTGTTGGAATCGGTATTCGTGCCGATGGCGGCGTCAGCAAGAACCTCCTGCTGGGGCTTCGATCCCGACTGCTGCTCCGGCTGGGTATCCTGTCCCTGCTCTGCCTGATTTTCCGTTTCCTCCGGGTCAGGCTGCTCCTGCTCGCCGGTCAGCTCGCTATCGGCGCTGCCGCCGGAACCGGCTGCGCCGGTGCTCTCGGCTTCGCCGTTTCCGGCGTGGCCGGGCGCTTGTCCCGCTTGCAGGACGGTGATCTCCTGCGGCGCGGCTTGCAGGATGGGATTTTCCGGCTCGGCCGACCGCATGCCCATGAGCGGCAGACAGATACTCAGCAGCAGCGCGCAGATGAGCACGCCGCAGCCGGCCTGCTGCAGCCATGGGAACCTTTCAAAGAATTTTTTCATGTGTGTTCGCCCTCCGGGAAAAGGGCTTCCCCCTTAAAAAAGTCTGCATTTTGTGCAGCTTATTCGTACTTTTAAGAAGTACCCTTAAACGCACGAATAAGCCGCACGGTTCCACGCCGAAAAAACGGCGTGGAACCGCCCAGCTTGGGGTGGTTATCCAATATTCAATTCAGAACGTTGGCCTGCGTGTTTCATTTTGCGATTTTTTCCATGAAGCGCATGAGGATGGTCGCGACCTGTGCGCGGGTGGCGGAGCCCTGCGGGTTCAGCTTGCCGTTCGAGCCCTGAAGGAGCCCCTCGGCGACTGCCCACTGCATGGCCTCTGCCGCGTATCCGCTGACCTTGTCCGCATCGGAGAATGCAGTCAGGGCGGCGGACTTGCTCACGTCGTAGCCCTTCTGCTTCGCGTAGCGGTACAGGATCGTCGCCAGCTGCTCACGGGTGATGACGCCCGGCATATTGGTGCCGTCCGAAATGCCGTTGTCCATGGCCCACTTCTGGCCTGCCGCGTACCACGGCGCACCATTCGTGTTCACGCCCTCGACACGGGCGAGGATCGTGACGATCATGCCGCGCGTCGTATTTGCGTTCGGGCTGAAAGCATTGGAGGACGTGCCGTTCATGAGGCCCTTTTCATGGACATAATTCACAGCTTCCTCGTACCAGCTTCCAGCCGGAACATCCGTGAACGAGGAACCCGTGGTGGGCTTGTCGTCCTTCGGCTTGCTCGGCGTGACAGGGAGAACCGGCGTATCGCTGCCTTCCGTCAGCAGGTGATAGATTCTTTCCGCCTCGGCCAGCTTGTCCAGCAGCTCCTGCGGGAAGGTCTTCAGCTGATCCGCCGACAGTCTGGATACAGCTGCCTTCGCCGCATTGATCGCGTCGCCGCTATTGATGGTCACGGTACCGATGGCGTTGATCTTCTCGACAGCGTCGTTCCAGATCAGCGTATCGGCAGCCTCAATCAGCTCGTCCATCTTTCTGGTTTCCGCGACGGAGAGGCTCTCATACAGGTCAGAATTCTTCTTGATCTCCTCGTATGTACGCTGGGCGCTGCGGATCTCCTCCACATCGTCGAGCGTTGCCTCAGCCGGTCTGGGAAGCGACTTGACCGTCGCCTTGAACTGCTTGAGCTTGCGGTAGCTCTGTACCTTCTCAAGCAGCTTTTCCAGATTCTCGACAGCATCTTTATTGACCTTAGCCTGCTGCTCGGATTGCAGCTGCTTGTACGCAGCCTCTGCCGCAGCGATCTGCTTTTCGTACTTTTCGTAGTTGGTAAAGTCGATGGTGTCGGCCTGCGGGAGCTGCTTCAGCTGATCTTCGACCACCTTGTAGCTGCCGCTGGCAGAGAGCACTCTGACCACATACCACGTGCCGTCGTTCGACTGCGTGTTGCCGGCCTGATTGTTCATGGTGGGCCAGCCCTTGATGCCGCAGCCGATGTAGATCGTGTCGCCCGCGACGACGGGGATGGACTCGGTGCGCTTGTAGAAGCTGCTGCCCTCGGTGTTGGACGTGACCTTTTCGTTCAGGAACGTCTTCACGAGGAAGTTCTTGTTCGCCGCCGTCGGGGTCACCGTCAGGTTCGAGCTGTCGCCGTCGATGACGAGCGTGTAGGTATAGGTGCCGCCGCGCTTACCGGGTTCAAACGTGGTGGTCAGGCGCGGGTTGCCATCGCCGTCGAACGTCAGCGATTTGAGCGTCGTGTCAGAGTTGCTCCACGTGCCGCCGACATCTTCGCCAAGACCCACGGAGGTGTACTTGATGCTGATGATATCGCCGTCCGCCAGCTTGCCGTTTTTCACGGAGAAGTTGGCAAAGCCCTCGTTGGTGAACCAGTCGTTGAGCGTACCCATCCAGCCGGACTGCTGGCCGCCGGTGAATTCGGCAAGGCTGTAATCGCCGTCGGTAATGGTGGAAAGATAGGTGATGTCGAAATCATACGTCCCGTCGCCATTGCCGCCGGTGCCGAGCCATGTGCAGTTCGCTTCCGTGAGTGCGCGGAGCAGAACGGTCATCATGGTGTCGTTTTCGCCAAGCGGGTAATTCTTCCGTTCGAGCCAGTACTGATCCTCAGGTCTGTAGAAGTGTTCGAGCGCGGCTTTGTTCTCGCCCTCGGCGCTGCTGCCGTCGTTCGTGTAGTTCTGGACGCTGACGGTCACAGTACCGACCTGCACACCGGGCGTAAAGGCATTGCCGTTCGTGACGTCGTTGACCTTCTTCCAATACTCGCCTGTTCCGTATTCCCAGCCCTTGATCTCGGCGCCGGTATTAACGTCGTTGGCAGCGTTGGCCATGTTCTTGAGCACGGTTCTGCGCGCCTCGCCGACGGCTTCGACGGTCTTGGCGTTCTTGATTTCCTCAATGCCAGCTTCATATGCAGCGTAGATCTGCTCGTACTTCGGATGTTCCGTGCCGTAGCCGTCGAGCGCGGTCTTGGCTGCGGCCAGCGCGCTGTCCTTGGCGCTCGTGATCTCGTCGGCGGAGCCGCCGGCGGGAACCCACGTCACCGTGGCCACCACGTTGTCATACGGCATGGTGAAGTACTTGAAGCTCCGGAGGATACGGCTGGCCTTGACGTCCGTGCCGTAGTCCGACCAGTCAAAGGTATCAAGGCTTCGGTCGGCGATGTCTTCCTCGGCGAGACCGGAGAACGTGATGCCGCGAAGCTCGTACTCGTTGTCATTGACGTAGAAGTGCGGAACCTCGGTGGTGTTCGTGCCCTTGACCCAGTGGTCTTCGATGCGCCACGCAGCGCCGGTGTCAGTGATGGCGTAGTCGTTGCCCGGAACGAGATACGGGAAGTTTGTCTTCACGCTCGCATCCGTCAGCGGACGGCCATTCTTGTCGTCCTTGCGCGCGCCGCGAATCTGGAAGTAGGTGGCGTAGGTCGGGTTTGCGCAGAAGTAGACGTCCGTACCAACGTCGACCGTCGTCACTTCCTCGTAATTGACCTTCGTCTGGCTTGTGTTCACCTTGTTGAAGGTAAACAGCCCCGCCATCATCGTGCCGCCGGTGGTGCCGTTCGTGCCGTCGACGACGCGGTGCTCTTGCAGCCACTGAATCATGGCTTCCAGACCCGCCTTGTCTTCCTCCGGCACGGCGGAGAGGTCATACTCGACCGTCAGCGTGTACTGCTTCGCGCCGCCCTCGGCAAGTCCTTCGCGCGCGGCAAGAATTGCCTCGTACCGTGTCTTTTCCTTCACGCTCAGCTCGTCGCGCTGATACTGCGTCATCGCGTTGTAGTACGCTTCGAGCTGGTCGATGAGCTGAACCGCCGAGCTGTCGAGCTTCGACAGATCCTCAGGGAATTTCGCCATCTGCGCCCGGAAATTCGCAAGATTGTCCGCGTTCGTGTCCGCGGCCTTGCTCTGGAGCGACTCGATGCCGGACTTCGCAGTCAGCTGCGCGCTATAAGCGGAAGCTGCGTCCGCGGCTTTGTCGATGCCGTCCATACCGGTCTGGTAGAGCGTTTCGATCTGCTGCCAGTCGGCCTCCGTGAAGCATTCCTTCGGATAGTCCGGATTCTCATACGTTTTCTTGAGCTCTGCCCGCAGATCGTTCTTGATCTTCGTGAGGTCTGCCTGTGATTCATCGACCTCGGCGTAGATCAGGATCGCGCCGCCGTTGACGAACGCTGCGTCGTCGCTGTCGAGGTTATAGACGTTGATGAGCTGCCAGCCCGGCTGATAGACGGTCATGGTGAGCGTGCCGTCCGCGCCGGTCTTGAGCTTCGTGTCGGTCAAAATCTCGGCGTTGACCACCGATTCATAGTCGTCCACGCTCATGCTGCGGAAGACGTATGCACCCGCGGTGGGCTTTGCTTCGTCGTCCGTCATGTAGGCGGGCATAGCTGCCTTTGAGGTCGCCGTCAGCGTGAACGGCACGCCGACGACCGCCTTGTAAGCGCCGTTGGTCTCGTCCTGCGGAAGATCCGTCGTCAGCGTCTGATACCGCATCTGATCCGGCACACGTTCAAGCGCCATCGGCCAGATATCCTCGCTGATGTTGACCATGCCCGGCATTTCCACGCGCACGATGGTTACTTCGTCGCCGTCGTGGAGCAGGAACTTGCTATACTCATTAAATCCAGCGTAGTCGATACCGCCCGCCCGGCAGGAGAAGCACATCGTGCCGTTGACGTAGACCATCAGCTTGCTCATGGAGTTGACCCGCCAGACATTCTCGTTCTTATAGGTGCTGGTCATCACATCCGCGACCGTCGTACCGGCATTCACCGTGCGGGTATAGGTGCGCATGTTGAGCTTCTTGCTGATGGACGTTGCCTTTTTGGCCGATAATTCGTCGGTCAGCGAGACGCGCACGGTGATCGTCTTTGCCTTCGGAACAAGGCTGAAATACGCGCTGCGGAGACGGTTGAACGCGTCTGCCTGTATCCCTACTTCGCTTACACCCATTGTGGAGGTGAATGTTCCGTGTTCCTTCGCGGTGTTCAGCGCATTGGCGCGCGCTGTCACATAGGCCTGCCAGCTATCGCTGGTGTAGTCGTCCGCGCTCAGCGTGTCGTAATAGCCTGCGTAGAGCGAGATACCGGCAAGCGCGTTGTCAGTGACCGCTTGCAGCAGGCTGTGAACACGGGTGTCCAGACCGGCTTTGGCTCCTTTCAGCGCCTCAACCAGCGCGTCCACATCCGCCTGCGGATGCTTGGCGGAGCTGTTTTCCTCCGTTGCTGTGACGTTTCCTTCCGCGTCCTTCGTGAACAGGGAATCAAGCAGCTTTTGCGCCTCATCGCGTTTGCTTGCGAACGCCGTCCAACTGTCGAGGGAATAATCCTTCGCATCCTCTTCACTGTATAGATTCAGCGTTTCATAGAGCCCTGTCGGGTTGACTTGAGACGTTGGGATCAGGTCTGCGATGGCTTTGGACAGTGCGCTATCCTTGTCCGTGGTATCCAGCGATTTTGTCGCTTTGTCTACCTCGTCCGTTCCTGCATTCTCGTCGACATACACATCCTGAGCAGCTTTTACAACTGCCTGCATTTCGTTCCAAAAGCCTTTTTCGCTTACTGTCTTGCCGTTAAAACGATCATCGTCTTTATAGTATCCGGTTGTTGGAACTTTTTTCAGCGCTGCTTCAAGTTTGCTCTTATCTACTTTGCCGGTTGCTTTTTCCCATTCAATGAGAAGATACCCATAATGCAGTTCATCATCGTCATCTGTTATACAAATAAATGCCAGCAAATGATCTGCTTTATCGGCATCGGTCATTACAATGCCCGTATTCAGCGTTATGCACGTCTTTGCTTGCGCATAGTTTGCCACCATTGCCTTATATGCGTCATCCGTTTCTGCGTGATCAACAGTTGCTATTGATTCTAGCATCTCGATAGAAGCAGAATAATCAGGATATGCAGAACCTGTATCCAGCACCTGCAATCTCTGATAGTCACCTGTGACATTTAGAAAGTAGACGTCATAGCTTTCTTGAACGAAGCCTTCGTAATCCTCATTTTCCCGAAAGAAGGGTGGGACAAATGTGCATGTACCTTTTTCCCCGCTCGCAAAAATTGCCGGCAGATCAATTTGCTGAATATCTGCCGCCAGCGCTGGCGTAACCACACCGAGCAGTATGATCAATACCAGCAACCATGTGAGCAGGGTGCGTGGCGCGGCTAACGCCGCGCCACTTTTGACCGTTTTTTCCATAGCTGCTTGTTATTTGCCTGTTACCACAGCTACAATCGGGGATTCCGTACCGTTCTGCGTGATGATCTGATAGGTCTTACCGGATTCAACAGTTAAGCTGTATCCGCTCGAAGCGTCAACGCGCGCACCATTGATATAAACATTGCTCGCGCTCGATTTAATCGTCCAAGCACCCGGCGTAAGGCTCTTGCTCCAACCGCTTTCCGGTTTATACGATGTCAGATCCTTTTTGATTGTCAACGTTTTCCCTGCCGCACCGGTACCCGTACCGGTGCAGGCTGCAACGCCGCAGACCTCGGTGGAAATCTCACCGAAGATGCCGTTCATCTGCGCCATGCCGGTGTAGATGCGGACATACTTGATGGAACCCAGCTTGGCCGGTGTGCCGTTGGACTTGACTGCCCACGCGATGTCGATCGGGTCGCCGCCGCTCGTGCCCGCAACCTTGGTATCATAGTCGCTGCTGCTGGTGAAGGTCTGATACGGGTTGTAGGCGATGGTGCCGCCGAGCGTCTTGTTCGGATGCACGTCGCAGTAGCCGAAGCCGATCTGATCCGTCTTGCCCGTGCCGGGATAGTTGTTCAGAAGCGTGCCGGTGAAGGTCAGGGTGTCGGTAATGCTGTCGCTGTTCAGCGTTCTGCTGACGAAGGAGAATTCATCGACCTTGGCCATCGCCGCGCGGGAGCCGGAGGCGGCGAAGTAGTTCGCGTTCAGCGGGAACCAGCTGTGGTTGTGGAAGGTGTTCTTCGTGACTGTGCCGGGCGTGGTCGTGCCGTTCACTGTCAGATCGTAGGAAACATCTGCCAGAGTGCTGGTCGCACCAGCCGTAGTAATGCCCTTGTCCTCGTTCGGGTTGGGGTTCGTAAACTTGATGGATGCGTTCGGGGTGCTCTTGGTGTAATACATCGAGCCCGCGATGTCGTACCATTCCCAGTTGCCGTTGTCGTCCGGACCCTGAGAGACCTGGATGCAGCCCGCCTCGGAGTTGTTCCAGAATGCGTTGCCGTAGACGATGAAGTCCGCGCCGTAGGGATGCGTGGGATCGTCGGCGATCGGGTTCTCGAACTCATAGACGGCGTATCCGCCGAAGAAGCCGAGGGAGACGCCGGTCGCAGAGGTTCCCTTGAGCGTCGTGCCGGTGCTGTCATACGCGTCGCCCCAGCCGCCGGTCGTCACGCCTTCGTTGACGAACTGCGCGGGAGCCGGAAGGTAAGCGTAGAGCGCCGTACCAGCTGCCGTTGTGCCGCCGCAGGGCTGTGCGCAGCTGAACGTTGCCGAACCGATATTGCCCGTGCCGGTGACGGTCACGGTGGAAGCCGAGGTCGTGGGCAGAACGACGACGCCGTATTTCGTCGTGGTGCTCTCGACGTAGTTGCCGTCCTCGTCGGTCACATAGCCGCCGTTGCCATCTTCTTCATACGCCCAATGGAACGAGCCGCCGTTGCTGACGGTGACGCTGGCGACCTTCGTGCGGTCGCTGGCAATCAGCGAGAAACTGAACGGATAGTAGCCGTTCGTGGCCGTGTTCAGGATGTCTACGCCGTCGAAGTACATGCCTTCAATGTTAAGGTCAACCGATACGCCAAGACCGTCGCCGATGGCGTAATCAGTTTCGAGCGAGTTGGTAGCTGCAAATGCGCTCGCGCTCAAAGCGAAGAGCATCACAACTGCCAAAAGGATTGCTGTGAACTTTTTCATAGTTCTTCCTCCTATATTGTATTTTCCCGGTTTCTTTTTGCCCGCGCAGCCGGGATGCCCTACGCGGAACGCACATTCTGTATCCCGCTTCTCCCGTGCGCTTTTGAGAAGCGGCTTTATCTAACGGCGGAACAACTCGCCGCTAAATACATGCTGACACACTACAGATACAGTATCGTTTCCTGTGCTCCCATGCGCCCGATATGGTGACCACGTTTTCAGCTTCCTTGGCGCGCTCTTATCGTCGCGGCGCTTCCCCGGAAGCAGTATCCTTTCCTGCTGCAGCTATTCAGTTGTCGGCGCGTATCGCCTTATTGAGACGGGCGAAGGCCCGCTGGTTTCGTGAAAGGGGATTCCCCGGCTCTGTGTTCCCGCGCAGAGCCGGGACCTTGCGTCTGTGACGCACAAGGAAGCGAATCTCAGGGGATGAGACACACATCTATCTGCAAATCTGTCCGTTTCAGATTGGCATACAATCGTTCTTGGCTCTCCCTCTGGGAGAGCTGTCGCCGCAGGCGACTGAGAGGGTCTGCTGCCTGTTACCCTCTCCGTCCTCGCTGCGCTCGGCCACCTCTCCCAAAGGGAGAGGCAAGGAGCCGGCTTTTACTTGGCTTTCCGTTCAGCCTTTTCTTGCCGCATTTTTTCTTTGTTCGCAGCCTTCTTCCGCCGCTTTTCCAGTATATCCTGTTCCCGCTGGCGTTCGTATTCCTGCTGGAAGAGCATGGTCTTCTCCAGCGCGGGCGTACTGCGCTTTGCCGCAAGCTCTCTGCTCACGCCGATCGCTTCAAGCGCATTTACCCATCCGCGGAACCGCAGCTCAATAAAATCGCCGCCAATTATTTCTGTCCTGCCGGGGATATGCCGCAGCTCCGCCTGCTGCCGCCGCAAATATGCAGCCAGCTCTTGCGTCGTAGCATTTTGATATTTCAGAACAAACTCGATGTTCCTGTGAGACAGCGCCGTATAGGTGCGTTGGGTCAAAACTTTTTTAAGCGCCGCCATATTTTCCTCATACGTTCTGTTCGGATTCATCGCTGCACCTCCCGTTCAGAAGATGCCGCGTCCTTCGCTGCAAGCCGTCTCAATTCGATCTCGCATAAATCCTGAACGATCTTGCGGTCACGAAAATGTGGCGGTTTTTTGATGTTTGTGGTTTTTCCGGCATAAAAGGAACGGATTGCAGCTTGCCATGAGCCGAAACGGTACTCAATATACTCGCCGCCGATCACCTCGACCATCGCGGGCGGGTGTCCAATGTCCTCCATGCAGGATTTCAAATATGCAGTTAGCTGCTCCAGCGTATCGTGCTGGTGCTCGATGATGAATTGCACATTTTTGTACGCAATGACACGCTCAATGCGGCCATAGTTGATCTGGTCCAGATATGCTTGCCGTTGCTGCTCATTCATCGCAGATGATCCTCCTATCGATTTTTACGCAAAAAACAAATCATCCCGCTGACGCGAGATAATCCGATTGCTTCAAAACAAAAAACACCGATTTGCTTCAACTTTAGAAGCAAATCGGAGCCCTGTTCCGAAATACCGATAGGATCATCGTGCTATCTACCCTTTGTTTGCCAACTTCTGCACGTAACGAGATCATAAAACAGGCAGCATCTCATGCAGGCGAAGAAAAGCGATTCTCCTGACTTGGACTATGGACGCGGGTCGCGTCCGCGCTCTGTTTCCTACCTTCTCACGGGATTTTCTCCCGCAATGGCGGCCTTTCGGCCACATAGCTTGTTGGTGTAACGCTGTCTTTCGTTTCCTCCAAGCTACTTTAGAAACTTGCTCATCCTCACAGTTCCGGGCGAGTAGATTTATTGCTCTTTCATTGCAGACTATAAGGCGAGAGATAACCTGCAATTACAATTCTTCGTTGGCAAACATATTAAATTGTCAAAATTCTGCCATTCTTCGTATATGCTGGCATAGTTGTGACGCCCTGCCTGCACATACAAAACATGACGGTTTCGGCTTCATAAAGTTCTGCAAATTTACGAAGTCCTGAAAACACAATCATATCTTAATTTCTGACACCATTATACAATAACGTTGCAAAAAGTCAATGCGGTTCGGTATCAAAATATTGATTATTTGCGTCGTTTCCGTAAAGATCAATCGGTATCAGACGATGCAGAATACTTCTTGCAAGTAGCGTGTCTGTATGCCGTTTCCTGATCTCAACGCCGAAGACAGAAAGCAGCATCCGCTGCATTCCGATGTGTCCAGAAGTCCTAGCTGAGCTGGCTGGACTGATTGCTATTTTGGACACGCTCTATGATACGCCCAGTCCGACAATTGACGGCTACACAGATTTTATCTTTCGGAACCGCTATGGAGATCTGTTGAATCCCCACAGCCTGAATCGTGCGATTGAGCGGATCATCCGAGACTACAACGCGGAGGAATTGAAGCTTGCCGAAGAGGATCAGCGATCGCCTCTATTGCTTCCACACTTCTCCGTTCACAGTCTGCGGCATACGTTCTGCACGCGGATGTTTGAGGTCGAGTCCAATCACAAGGCGATCCAAACAATTATGGGACACGCCGAGATCAGTACGACTCTGGATATTTATACGCATATCACAGAGGACACCCTCAAAAATTCGGTACAAAACATGAGTGCAAAAATCAAACTTTTCGGATAAGAAAAACTGGAATGCACAGGGCATCTGTGCATTCCAGCTTCATATTGTGTCATATTGAATTCCGAAAGTGTGTCAAAAACGTGTCAAATTGGGAATTTAATACATTTTAGCGCCCGCCGGAATGTGCGGATCGAGCATCAGAAGATGCAGCTTTTCTTCGCCGTTTTCGTGGTGGACAGCGGAAATAAGCATACCCTCAGACGCAATTCCCATCATGGGTCTTGGAGGCAGATTCGTGATGGCAACGCAGGTCTTGCCAACGAGTTCCTCCGGCTCGTAGTAATCGTGAATGCCGGAAAGGATGACTCTATCCGTGCCGGAACCGTCGTCCAGCGTGAATTTCAGGAGTTTTTTGGACTTTTTGACCGCTTCGCAGGATTTGACCTTGACGGCGCGGAAGTCGGACTTGGAGAACGTCTCGAAGTCCACATAGTCCTTGAACAGCGGCTCAATTTCGACCTTGGAGAAGTCGATCGGCTCGTCCTTGACCTCGATCTCGACCGCGCCCGTCGCGCCGCCGATGATACCAACTTCCTCTGGCTTTTTTGTCTTGGGAGTGTCCAACGGCTTCATCGTCGGGAACAGGATGACGTCGCGGATGGTGTCTGCGCCGGTGAAGAGCATGACGGCGCGGTCGATGCCCATGCCCATGCCGCCCGTGGGGGGCATGCCATATTCGAGCGCGGTGAGGAAATCCTCGTCGAGCATTTCCGTCTCGTCGTCGCCGCGTTCGCGCTGCTCGACCTGCTTCATGAAGCGTTCGCGCTGGTCAATGGGGTCGTTCAGCTCGGAATAGGCGTTGCCCATCTCGCTGCGGCAGATGAAGAACTCAAAGCGCTCGGTCAGGCGCGGGTCCTCCGGGCTGCGCTTGGTCAGCGGGCTGACCTCGACCGGGTACATCGTGATAAAGGTCGGCTGCACCAGATGCTCCTCGACCTTCTGGTCGAAGCAGGCGTAAAGCGCGTTGCCCCACGTCTTTTCGGCAGCCTCCGCCAGCTCGACGCCGACTGCCTTTGCCGCAGCAACGGCCTCCGCGTCGTCGGTGATCGCACCAAAATCAACGCCGACATACTGCTTGACAGCGTCTACCATCGTCAGCCGCGGCCAGCCGGGGGTCAGATCGATCGTTTCGCCCATCCAGTTCAGCTCATAGGTTCCGAGGTATTTCTGGGCAAAGGTGGTGTAAACGCCCTCGGCGATGTCCATCATGTCGTGGAAATCGGCGTAGGCCTGGTAGAGCTCGACCGTGGTGAATTCGGGGTTGTGCTTGGGGTCCATGCCCTCGTTGCGGAAGATGCGGCCGACCTCGTACACGCGATCCATGCCGCCGACGATCAGGCGCTTCAGAGGAAGCTCGGTCGCGATACGCATATACATATCGATATCGAGCGTATTGTGGTGCGTGATAAAGGGTCTTGCCGCCGCGCCGCCCGCGATGGTATTGAGAACGGGCGTTTCGACCTCGATATAGCCCATATTGTCCAGATAATCCCGCAGATGCTTGATGAACTGCGAACGGATGATGAAATTCCGCTTGACCTCCGGGTTCACGATCAGATCGACATAGCGCTGGCGGTAGCGCGTCTCCTTGTCGGTCAGGCCGTGGAACTTCTCGGGCAGCGGCAGCAGGGACTTGGACAGCAGCGTGATGGTCTTCGCGCGCACGGACATTTCGCCGCGCTGCGTGCGGAAGATCTCGCCCTCGACGCCGACGATATCGCCGATGTCGTATTTCTTGAAGCGGTTATATTCGGCCTCGTCCATTTCGTCCTTGCGGGCGTAGAGCTGGATGCGGCCTGTTTTGTCCTGCAAGTCGCAGAAGGACACCTTGCCCATGCCGCGCTTGGACATGAGACGGCCCGCAATGGAGACGGACTTGCCCTCCATCTCGTCAAAATGCTCCTTGATCTCCTGTGCGGTCGTGGTGCTGACGAAGCGGGTGATGGCAAACGGGTCCATGCCCTCCGCCTGCAGCTGCGCGAGCTTTTCGCGGCGGACCTTGATCTGGTCGCCGAGGCTGACCTGCGGGGCCGCGTTCTGCTGATTCCTGTTTTCCTGTTCCATAGCTATCCTCTTTTTCTGATTCGTTACTTTTCAACCGTCAGGATCTTATACTTGAGCACGCCGATGGGGGCCTCAACCTCGACAATGTCGCCGACCTTGTGGCCGAGCAGCGCCTTGCCGAACGGGGAGTCGTCGGAAATGCGGCATTCCATGGGGTTGGCCTCCTGCGAACCGACGATGGCGTAAAGCTCCTCGTCGCCCGTTTCCATGTCCTCGACCTTGATGGTGCAGCCGAGGCCGATCTTGCCCTCGGAGTCCTCCGTCTCGTCGATGATCACGGCATGGGCGAGAATGTTCTCGACCTCGGCGATGCGGCCATAGAGCTTGGCCTGCTCGTTCTTGGCTTCGTCGTATTCGCTGTTCTCGGAGAGGTCGCCGAACGAACGCGCCTCCTTGATCTGCTCGGCGACTTCCTTTTCGCGGGTCGTCTTCAGATAAAAAAGCTCCTGCTCCAGCTCCTTGAGGCGGAGCGCACTGATCTTGAATTCTTTTGCCATTTTTACGATCGTTCCTTCCATAATCGATCGGGCAGAAAACGCCCGGTATTTACAATGATTCAGCAGACATTATATCGGGCAAAGATAGGGATGTCAAGAGAGTTTCTGGGTGATTTCGCGGATTGCGGCCTGTAATTGTGCGTCGTCCGCTTTTTCCAGCTGACCGTAGTAAAGTTTTGCGCCGTCCTCGTCGGAAAGGGCGATTTCAACGTCGGGCGTGATGCCAGTATCGGTCAGACTGCGGCCCTGCGGCGTGTAGTATTTGCCGATAGACAGGTTCAGCATGGAGCCGTCGGAGAGTGTAAAGGCTGTCTGGAAATTGCCCTTGCCGACTGTCTTCGTCCCGACGACCGTACCCCAGTCATATTCCTGGATCGCGGCGGCGAAAAACTCAGCCGCGGAATAGCTATCCTGATTGACGAGCACGGCCATGGGCAGGTCGATGCAGTCCGCGTCCGAGCGGTCGATTTGCTTCGAGCCCTGATAGTCCTCGCTCTGGAACAGAATGCCCTCCGGCAGTATTTTATCCAGTACCTTGACCAGCTCGTTTTTATATCCGCCGCCATTGTTCCGCACGTCGAAGATCAGCGCCTTCGCGTCCTGCGCGATCAGCTCGTCCATGGCGGCGTTTGTCTCCTCCGCGCAGCGGGTGTCGAAATTGGCGATCTTGATATAGCCGATCTGCCCGTCCAGCATTTCATACGTCGCAACGGGCGTCTGGATGCTGCGGCGCTCGACCGAAACGGGGAAGCTTTCCTCCCCGCGCAGGATCGTCAGCGTCACGAAGGTCCCCTCCTCGCCGCGCACCTTTGTGCGCGTCCCTGTCATGCCGAGGTCAAGCGTTTTTTCGCCCTCGACCTCGGTGATGATATCGCCGGTGAGCAGTCCGGCCTCCTCCGCCGGGCCGCCTGCGGTCACGGCCTCAATGCGCATTCCGCCGAGCTCTTCCTGCGCGGTGATGGTCACGCCGATGCCGACATAGGCGTTCTGCATCTGCTCGTCGTAGCTGCTTTTTTCCTCAGCGGTCAGGTAATAGCTCCAGCGGTCGCCGGTCGCCTCGACCATGGCGGACGCGGCAGCGTCGGCAAGCGTATCTTCATCATAATCGTCGATGAAGAACCGGTCAAGATACGCGCCGATCTCCGCCGTTTTGGCCTCGGCGGGTGTTTGCTCCCGGTACGTAAGCTGCATGGTCACGATAGCCGAGCCAAGGATCGCGACGGCAAATGCCAGCACAAGAATCAAACTTTTCTGCCATTTTTTCAAAATGGACACCAGCCTTTCTATGGAAATTTGCGGCGAATCCGTAAGCACGTTCCTGTTTCGACGTAGGGGCGGACGCCTTGTCCGCCCGCCGGGAGATGTTGCATCTGCATGAGAATTTGCGGCGAATTCGCAAGCGGTTCCCTATTTCGTTGTAGGGGTCGATGCCCACATCGACCCGCTGGGAAGTTACGAATTCGCCGCAGATTACCGTAAAAACGGTGCAATCTGCCGGGGCGGACAGAGTCGTCCGCCCCTACGCGGTGTAGTACGTATTCGCCGAAAGGGTTTCAGTTGTTCGGTTGTTTGCCGCAACCCCTCAGTCGGCTCCGCCGCCAGCTGAGCCTTGAGCGGTGCGTCACTTCTTGATCTCGTCCCAGTAGCGCTTGGCGGCCTGTTCGGTTTTGTTGTCGCCGTAGGTGTAATAGACGCGGTCTTTGATCACGTCGGGGAGATACTGCTGCCGGACCCAGTGGTTCGGGAAATTGTGCGGGTAGAGATAGCCCTGGTCGCGCTCGAAGCCCGTGCCGTCGGCGTGGACATTTTGCAGCTCGCGCGGAACGGGGCCGGTTCTGCCTGCCTTCACATCGGCGATGGCCGCATCGATGGCCATGCAGCCAGAATTGGACTTTGGGGCCGTGGCAAGGAGAAGAACCGCGTCGGCCAGCGGCAGACGCGCCTCCGGCAGGCCCAGCTGCAAAGCGCTGTCGACGCACGCCTTGACGATGGGAATCGCCTGCGGGTAGGCAAGGCCGATGTCCTCCGCCACGGAGCACAGGATGCGGCGGCAGGCGGACGGCAGATCGCCCGCCTCTAAAAACCGGGCCAGATAGTGCACGGCGGCGTCCGGGTCGGAGCCGCGGATGGACTTCATGAGTGCAGAAAGATCGTCATAATGATCGTCGCCGGATTTGTCGTACCGCATGGCCGAGCGCTGCGACACCTGCTTTGCGTCTGCCATGGTGAGCCTGACCACGCCGTTTTCGGGCCGCGTGGCCGTGTAGAGGAATTCGACGGCGTTGAGCGCCTTGCGGATATCGCCGCCGCAGGACTGCGCGATATGCTCCTTCACGCCGGGCTCCGGCAGGATGGTCACGCTGTCGCGCGCTTCGAGATAATTGAGCGCCCGGCTGACCGCGCGCTGCGCCTCGTCCTTCTCCACGGGCTTGAATTCAAACACCGTCGAGCGCGACAGGATAGCATTATAGACATAGAAATACGGATTTTCCGTCGTGGACGCGATGAGCGTGATCTTGCCGTTTTCGATGTATTCCAGCAGCGTCTGCTGCTGCTTTTTGTTGAAATACTGGATCTCGTCCAGATACAGCAGCACGCCGTTCGGCGCAAGGAAGGTGTCGAGCTGGGCATAAATTTCCTTGATATCGGCGGAGGACGCGGTCGTTGCGTTGAGCTTGCACAGCTTTCGCTGCGTTTTCTTCGCGATCAGGTTCGCAACGGTCGTCTTGCCCGTGCCGGACGGGCCGTAGAAGATCATGTTCGGCACAGAACCGCTTTCAATGATCCGGCGCAGCAGCCCGTTTTCTCCTAAAATATGCTGCTGGCCGCAAACGTCGGAAAGTTCCTGCGGACGAAGCGCGTCCGCGAGGGGCTGATACATATCGCCCGCCTCCTTTTTTGATTTCCAACGTATTATACCGGTTTTCGCTGCCAATTACAAGCGGTCGGTTCCCTTTCCAGCGCGTTTATGATACAATAAAACAAAAAAGGCAAGGGATGAGCAAGTATGGAAACATCGGAACGTGTAGCTGGTATCATTGCCGCGCTGAAGCAGGAATACCCGGACGCGCTCTGCGCGCTGCATTACGGGAAGGATTACGAGCTGATGATCGCGGTGCGCCTGTCCGCGCAGTGTACGGACGCGCGGGTCAATCTGGTCACGCCTGCGCTCTTCGCGCGCTATCCGACGCTGGACGCATTCGCGGAGGCAGACGTGGCCGAGGTCGAGGGCTATGTCCACTCCTGCGGGTTCTACAAGCACAAGGCGGAAGATATCGTGCTGGCCTGCCGGATGCTGCGGGACGAATACGG